>SXGQ01208832.1_pt1 | contig 15679 bp, 9 predicted proteins | sample 3178371 | NCBI WGS metagenome assembly SXGQ01 (sample SAMN11356859, study PRJNA531348) | freshwater metagenome | isolation source: freshwater sample F1-20 | place: China: Fuxian Lake, Yuxi | collected 2017-12-25
GCGGGTGCATCCGCTGCCCCGCCGCTCCACGGTGCGGAGCCACCTGGCCTGTTCCTCGCCCCGTTCGCCGCCCCCGGGATCGCGGAGCACGAACCCCCGACGGTCGTGGCGGCGTCGTTCCTCGAGACCGCGTCCCCCCTGCCGGGCCCGGGGCGCACCGCCCAGGCACCGTTCACCGACGCGCCGGCGCTCATGGTCGATCAGGAGATCCAGCCGATCGACCTCGCCGCGGCGCTGCGCCTCTGCGGGGCCCGTGACCTCGACATCGCCATCGCCCGCGCGCGGGTCGCCGCCGCCGCGGCCGACCTGCAGCATGCCCGGGCACTGTGGCTGCCGAGCATCTTCATCGGTCCCAACTGGATCCGTCACGACGGTCAGGCCCAGGTGGTGGAAGGGCCGGTCCGTACGATCAGCAAGAGCTCGCTGTTCCTCGGCGCGACGGCGGCGGGGGGATCGAGCATCACCGGCCCGGTGCCGGCGGGCGGGCCCGCGCCGGTGACCGGGCTGACGACGGTGCTCCGCATCTCCGACGCCATCTTCCTCCCCCTCGCCGCACGCCAGGTGGTCGATGCCCGTCGCGCGGGTATCCGCACCGCGACCAACGACGCCCTCCTCGGCGCCGCCGAGTCGTACATGGAACTGCAGCGCGCGGCGGGGCGGCTCGCCATCGCGCGCGAAGCGGCAGCGAATGCCGGCGACCTGGTGGCGGTGACCGATGCATTCGCCAGAGCCGGTGCCGGCCTCGAGGGGGATCGGCAGCGCAGCCTCACCGAGCGCGACCGGCGCCTCGCCGACGTCGAGCAGGCGATCGGTGCCCTGGAGGTGGCCTCGGCGGATCTCGTGCGCCGGACACGGCTCGATCCACTGGTCGTCGTCGCGCCGGTCGAGCCGGCCGAGGCGGTGCTGCGCGTGGTGGCCGACGACGTGCCCCTCGACGAACTCGTGACGACGGGGCTGCGCAACCGTCCGGAACTGGCCACGGCGCGCGCTTTCGTCGAGGAGACGCTCGTGCGCCTCCAGCAGGCGCGCCTCCGGCCGTTCGTGCCGAGTGTCGCCTTCCGCTATTCCGGCGGCGGCTTCGGCGGCGGCCGCAACGAATTCTTCGGCGATTTCGCCTCGCGCAGCGACGCCGACGTCAACCTGTTCTGGGAATCGGCGAACCTCGGATTCACCGACCGCGCGATCCGCGAACGGCGGTCGGCCGAACGACGCGAGGCCGACCTCGGGTTCCTCAAGGTGCAGGACACGGTGGCCGCCGAGGTGGTGCAAGCGGAGAAGGCGCGCATCGCCGCCCGCCGGCAGCTGGAGCGGATGGCGACGACCACCGCCGCCGCCGTGCGATCGGTGGAACTGAATCTGGCGACGATCCGCCGTGCCGCGGGTCTGCCGGTCGCCGCCACACGGCCGATCGAGGTGCTTCAGCCGATCCAGGCGCTCGCCCAGGCCCGGACCCAATACCTCGATGCGGTGATCGACTACAACGTGGCCCAGTTCCGCCTCTACCATTCCCTCGGGCGCCCTCCCGTGGCGGGTGAGATCGAGGCAGGCCCGGCGGCGGGTGGCGACCCGATCGAATCGCTTCCCCCGCCCGCCCCGCGCCGCGAGGATGGGTGACCGCGGCGGCCCTGCTCCGTCGCCTCCCTCCCGGACGCGCCAATGCCCCCGCCAGCACCAGTCCGACCGGAGGCCTGGCATGCGCTGCCGATCGCGGAGGTCGTCGGCGCACTGACCACCGATGCCGATGCCGGGCTCACGGCTGCCGACGCCGGGGACCGACTCCGGGTGCACGGCCGCAACATCCTCTCCGCCGCCACGCCGCCCCCCGCCTGGCGGCGGTTCGTCCGCCAGTTCCGCGAGCTGGTGGTCTGGATCCTCCTCGCCGCCGCGGTGATCTCCGGGTTGCTCGGCGAGTGGATCGACACGCTGGCGATCGGTGCCATCGTCCTCGTCAACGCCACCATCGGGTTCCTGCAGGAGGAACGGGCCACCAGCGCGCTGGCTGCCCTGCGGAAGCTCTCGGCACCGCAGGCGCGCGTCCGCCGTGACGGGGCCGTCGTCGTCATCGCGGCTGCCGAACTGGTCCCCGGAGACCGTCTCGAGATCGAGGCCGGCGACGCCGTCGCGGCCGACGCCCGGCTCGTCTCCGGGCGGGGGCTCGAGGTCCAGGAGTCGGCCCTGACCGGCGAGTCACTCCCCGTCGCGAAGGATGCCGCCGCCACCGTCGCCGCCGACGCTCCGCTCGGCGACCGGCGCACGATGGTCTATGCCGGCACGATCGTCGCCTGCGGCCGCGGTGTGGCCCTGGTGACGGCCACCGGCGCCGAAAGCGAACTGGGGCGGATCGCCACGCTGCTCGACGACGGCCCGCCCGAACAGACCCCGCTGCAGAAGCGGCTCGCCGGTCTCGGCCGGGTGCTGATCGTCGTCTGCCTGGGGATCGTCGGCGTCATCTTTGCGTGCGAATTGGCGCGCGGCGCGGATCCCTGGGAGGTGCTGCTGCGGAGCGTGAGCCTCGCGGTGGCGGCGGTGCCGGAGGGCCTTCCCGCCGTGGTGACACTCGTCCTCGCCGTCGGCCTCACACGGATGGTGCGGCGCAACGCGCTGGTGCGCACGCTGCCGAGCGTCGAGACGCTCGGCAGCGTGACGATCATCTGCTCCGACAAGACCGGCACCCTGACCCGCAACGAGATGACCGTGCGCGAAGTGGTCACCTGCTCCGACGCGTGGCGGGTGACCGGGGCGGGATACGCGCCGCACGGCCGGTTTCTCCGTGGGTCGACGATCGACACTCCGCCGGACGCAGCGGCCGGCAGCGGCCCCCCGGTCGACGACCCCGACCTCGCCCGCGTGCTCACCATCGGCACGCGGTGTTCGAGCGCCGTCGTCCGTCCGACCGCTGCCGGCGGCTGGGAGGTGATCGGCGACCCGACGGAGGGCGCACTCGTCGTCGCCGCGATGAAGGGGGGCATCCCGACAGCCGACGACCAGGCACCGGTGGTCTACGAGATCCCCTTCGACCCGATCCGCAAGTCGATGTCGGTGGTGGTCCACCCGGCCGGCGCCCGGCCGCTCCTCTACACCAAGGGGGCCCCCGAGGTGGTGCTCGCCGCGAGCCGCTCCGAACAGCGCGGCGGCTCCTTCCATCCCCTCGACGACGCCCGCCGGCGGGAGATCCTCGCCGCGGCCGACGCCCTCGCGGGGCGCGCCCTGCGGGTGCTCGGGATGGCGTGGCGGCAACTCGACCACGCCACGGCCCCGACGGCGGAGGATCGCATCGACGGCGGCGACCTCGTCTTCGCCGGGCTCGTCGGCATGATCGATCCGCCGCGCGACGAGGCGCGGGAGGCGGTGCGCCGCTGCCGGATGGCGGGCATCCGCACGGTGATGATCACCGGCGCTCATCCGGCCACGGCCCTGGCGATCGCCCGCGAACTCGGCATCGCCGGCCCGGCCGGCCGGGTCGTCACCGGCCACGAACTCGACACCCTGGACGACGACCGGCTGCGCGCCGACGTCACCGGCATCGACGTCTACGCGCGTGTCTCACCTGAGCACAAGCTACGCGTCGTCCGCGCCTGGCAGCAGCGCGGTGAGATCGTGGCGATGACCGGCGCCGGCGTCACCGACGCGCCGGCGGTCAGGGCGGCCGACATCGGCATCGCGATGGGGGTCAGCGGCACCGACGTCACACGCGAGGCGTCCGACATGGTGCTCACGGACGACAACTTCGCCTCGATCGAGAGCGCCGTCGAGGAGGGGCGGGGGATTTACGACAACATCCGCAAGGTGGTCCACTACCTGCTGTCGTGCAACGCCGGCGAGGTGCTGCTGATGTTCGTCGCCGCCGTCGCCGGGTGGCCGTCGCCGCTCGCCGCGATCCAGATCCTCTGGATCAACCTCGTCACCGATGGCTTTCCCGCGCTCGCGCTCGGGCTCGAGGCGCCGGAGCGCGACGCGATGCAACGCCCGCCCCGTCCACCGCGGGAACCGGTGATCACCGTGCGGCACGGCGTGGTGATCCTGTTCCACGGTCTGCTGATGGCTGCCGTCTCGCTCGCCGCCTTCCTCGCGGTCTGGCGGCACGACGAGGCCAACCTGCCGCTGGCCCGCACGATCACATTTTGCACGGTCGCGTGCACCCAGTTGCTGTTCGCGATCGCCTGCCGCAGCGACCGGGCCACCGCGCCGGCGCTCGGGTTCTTCGCCAATCCGGTGCTGCTCCTGGCACTCGCCCTGTCGGCGGCCCTGCAGGTCGCCGTGGTCATGCTGCCGGTCGCACACCCGGTGTTCGAGGTCGGCACGGTCCCGGGGCGCGATTGGCTTCTCGTCGTGGGACTGTCGCTGGTGCCGGTGACCGTCGTCGAGGTGGCGAAACTCCTCTTCCGCGGGACGCCGCCCCTCACTTCGGCTCGACCAACTCGATCGCCTGATCCTCGTTGACGATCACCTCCCCCGGGCGGCCGTCGATCAGATAGCGGATCACCAGTTGCTTCGGGGCGCCCGGGGCGGGATCGCCGGCAAACACCTTGTTGAAACTCGGATCGGGGAGGACGATCACCACGGTGCTGCCGGTGTGCTTGCGGACGACGTCGGTGACATCCTTCTTCCGCCCCTCGGCGCCGTATTCGGCCTTCTGGATCTCCACCTTCGACCGCTTGAGACCGAGCGCGGAGAGCTTCGCCCAGCCCTCGGCGGGTAGCTCCCCGAGCTTCTGCGCGATCGAGGCGGCCGCCTGCCGCGCCTCGGCCTTGACCCCCTCCGTGCCGTGCGCGGTCACCGCCATGTCGAGGCCGGCGGGCGCAGGATAGCGGCGGAGCACGTCGAGCACCATCTTCTGCTCGGCTGGCTGCCGGGCCGCCCCCCACGCCTTGCGGCACATCTCCAGGCGCTGCTCGAGCGGGAGGTCGAACTGGCGCGCGATGCGGATGTAGCCGCGCATCGCCCGATTCTGGTATTTCTCCCCCTTCGCGGCCGTCGTCAGATCGAGGAGGACCGGGGCCGCGTCGGCCGTCATCCATTCGCCGAGCAGCCGGCTGCTGGCGTCCTTCAATTCCTCGTCGTCGCTCCGGGCCGATGAGGCGATCGTCTCCAGTGCCTTGGTGCCCCCCACGCCGCCGAGGATCTCGAGCACCTTCACCTGGGTGGCCACCGGCGCCCCGGCAAGGGCGCCCGCCAGACGGGTCGCACAGGCCTCACGGTCGGGCATGCGGATGCTCGCCGCCTTGAGGGCCGCCAGGGCCGCGGCCCCCTCTGCGTCGCTCCGCGGCTTGACTGTCTGCTGCACGAGCACGCCGAGGCGCTCGATATCGACGATCTCGCCGAGGGCCTTGAGCGCCGCGGTGCGGACCGCCGCGTCGGGATGATCGGCAGCAGTGATCGCGGCCGGCACGGCATCGATGCGCCGCTGGCCGACGAGGCCGAGCAGCACCGCGAGGAGCGCGGGGTCGGCCTTCTCGATCCGGGCGCGGATCGCGGCGTCGACCTCGGCACCACGCAGTTCGGCGAGTGCCGCCCGGGCCGCGCCGGCGATCCCCGCATCGGCATCGGTGACCCCCGCGAGGAGCGTGCCGACGGCGGCCGGATTGCCCATCTGGCCCAGTGCCGCAAGCGCTGCCGCCCTGACCTCTTTGGAGCCGGCCCCCGCCGCCTTCACGAGCGTGGCGACATCGGTCGACTTCGGCCGGTCGGCCATCGCCGTCACCAGCAGCGCCCCGCGGGCGGGCGGCAGCTTCGCCAACTCGTCGGCCAGGGCGCGGTCGGTGGCACCGGCCGGCATCTCCCTGGCGACGGTCAACCCGAGGCGGAAGCTCTTCTCGTCCGGCGAGCGGAGCTGCTCGAGCAGCAGCGGCACCCCCGCCTCGCCGCGCGCCAGGATGGCGCCGCGGGTGGCCTCGATCTTCCGTTGCCGCGACACGTCGGCGGCACGGACCTCTTCGTAGATCGCGATCGCTTCCGTTCCCTTCCCACCGGCGAGCGACCGCTCGGCACAGCGGACGAGGCCTTCGGCGACGGCCGAGCGCACCGGGCCCTGGGCCCGCGGCAGCGCCGCGCGAAGGGCCGCGGTCGCCGGCCCGTCACCCACCAGCCCGAGGGCATAGGCGGCGGCGGAGGCGACGGCGGCGTCGCCGTCGGTGAGCTTCGTCGAGAGCATCGCCACCGCGGCGCCGTCGCGGCGCACGCCGAGCGAGTGGATCACGCCGACCAGCGGCAGGCCGCCGAGCTTGCCCGCCTCGCGCCGCAGCGCCTCTCCCGCGGCCGGATCGGGAATCGCCTCCAGCGCGATCCGCGCCCAGGAGGAGAGTCGCTCGTTGGCAAGGATCGCCGCGAGGTCGCTCACGGAGTCGGCCGACCCGTGGATGGCGAGCATCTTGCAGGCCAGCGCCTTGTCGGCCTCGGCCGCCGAGCCACGGAGGATCGCGAGCTGCTCCCGTTCCTTTTCCGAGCGCCCGGCAGGCTGCTGCCCCGGCGCGGAGCCGACGAACGAGAGGGCCAGCAGCACGGCGACGAGCGGCAGCCTGTTGCGGAGGACCATCGGGTGATTCCTGGAGGGTGGAGGGTTCGGTGGGGTGGTCGTGGGGATGCCGAGTCGCGCGATCGGGCCGCAGCCGCAGCCCCGCCCCGTCACAGGCGCCAGGGCTCGCGGAGGGCCTCGGAGCGGAGCCGATCGGCCTCCGCATCGTTGATGAACTGGTTGGTGGCATTGTCGAAGCGCACCTGCCGGCCGAGGAACAGCGCCACGTTGGCGGCATGGCAGGCGATGTGGGCGTTGCAGGCGGCCACGGCGTTGGTCTTCGGCTGCTGGCGCGACTTCACGCAGTCGAGGAAGTCGCGGACATGGAACGTGGCCGGGTAGCCACCGATCTCCGCCACCTCGCGGCCGGCGAGCAAGGCCGGGGAACTGAGCACCATCTTGCCGCTGTCACCGGCCTCGACCCAGCCATCCTCCCCCTCGAAGCGCACCGGGCAGGAGCCGAGCGGGATCCAGCCCTTCTCGCGGAAGATCAGCTCCACGCCGTCGGCGTAGCGGGCGACGATCTCGCCATCCTTGGGCGGGTTGTATTCCACCGGGGGCGGGCAGTCGTTGACCGCCCACTGGCAGAGATCGACGCAGTGGGTGCCCCACTCGAGCACGCCGCCGCCGACGAGTCCGCCCCCCTTCTCGAAGTTGAAGCCGTCGAGGAACTTCGGGTTGAACGGCCGCCACGCCGCCGGGCCGAGGTACATGTCCCAATCGACCTGGTCCTTCGCCGGCTCCGCTTCGGCGGGCAGCCAGCCGCTGCTGATCGCAGTCATCCCGGCGGGATGGGCATAGACGCGCTTCATCTTGCCGAGCCGCCCGGTGCGGGCCAGTTCGCAGGCGAAGGCGAAGTGGGGCAGGTTGCGGCGCTGCGTGCCCGCCTGGAAGACCCGGCCGGTGCGGCGGATCGTGTCCTTGAGGATCAGGCTCTGGTCGATGTTCTTCGTGACCGGCTTCTCGCAGTAGATGTCCTTGCCGGCGTGGGCGGCATACATCGTCATCGTCGCGTGCCAGTTGGGCCCGGTGGCGATGAGCACGGCGTCGATGTCGTCGCGGTCGAGGAGTTCGCGGAAGTCGCGGTAGGTGGCACAGGCATCGTTGCCGGCGCGGTCGTCGGCCATCTTCTTCACCGCGTTGCGCCGCGCTTCCTTGACGTCGCAGACGGCCGCGAACTGCACGTCCTTCTGCTCGAAGAAGCAACTCAGGTCGTAGGTGCCGCGGTTTCCGATCCCGATCCCGCCCACCACCACGCGCTCGCTCGGCGGGACGGTGCCGTCGAGGCCGAGCGCCGAACCGGGAATCACCAGCGGGGCGGCGACTGCGGCACTGCCGGCAAGCCCGGTACCGAGGAAGCGACGTCGGGCGAGGCGGCTGCGGCGGACGGACATGGGAATCTCCTCTCGGCGGACCGGGCATCGCGACCTGACGATGCCCCACGCGGCAATTGGACACGGCAGCATGCACCACGGGAGCATGCACCACGGGCCCTGCGCCACCGCAGGAGCCCCACGCCTGGCGATCGGGCCGAGGGCACCGCGGGGCTTGCACGCCCCGCCGGCTCTCCTCCCCCGACCGCTGTCGGCGGCACTATAAACGATTTTTCCCCGGCCGGAAAAAGCCGGCCGCCCGGGCGGCGCCGGTAGAATTGGCGACCATCGGGGCCGATCCGGCTCTTCCGGGGAATCCGCCATGGGTCGCTTCCGTCGGCTGGTCGCGCACACGGTCCTCGTGGCAGCACCGATCCTGGCGCCGGCATGCTGCCTCACGCCGGGGTGGAGCGCCGAGCCTGGCGACCCCGGGGTATCCGCTGTTCAGGCGGGTGCGACCGGTCAGGCCAGGGCTGCCGAGGAACTGTTCGAACAGCGTGTGCGACCGCTCCTCATCGATCGGTGCGCCACCTGCCACGGTCCGGACACCGCCTTCGCCTCGCTGCGCCTCGATTCGCGCGACGGGCTGCTCGCCGGTGGTGATGGCGGGCCGGTGGCGTTTCCGGGGACGGCGCGCCTGGGCGAACTCGCGCGGCGCCTCCGTGATCCCGACGACACCGAGCGGATGCCGCCACCGGAGGCCGGCCCGCGGCTGTCGCCCGACGACATCGCCGCCATCGACACCTGGCTCGCCGCCGACGCCCCGTGGCCCGGTGCCGCGCCGGCCACGGGCTCCGGGCCAGCCGCACCGCACTGGGCCTTCCAGCCGCCCCCCCGGGTCGCCGTGCCACCACCCGAGACGGCCCCCTCGCCGATCGATGCCTGGATCGACGCGCGCCTCCAGGACGCCGGCCTCACGCGATCCCCGACCGCCGACCGGCGGTCGCTCATCCGCCGGGCGTCGTACGCGCTGGTCGGTCTGCCACCCACGATCGAGGAGGTGGAGGCGTTCGTCGCCGACGACCGCCCCGACGCCTGGGAGCAACTCGTCGATCGCCTCCTCGACTCACCGCGGTTCGGCGAGCACCTCGGCCGGATGTGGCTCGATCTGGCCCGCTACGCCGACACGAAGGGCTACGTCTACGACCGGGAGGAGCGGTTTTTCGTCCATGCACCGGCATACCGCGACTGGGTGATCGACGCCTTCAATCGCGATCTTCCCTTCGACCGCTTCGTCGCGCTGCAGCTGGCGGCCGACCGGTTGGTGCCCGCGGGCGACGGCGACCTGGCGGCGCTCGGCTTCCTCACCACCGGCCGACGGTTCCTCGGTGTCACCCCCGACATCATCGACGACCGGATCGACGTCGTCACCCGCGGCCTCCTCGGGCTCACCGTCTCCTGTGCCCGCTGCCACGACCACAAGTACGACCCGATCCCGACGGCCGACTACTACGCCCTCTACGGGGTTTTCGCCAGCAGCGTCGATCGGCTCGTCCCGTTACCTGCCCGCGACGGCCAGCCGGCCGCGGCCGCGGGTTGGACGGCGGAACTCGACCGACGCCGGGAGGCACTGGCGCAGGGATCGGCGCGGCTCCGCTCCGCGGCCATGGGCCGCGCCCGGGAGCGGATCGCCGACTACCTGTTCGCGCAGCGGCACCTCGACCGGTATCCGGAACTGGGCTTCGACCAGATCATCGCGCCGACCGACCTCGTGCCGGCGGTCGTGCGCCGCTGGCAGGCATTCCTCGGCAGGCCGGGGATCGACCGCGACCCGGTCTGGGCCCCGCTGGTGGCGCTGCTGCCGGTGGCCGACGCCGACCTCGCGGCCGAGGGGCCGAAGCTGCTCGCGGCGGTCGCGGCAGCGGTGCCCGACCTCAATCCGCTCGTCGCCGCGGCTTTCGCCACGCCACCGCACGACGGCCGTGACGTCGCCGATCGCTACGGTCGGCTGTTCGCCACGATCGACGCCCGCTGGAAGACGGCGCTCGAGCGGGCCGCCACGGCCGGGCTGCCACCGCCGCCGGCCCTCGACGACCCGGCCGCCGAGGCGCTGCGTCTGGCGCTGCTCGTCCCCGACTCCCCCTGCATCATTCCCGACGAGCCGATCGCCGCGATCGAGACCCTGCTCCCGAGCGATGCGGTCAACGAACTGTGGAAGCTCTCCAACGACGTGGAGCGGTGGCTGCTGCCGGCCCCCCAGGCGCCGCCGCATGCACTGGCCTCCTTCGACCGGCCCCGGCCCGTCGATGCCCCCCTGCTGCGGCGCGGCAACCCGGCCCTCAAGGGACCACCGGTTCCGCGCCGCTTCCTCACCGTGATCGCCGGCCCCGACGCGGCACCGTTCGCCGACGGCAGCGGGCGGATGGAGATGGCAGCGGCGATCGTCGCTCCCGACAACCCGCTCACCGCCCGTGTGTGGGCGAATCGTCTCTGGCTCCACCTCACCGGTGCCGGGCTGGTGGACACCCCGAGCGACTTCGGCACCCGGGCCGCCCCTCCCTCCCACCCCGAGCTCCTCGACTGGCTCGCCGAGGCCCTCGTCGCCGACGGCTGGAGCAGCAAGCGCCTGCTGCGGAGGATCCTCCTCTCGGAGACCTTCCGGCAGTCTGCGGCGCTGCCGGAGGGAAGCGCGGCGCTGGCCGTCGATCCGGCCAACCGGCTCCTCTGGCGGATGACGCCGCGGCGGCTGACGGTCGAACAGTTCCGCGACACCTGGTTGGCGCTGTCGGGGGAGCTGCGCTTGACCGGCGGCGGGCGGCCGGCCGATCCCTTCGCCGCCAGCGGCCCGTTCCGCCGCACGATCCACTGCCTCGTCGATCGCCAGTACCTCGCCACCCCGCTGCGCGTGTTCGACATGGCCAACCCCGACCTTCACATGCCGACCCGCCCCGAGACCACCGTGCCGCAGCAGGCCCTGTTCGCCCTCAACCATCCCTTCGTGGCCGCCCGGGCGCGGGCCGTGGCGGCGCGTGTGTTCTGCACCGACGGTCCCGACGAGGAGGCGCTCGACGGCCTCTGGCGGCTGGTCCTCCAGCGCGACCCGAGCCCCACCGAACGCGCCGCCGCCGGCGACTTCCTCGAGGCCGCGCGCCGGGGCGGCTGGGGACCGGGGGAACTGACACCGGCCGAACAGCTCGTGCAGGCGCTGCTGGTGTCCAACGAGGTGATGTTCGTCGAGTGACCGTCGCTCTCCACAGGCGATCCGCCATGCCCCCGCTCCCCCTGCTCCCGCGCCGTGATCTTCTTGCCCGCAGTGGCTGCGGCCTCGGTCTCCTCGGGCTCGCCGGCCTCCTCGCCGACGCCGGGGAGCTCTCCACGGACGGCGATCCATTGGCGGTGAAGGCGCCGCACTTCCGCCCCCGGGCCACCCGCCTGGTCCACGTGTTCCTCAATGGTGGGCCGTCGCACGTCGACACCCTCGATCCCAAGCCGGCGCTCGCCCGGTATGCCGGCCAACCGCTCCCGCTGTCGTTGACGACGGAGCGGAAGACCGGTACCGCGCTCCCCTCGCCGTTCGCCTTCCGGCGCCACGGGGAGAGCGGGCTGGAGTTCAGCGAGCTCTTCGCCCGGACGGCGCTCCACGCCGACCGGATCGCGGTCATCCGCTCGATGTTCGCCCAGGTGCCCAACCACGAGCCGTCGCTGATGCTGATGAACTGCGGCGATTCGGTGCAGCCGCGGCCGAGCGTCGGGTCATGGCTCCTCTACGGCCTCGGCACCGAGAACCGCAACCTCCCCGGCTTCATCGCCATGTGCCCCGGCGGATTGCCGGTCAAGGGCCCCGACAACTGGCAGGCCGGATTCCTCCCCGGCTCGCTCCAGGGCACCGCGATCGACTCGCGCCATACCACGGTCGAACGGCTCATCGAGAACATCTCGAGCCCCCATGCCGCCCCGACCACGCAGCGCCGCCAACTCGACCTCCTCCGCCGGTTGGAGGGGGCACGGGGTGGGGCCGACCCGCGCCTCGAGGCGCGGATCGGCTCCTTCGAACTCGCCTTCCGCATGCAGACCGAGGCCGCCGAGGCCTTCGAACTCGCCGGAGAGACCGCGGAGACCCGGGCGCTCTACGGCGACACCGTCCATGGCCGGCAGATGCTCGTGGCCCGGCGCCTGCTCGAACGGGGTGTCCGTTCCGTGCAGCTGTGGCACGGCGCCGGGCAGCCCTGGGACAACCACGAGCAGATCGAGCCCAACCTCCGCCGCCTCTGCGGCGAGATCGACGGTCCGCTGTCGGCGTTCCTCACCGATCTCGGGCGCCGCGGGCTCCTCGACGACACGCTCGTGCTCGTCGGCGGTGAATTCGGCCGCACGCCCGCGGTGGAGCTCGGGGGCGACGGGGCCGCGAAGGCGGGCCGCGACCACAACCACTACGGCTTTTCCGTGTTCCTCGCCGGCGGTGGCATCCGCGGCGGCACCGTCCACGGTGCGACCGACGATTTCGGATTCCGCGCGGCGGTCGATCCGGTGAGTGTCCACGACCTGCATGCCACGATGCTCCACCTCCTCGGACTCGATCACAAGCGGCTCACCTACCGCTACGCGGGCCGCGACTTCCGCCTCACCGACGTCCACGGCCGGATCCTCGCCGGCCTCGTCGCCTGACGGTCGGCCACGGTGCCCGACGAGGCCCGGCCCGCGCGGGCAGCGGGACGCCCGGGAGAGTGGTCGCCGTGGGGCGGCCTACCGCCGTCCGGTGCAACGCCTGGCTCGCTTCGCCGACTTGACCTCGGCACGGTGCCGCCGCTCGTCCTCGCGATAGACGCGGACCGCCTCGGGATGCGCGAGCTTCCAGACGTCGGGGCGCAGCCCCGCGTAGTCGTGACTGCCGGCGAGCAGCCGATCGAGGACATCCTTGACGTAGACGAAGACGTCGAGATCGTTCCGCACGGCGCTGTCGTAGAGCCGCTGAAAGAGCCCCAGCAGCATCGCCGCGTGCGCGGGATGGTTGCTCCGCGCCTCAAAGACCTTGCGGCGCGCATGCGCCACGCAGGCGGCGCGGCGGATCTTCCCCGCACTGCCCAGCTCGATCGCCTCGTAGCCCGCGTAGCAGTCGGCCAGCAGCACCCCCTCGAAGCCACTCAGGAAGATCTCCGGGCCGTCGCGGTGACGGCTGACGGTGAAATCGAAGACGTTGATCGGCTCGGTCACGCTCAGGTAGGCCTACATCCGCGCCGTCAGACTCGCGCGACGTGGCTCGAGCGCCGAGGCGATCACCTCGCGCGCACGGGCGGACTTCGGATCGGCCGAGTCGAAATCGGGCATCTCCTGGGGCGTGATCAGTGTCACCGTCGTGTCGTCGGTGCCGACCACCGGCCCCGCCCCCACCACCTTCCGAAGGTGCATTGCCAGCGGTCTGATCAGCTCTGCCGCGGCTTTCTGGTCGTTGAGCAGCGTGCCCCGCGACGGCGTCCAGCCGCACGACGCAAACAGATCCTGCTGGCGGTAGATCGGCAGGTGGTAGGCGTATTTGTCGACGGCGATCTGCGCCGCCACGCTGGTGTCGTACTCGTTTCCCTCGACCAGGCCGACTGGCCGCTCCGCTTCCACCACGCCGCACTCGGGCGCCTTGGGGCAGGCGAGCTTCGGGATTCCGGTGCGCCGGGCGACGAGCTTTGGCGGCACGACTTCGAGGGTTTCCTGCCAGTCGTAGCCGATCACCTGACGCTCGCCATGCGTCGGGCAGTTCTTCATGCTCTCCGGCACGTCGAGCTTCACCTCGTAGCGCGGCAGGTGGGCCGGAAGCGATTCGCAGCGCGGCTTTTCAGTGGCCGGCTTCCTGCGGTCGTAGCCCGCCACCGACTCGATCGCCGCATCGGTGATCCCCGCCGCGGCGTCGGCCACTTCGGGTGAAACGCCGAAGTCGAGCACATCTCTCGCGCTGACGGTCGCGCCCGAGTGCAGGTAGATCGTCGGCGGCGGCGCGATGCTCAGCACGGCTGTGCCTCGGCGAGTGTCCGCAGTGCGGTCGTGAGCAGGTCCTCAGGGATCTCCATCACCACGCCACCGGCGAAGCGAGTCGTCACGCTGCGGGTGCTGACGACTTCGACCGGTGCGACGAGGTCGTGCGCCGGCGCTTTGGGCCGATCGTCGACCGGCGCCGCATCGGCTTGGAGCCGACGTCGCCAGTAGTCGAAGGCCGACACCGACACACCCTCGCGGGCGCAGAACTGCGTCACGGGAAGGCCCGATGTGCCGTGGCGGGCGAGCCGGCGTCGCCACTGCGCCGCCTTCCGCGGACCACCCTGCCGACCCAAGCCAAGTCTCCTCGAGGACGGGATCTTCGATCGCCGTCCGCGAAGCTAGCAGGCTGTGGACACTCAGCCTGCTGCACCTCACGGATGAGGTGCCGGGAGCGCAGCTCCCGTGAAAAGCGCAGCGTTTCTGGTGGCCAAAGGCCAGGGATGGACTTTGGCCACGGGCTGCTCGCAGGGCTGGCGAGGGTGGTTTTTGGAGCGCTCGCAATGTCATGATGGTTGTCACCGCGAGCGACGTATCATGACCGTACCAGACTTATCGGGGATCAACACGGGTTGTTCATCATAAAGACGACAGAATTCGTCGACGGCCAGCTTCACGCCTTTCCAGTGAAGACTGGAGTAGTCGTGAACGAAGATAACCCCCCCCTTGGGCATGCGGCGATAGAAGTATTCCAATCCCGCCGTTGTCGGCTTCTGCAAATCGCAGTCGATGCTGACGACCGCATATTGCATCGCGTCGTGTTCCGTCCGGAGTGAATCGGGAAAATAACCAGGCACTAAATCGCACACGTCAGCATAGCTGGCGAGTTTCCTTCGAACGCCGGCAATGGATACCTTGTCGAACATCGGGAGTTGGTCATGTTCGAGCGCACCCAAATAATCCCGGGCATCGAACCCTTGGAAGGTATCGAAGAGTTGCACCCTCCGTCCATTACGTGATGCAAAGAGCGCAAGGACGGCGGCAACGTTTCCACGATACACCCCCAACTCAGCAAAATTACCCTTGATATCCGAATCCAGCACGTGCTTGATGTTGATGATCAGAGTCCACAGTCGGACGAGGTCGCCGGCGTTATTGACGCGGTTTTCGTTCAGGAATGGGCCGAGGACTTCCCAGAACTCTGGGTGCTCGTCGAAGTACACTTGTGAGTCGGGGTGATATGAGAGATAAATATCTCCCAGGGAGGCACAGCCAAGGCTGAACGGCATCGTCGACAACCGCCGAACCTTTCTCCAGAGCCGACGTTTGCGATCTATCGACGGGCGTGCCCACCAGCGACGAAGTCGCTTCCAGAACGACTCTTTCCACATGGGATGCTCGACGGGATTTTGGTGGTTAAAAATGAACGTGATGCGTATGCCTAGCTGCGAATCCTAGCTTTGCCCAGTTCGGTGACGTGCATTCCCGCCGGTCGCGTACAGCAAACCGGCGATGAAAGAGGAGACTCGTCTTTGCCGAGGGTGCGGCCAACCAAAACGCAAAGCAAGAATTCCTTGTACACATGGGGACGGAAGGATGCCCTCGACACGGGCCACCTAATCTACCCTTCCGAACGCCAAGACTCCGAGCGGCTAGCAGGCTGTGGCCAAACAGCCTGCTGCACCTCACGGATGAGGTGCCGGGAGCGCCGCTCCCGTGAAAAGCGCAGCTTTTCGGGTGGCCAAAGGCCAACGATGGACTTTGGCCACGGACTGCTAGTGAACAGCGGCTGAATTGCCTCGCTGCGCTCCCGGCGGCGGCTGAATTGCCTCGCTGCGCTCCCGGCGGCGGCTGAATTGCCTCGCTGCGCTCCCGGCGTCAGTGGTCGCCGGCA
>SXGQ01066033.1_pt1 | contig 15676 bp, 14 predicted proteins | sample 3178371 | NCBI WGS metagenome assembly SXGQ01 (sample SAMN11356859, study PRJNA531348) | freshwater metagenome | isolation source: freshwater sample F1-20 | place: China: Fuxian Lake, Yuxi | collected 2017-12-25
GAAGAAAAGAGTAAAAGCGTCTCAACTCGAGAATTTTTGAGCGAAAGAGACCTGCGTATATTCAAGCTCAGACAAGCTGGAACATCGACAGCAGAAATTGCAAGAAGATTCGGTGTAACCACAAATGTTGTCTCAAAAGCGATTCAAAGACAATTGCAAAAAATGAATAGTGAAACCCTTCTTGCGTACCCAGAAGTGCTTCGTATGGAACTTGAAAGACTCGATAATCTACAACAGGCAATCTGGCCCATGACTCAACATAGAAGACAGGTTTTAGACGACGGTTCAGAAATACAAATAGAACCAGACCTGAAGGCGATTCAACAAGTTCTAGGGATAATGGACAGAAGAAGTAAGCTCCTTGGCATGGACCAGGCCAACCTAAACGTGCAAATGGACGTAAGGGGGGCTACTACGGAAAAACTTACAGCGACACTCTCCGGTGCTGCGATTGCGGAATTGTCTGCAGATAGGTTTGAGCCCGAAGGCGAAGCAAGGCAACTTCTCCAGCTGATGGGAGCATCTGGCGTTCTTCCAGCAAACATAGTTGAAAAACTTCTCGAAAACTCAGAAAGCGACATATTGGACGCAGAATTAATACCACCAGAAGGAGTAAACGATGAGAATCCCGATGAATAAAACAAATAGCGAAAAAGTAGAGGGAACCGAACTTGTCGTGGAGAATACAGACGAACAGTACAAAGATATGCTTCACGTCACCCCAAACACCGATGCAGCTGTAAGTAAGGTTTTGGACTCAATGGGGAGTATGTCAATAAAGCCAATCGCTGAAAAAACTGACGATGGGCCGTCGGATTGCCAGGTGCTAATCAGGACAATGAGTGGGTCGAGGGATAGGTGGAAAACGGCTGCAGAAAAATCTGGAGAAAATCTTTCATCATGGATTAGGGCAACACTTAACAAAGCCGCAGACACCGTTCTCGATTGCCAACATCCGCCAGAAGCCCAGAAACACTATCCATGGGCTCGCATATGTACTGCGTGTAAAATGCGATTCTCGGATAAGTAATCTAGCTTTTTGGGCGCCATGAGCCATCTACAATGGTTCTATGCAGCAACCCGAAGAAATACCGTTCAACGAGTCTGCGCGCTATAAAAGACACGAATTTCAAACAAAAGGTTTAGGGTCTCGTCTCGGTAGGGCAATAGCTAGCCGTGGCATAGACAGACCTCGACTCGGGAAACGTAAACGAGGTAGGCGGATAGGCGACATAGACCTACCTACTGGTGGGGTTCGCGGCTACAAAAAACCAACAGGTACAAATATTGACATAGACGCCGACGGATGGGTCGACGAAGGGACCAAACGACCAAGATGGATTGGTATTCCTTCTGGCAAGCCATCAGCAGCGCAAAATACAAGTGTAAATAAACCAAGACCGGTAGTAAAAATGAAAACTCCGGCAAAAATCGCAGACAAGACACGCGCCCACAAATTAAAAAACTACAAGTACGGAGACGAAAGTGTTCTTGGGGGGAGAATATCGATACAGGATGGCCCGAACTGGTTAAGGGGCCTAACAAATCAACAGATATCGAGTCTCGTTGTCCCCGATTCCTATGAAACACACTACAAAATGTGGCTTGACCACTACGGAACAAGCTCATTGGTTAAGGGGAGCCCACAGGAAATCAATTTCAGAAACTGGTTTGATAACAACATTAAGTCAAAACAATGGAAGCAATTTGATTATTCCCCTGAAAGCAGGTCGGCAGCAAGGAAAGCAATAGAGGCCGCACTAGAAGATTCCCCCGTATTTTCATGGGCAGTAAGAAACTACGGTGCGCCAGTATTCGGGGTTGTGACCCTTGGTGGACGAGATGCATATTTTGGTCGTCCCGAATACCAAACTCTTATTGAAAAATTTGCAGGCGCAACCGTCAATAAAAACAAAAAAATATATCCAAAAGCATTAGCTGACCTGGAACTAAATATGGTTTCATTCTTTCCCAACTATGTCATAGACAGAGAATCGCATGATTTGGATTCTCCTGTTCCAATGAACATGAACCCTCTTCACTCTCCTTCTCGTAGCGATGCAACTATTAATAGGTCGCTATCAGCAACAGTTATTCATGAGTGGTCGCATTGGCTGCACCAAATGGCCCTAAGGGATTCTGAGAATATTGGAGCAAAAAATCAACGCAGGTATTTTGGCAAAGACACTGACGAGGGATATATCGATGCAATCAGAGTCGCAACTGAATATTCCGATTTTTCGAAGGATTTCCTTAAACTACACGAAGATAAAATTCCTTTTGAAGAAACGCCAAACGTTCCCAGAACAATAACCTCGTATGGACACGCAAATATGAGGGAGGCGTTGGCCGAAGGAATGGTTGCATATATGCATCCAAACGAAGACATGAAGCATTCCGCAATTAATCAAAAACTGCGAAAAGATGTTGAAACTCTTCTTGGTGGAAAGAACGGAAAAGGTCCGTGGTCAAAAACTGCAAAAGAATCAAGTTCTCTGAGTAGTGGTAGAAGAGAAAGACGGAGCAGTCCGAGTGGAATGCGTCTTGAAAAAACAATTCCTGGCAAACAGGGTAGAAATTATCTATCTTCCGGAGCTGAAGAAAAAATAGAATTTAGCGATTTGCAGAAAGAAATTGATGATTTTCTTGATGTCGTAAGTCAATATTTTAATATCCCCGAAAAAAACGAGGGACCCCTCGATGTTCGAAATAGAGAAAGAACAAACGCCAAAATTTTTAGACAATCAAAATCTAGCGGCGTTCCTGACGAAAGCATAGGTCCAGATGAATGGTTCAGCATGGACACAATGGATGTACGACGTGTTTCTTTGGACGCTCTTGATTTAAATGGTAAACCAACTGGAGAAAAAATTGAATTGATAATGCATTCACCAGAAATGCATCAACTTGAACAAAAAGCAAGAGCAATTGGAGAATCAGTACATCAAGAGGTGCTGAGAAGACTTGAAGAAAGACTGACAGACGAAATAGTTAGACCGGAAAATGTTGAGGCTTCTAGAAATGAAATAAAGGCCCAAATAGAGATTGTCGAAAATGCAAAGAAAGAGCTCTCCGATTTTCAAGACCAAGTAGAAGAGAAAGTAACCGAAGCGCTTGAAATAATAACAAACCAAAAACTTTCAAGAAAATTGGGATACGAAGAAACTTTGCTTTCGAAGAATTGGGATTTCTCAAAAGTGGATACATCATCCCTGGCTGGCTCTGGACAGGTCAGCATGATGTCTCCAGAGGTAGTTGAGGCAATAACGGAATTAAAAGATTTTAAAATTAAAAGAAAAGCAACAATAGAAAAAACCATTAGTCATCTCGAAGAAATGGTCAAACTCGGATTTTTGTCCGAGGTTACCGATGATTCAGACAGAAAACGAGATGGACGCAGGATTTTTATTCCAAAATCGGATGCAGACAGGGGAGTGAAGCTGGTCGATGGGAAAATAGTTAGAGATACGCCATCAATTATTGTTTACGATGTTGAGCCTGCCTATCAAGGAGCTTCCAACTTCGGCCAAATATACCGAATGGATGAATTTAGAACTTTTAACGTAACTGAAGTAAAAGATATATGGAAAGATATTCCAGATGATTCCAAGGATGATTTAATTCATGTTTTGGAAATGGTTAAGTTCATTGATTCTGTATCAATTTCATCTGCTGAAAAACGCGAAACGAGCCCAAAATTCATAGGAAGCAGGTTTGTGGTTCCAGAAGAACCAACAGATGAAAATATTTTGGAAAAATTATATGCATCCCAATACAGAAAAAAAATAAAAAAATTAACTGAAATGATGGGGAGCGGCCTATGGAATTCCGATGACGCGCCAAAAGGTGCTCGCGACACCCTTGACAAGGAAAAAGAAAACATTGGAAAACTTTCAAAAATGCGAGAAAAGCACCGAAAAATATTGGTTCCATACAGGATGGCATATAGAGACGTTCTCTTGGAGGTCATGAATGAAATTACTGGTGACGGAACTGTTGGAAAACCAGATTTAATAACATCGACCGGCGGAATGGGTTCGGAAAAATTAAAAGAAGTAGCACGAAAATTTCTTCCTAATGAAATCATCCGACAGATTAATTCTAGATTTGGCAATGGAGATTACCCGTATAAGAAGCGAACAGGGGCACGATATAGAACCACAAAAAAGGGTATTTATGCAATTAAAAAACCCTCAGGGGGCGGAGAGGCGCATTTTTATGAAAATAACCTAGTTACTGGGTTCATCGACCCAAATGGAAACCGAATAGATGCAAATTTTAACGCCCCAATAGGTTCAAAAATTATTCGAGCAGGTGATTCTGTCATGGTGAATGTCGATGACAGCGATGGAAGCAATCTTCACGAATTAATACATGTAGTAACCTATGCGAATCCGCTTGCGAGTCTTCTGGAAAATCTCTTTTTTCAACGAAGAGTAATCGGTGGACGAGAAGGAAAAAGAGAAGAAAACTTAAGTCAAAGAATAAATAGAGGAGTTACTAAGCCAAGTCTCAATAAATTAACCGACTCAAACTGGCCAGGAGATTATGGTAATCCAGTTGGAACTGGCAAAAGGGGTAGAAGTAAACGTGACCCCAAACAGAACATGGTGGTTTTCGACGACCAATTCATGAGAACCTATCAAGGAAGAGTCTATGCAGAGGGGCACAGTTCTGCTCGCCCACCGAAAGAAACATTCACAGTCGGTGCACAAAATCTATTAGTTCCTGAAGAAGAAATAGTGAGTTCTCCAGAAATTGATTTAGACTCAAATAATTTTGTTGTGGGTACGCTTTTGCTTAGCGCCTTGCAAGCAAGAAGAGAAAATATTGACCCAACAAAAGAAATACCGACAAGGGTTTCTGTCCTCGTTCCTGACCCACCAGCGCAGGTTGACCCCATCCCTTCTCCAACTCTTTCGCAAGATGTTATTGAATCTCTTAATGTTTCAGAAGTTGACATCCCCGTCGGCAAATTATCTAGTGGTCAAAAAATAAAAAAACCAAACAAAGAGCAAAAACAGGTTATAACCAACGCTGAAAAAATTATTAGAGATTCTAATTTAAATGTTGTGGAGATTCCATTTAGAGATAAAACAACAGGACAGGTAAGAACAAGTCCAATATTTCAAGTATCTGGGCGACCCATGATTCTCGTAGAGGTAAATGGGGTAAGAATCCCATTCTATAGAAGTAGTGGGTCAGGTGGTAAAAAAAATGTTCCCATAGCTCATTGGTACCCCATTTTTGGTATAGGTAAAGAGGTAATCCTAATAGACCCTGAGAGTGGTGAAAAATTCCTTAGTGGTGGGTGGTTTAATAAGGGTCCCACAGAAGAAGACATAACAAATTACTACGGTGTTACAGAATTTCGCGAGATTTCTCAATTTCTGGATTCCGTAATTGGGCCGTACTCCGCACTCACAACACCTACCGATGGAAGAATTGGACTACCAGTTGGCGTTATCTACAATGATATTGGCGCTACAGATTCAGAAGCAATAATAAATAAATATAAACTGGGCGGTAGAACATATGAAGAAAAGCTCAAGAAAAACATCAGCGATTCATTTTGGGACACCATTCACAGAGACCTGAATCCGGTTTCAACCCCTAGAGGCAATCTTGTTGAAAACAAAGAAGCGGTTATCGAAAAAATAGTATCCAGGCGAGTAAAATTAGATATTGATTCCATGTCCCCAACCGTAAAACGGGACAAAATGAGTGGTAGTGAACTAAAGCGCGTTCGTGAAGTTGAACTAGAAATCAAAGATTCAAATGGTGAAAAATTTGAAATAACAATTGATTCAAAGATGTCACCGGGAATACCGACATTTAACGAATCAGGAACCGTGCAATACGAAAAACCACGTCAAAGCGTCACCGTAGTTATGACAAAAAATGGAATTCAAGTTGGCTTGCTGAATGCGGAAACAGATGTTTCTGGCAGATATGGACATGAGGGCAAATTGGTGGCAGTAGAGATTCTTGTGAATAACGACTACAAACGCCGCGGATATGGAAAAACATTGTGGTCGGCCGTCAACTCCTACAACATAGGTTCGCAAAAAGTTCACGCATCCAAATTCAGAAGCGATGAAGGAGAACTTTTCGTTGCAGGTGTGGGCCTCTCTTCTGGGAAAAGACCACTACCTGAAATTCCAAACAAAGTAGATTTAACCCCTGGCGATAGACGATATGGCAATGTTGCGGGCAATGGTGACGGAGACTGCTTCCCAGCCGCAAACAATCTACTAGAAACATTGATTCAAAATAATCCCAATCGAACAAAAGATTTCAAGGTTGTTCATGGCGTTCCTCTTGGAACCGGCGGAGATGCAGAAGGTTTGAGATTTCATCATGCCTGGGTGGAAGAGACGGTTAGGAGAACTCAAAAGGAAGTTGACGAAATACTCTCCCAAATGCCACAGGATGCGAGCAAGAACGTAAGGCAGCACTTTGCCTCCATGCTTTTGGATGAAGTGATTGTTCATGACCATTCAAACGGAAGGCAAATTCGTATGCCCAAAGAGGTCTATTATGCAATTGGGCAAATAGACGAACAGTTTGTTCAAAAATATTCTCGGTTGGAATTACTTGACGAACAGATGAAAACAGGTCACCACGGTCCATATGGGACCGCCGATATAGAAGTTCCAAAATCAAAACGTGGAGCAGGTAAAAATAGAAAATCCAGAAGAGGTCTTTCATCTGACGACGAAACTCAGTCGAAGTTAGGTTCGGGTTCGGATATAGACGAAGCAAATATGTCTTTGGCGTCCGGGTCCAAATATAGACAGATTGTTAGAAATCAACCTAGGCCGTCGGATAAACAGATTGAAGCGGCATCAGATTTCAAAGACCTCATGAAACTAGACGAAATGAAAATTTTGGATAAATGGACCGTAACCGGGAAAGATGAATTTGATGACGATATCGAGGAATTAATAGAATCAGATTATAGAACAAACCTAAAAAATGACATTAAGAAAAGCATTGAGACACTATTTTCAAACGAGATTGAACTAGATAATGACATAATCGTGGAGTCTCGTTCTGGAGAAAAAATAAATCTTGGCCGAAGAATTATGGTTACGGCTTTTGCTAAAGACATTCAGGTTGGGGATATTTCCGAAGAAGATGTCGCTGAACAAGAAATTGAAATAGGGGAAAAAATATTAGACGTATCCAAGGCAACAACAAACATACAAATTAAGATGTCTGTATCCCCGGTCGACAAAGAAGCTGTTGAGCGACTAATTCAGTCAGGTGTCCCAGAATCACTCATAGACATAAACAATCCAAAATCAAATATTGAAATTGCTACGGCCTACAGAGACATAGTGACAAATGGTGAAATAATCTTCGTATCCCACAAATCAATATTCGTTGGTAAAGATGCAAGAAAATATGGAATTGCCAGTGCTGTTAATGGGAGAAATGAGTCAATATATACCGAAATCGGCGCTGATTTCATACTCACACAGGCATCATCCTCAACTGGGGACCAGCAGGGAGCTACGCATTGGGCAAGGAATGGATTTAGTTTTGTTGGAGAACCTTCCAAGCAAAAGTTTATACGAGTTATAGACGATGCAATAAAAAACTATCCAGATATGTTTTCCGATGAAGAAAGAAGAAGAATTTCGTCTCTATATAAAAACGCAAACGGAAAATTTGAATCATCCGCCACCCCGGAAGATTTGGTTGACTTTGCATCCGCGGACGAAGTATTTAAAAATTACGATGGCGGCAATGGGGTGTCGGTTTACTTTAAGCGCGAAGTAGCGCAACCAAACCGCTTAGTTACAATGAAAAATAGAATGCAAAGAAGAATCTCCCCCGTGCCAAGCAGTACGTCGTTGTCCTCCGGTGCTGATGAAAAGCCAGCATTCCCAAGAAAACCAACATATGGACCATTTATCGGTAGAACAAATGAAGTTTTTGGTAGGGCGCGAAGCTGGCAAGAATTCAAGGATATATATGAGAACACAGAAATCACATATATCGATTACGAAACAACGGGTTTGGTGTTTGATGAGTTCAACGAGCCGAGTTCAAATGGTTTCCCAACTCAAATTGGTGCTGTAAAAATGAAAAATGGAAAGGTTGTAGCTCGATTTGAAACATATGTAAACCCTGGCATACCAACAGAACAATGGGAGAAGTGGTCACGAGACACTCTTGTTGATTATGACGGGAAACCAATAACTAATGATTTCATTCAAAGCAAAATGTCCATTGCGGAAGCTCACAGAAAGCTCGCCGAGTTTATTGGCCCCAATGCAATTCTTGGCGTGCAAAACGCTGCGTTCGACAAGGATGTTCTAGAGGACAATCTAACTGCATCAAATATAGATTGGCGCCCTGACGGATGGATAGACCTAAAAGATGTAGCAGCTCTGTCTCTTCCTCGCTGGTCTGAAGAAAGTCAAGATGGGCCAAAGCGGTTTGATAAAAAGAAAAATAAATTTGTGCCATCTAATTCGCTCAAAGATATAACAGAATACCTAGGAGTTGAACTTGGAGACAAACACCATACCGCTGATGCCGACGCTGAAGCAACGGCTAAATCAATGGCCAAACTAATTGACGGTGCTATAGAGAAAAATTGGTCGACTCAATTATTCGATGCTGAAAACAGGTTACGAAAAGCACAGATAGATAAAAATAAATTCGATTCCGAGGTTGAAGCATTCCGTTCAGCCAAAGAGACATACCAAAGTAGAAAGCTTTCATCTGGTATAGAGGTTGTGCCAGACGCACGAATAAGGGAAGCAGCATCAAAAACATTTGCAAAAGCTTCTCCTCCCGAAAAACCATCCACCCCCTTAAATGAAAGACTTTTGTCGAAAATAACATCATCCGGAATGACCAAGAAAGATGGGTCGCCAATAACAATTCGCGATATTTTTGGGGTTCTTGACAAAATAGCGTGGTCAAATGAAGACCCAAGCAAATACCCGCATCCTCAATTCAACGATATTGAAGAAAGAGCAATCCCGATTGAGTCGATTATTGAATTATTTAAAGAGCTTGGTTTGTCTCGCGTGGATGTGCCTGGTTCTAAAACAAAGAAAATACTCGGTCCCATCATTCCCGAACTGGTTGACTTAGCCGGAGACTCTGACTGGCTGCAAGATGCCAGGGACTACGCTCTTCCGCCGCTCGAGGTGTGGGCAAAGGCTGCGGCAAAATCAATTCTTGGGGCCCAAGAACTTCAAAATGACCTAGGTGAACCAATTTCTGAATTCCGCCAAAGAATTTTCAGAAGAAAGGTAGTGGGAGAATACGAGTTTTTTGTTCTTGAAGATGCGAATGGCAATTACATAATGAGAATTGATACAAAACAAGCCACAAAATATGATTCTTCAAGATTGGAAAACGCAAGAGTTGGGGAAGTCATTTTTGACCTGCAACAAAAAACACCAGGGGTTCCATTCATGGCAATGGTGAAGCGACACATGTATCCAAATGACCCACAAGATATTATTCAAGCTGATTCTTACGTAATTTCGGCAAACGGCAATGCCGCAGCCGGCGGAAGGAATATTGCCGAGTCGCTTGACCTCACGAAAATTACTCCATTTGATTCTATGGATTTTGCCAACACCCCTTCCGGTAGGAGGGTGGAGGAGATGTTTAGGCAGGCATATACGAACATCGCTCATAATGATGAGTTTGCCAGGAGATACGCGGTTCGCATAAGAACCCTCCTGTCTGAAGCTGGTCTCGACCCAGACTCTCAAGAAGTCAAGCGTGCCGTAACGCTTGGGTGGGCGAGTATCGCAGACTCGACAGAAGAGCCAGCAGAACGCGGAGGTAGATTTATATCCGCAGCATTGCTAGTTAGAAATCTAATTGCCAGTCTCTATAGACCATCATGGGATGTTGGTGGTGAGTCATATACGACACCACATGAATTTATGCACCTTATAACTGGTCAAGGATTTACTAGGCACGGAGAAATGGCCTCAAACATAGGTTGGCTAGGAGCCTTTGGGAAAGACGTATGGCCAGTTGTAGCAAATCTACTTGGGGTACAGGCTCGATTCTTCAATATGCAAAAAGTTGATGAAGCTATCAAAAATGGCAAACCAGGTGATGATGGGAACAGAGATTTCAAGTTAATGGTGCTAAATGAAATACAACAACTTCTTGGTGGCGACGGTAATGATTTTTGAATGACAAGCCAAAAATTACTAGAAGAGCTGTATCGGAACGGCGGAATCCTGAGTGGAAGAGACGCAGACTCTTTGTTTAACGATTTCAATTGGATTAGCCCATTTATCCCTCTCGAAGCTGAAGACTTAGGATGGGGTTACAAAAGAACCATGGAGGATAAATAAATGAGTAACAAAATAACCAAGAAAATGATAGATGATTGTCTGTCTCACTTTTCAAAAGATGAGTTGAATGATATATTCGAAGCGGAAGAGAGTGAGCCGTATTCCATATTTCCTTCCAATTTTGATTCAAGGTCAAAACCATCATCTAAGAAAGAAAAATAAAAATATGGCAAAAAATAAAAAAGAAGACACATTTTCAATGCCGTATTTTGGTGTGGGGGAATTTTACACAAGGGTAGACAAGAAAGAATTGAATGTTCCCAATTCTGTTTTATTCCCAATTGATGGCCCCCTTGAGTGGAAGTACCTGAAATACGAGAACAAAGTTCATTACGCCGTCTGGTCTGATGGAGCTCTAGATACATCTGATAACCAGTTGGTGTTCGAATGTCAAAAAATAATTGAAGAAAATAAGCCAATTCTTTCAAATCTTGGCGTTACCGACAGAATACTTCCAGGAATGAACAGCATCGAAAGCGCATGGGCAACGATTTACAAGGCGTTAACCGACATTGATGCCATAATTATTGATATGCCAGAATCTCCGTCACCATTAATTGACGCAGCAAGATAGATAAACCAGGAGTAAATATGACACTTCCGATTGATGGCATTGAGCCAAAACTACAAAAGGATTTTATAAAAATGCAGTTTATGGATAGAGAAAGTAGCGAAAACGAAATCGTTGACTTCCTTTTTCAGCAATCCCATTTAAGCAAGACCACCAAAAAACAAGAAACTAACGACTAAGCGCCTTTAGCTCAATCGTCAATATCTCCTGATATTCTTTTTGATGGCGGTGAACAAGGACTATTTTTGCCCTCCGATGGGCCTCTTGCCTTTTGGCAACAAGCTCCTTGCGGTTTGCTCTTTCCTTATCACTTAGTCGTGGGCGTCCCCGACCAAGGCCTTTATTTTTCAATTTACTGAACTCTGACATAGTAATTCCTCCTTAGAGGTTGTAGGTTGTATTTGAGATTAATGCCAATATCATTAAAAAGCAACCTAAAATAATAAAATATTTTCCTTATAAATAAAGGGTTTCATAGACAAAGGAGTAATTTTAGTAATGTTTAATAAACTTGATGAATATATCGTTGAATTATCAAAACCCAGCGCCAAGACAGCGCCCATGACCACAGAGCAGATAATCGACATGCTTTTGGATGTGCGCTCAAGCATGGATATTGGGCTGGTTATCGACGGAGACGAAATGACCAAATACTTCTCAAGAAAAAGCATTCGTTCATGAATTTTTTGTGGGAGTTGGTATTTTTGGTGGCACTAATACCAATTTATTTCTTGCTAAGAAGAAAAGAACGTTGATACAAATAAAAAACCCCCCGTCTAGCTTTCTCTGAAGCTAATTAACGAGGGGTAAATTATTTTGAATTAGCCTATAGCGCTAAAAGACTTCTTCTTCCGCACCTACCGGCTCAAGTCGACGATTTGCCGTTGCCGGAGTTGCCCTACGAGCACCCTGACTTTGCGCAGGACGCTGTCTTGTATTGCCCTGCTCTCCATCTTGTTGCTTTGCGCGACGAGTCACTGCGTCAATGCTTCGTGTGTCAATGGCAATTGCGTCAGAAATCAACTCAACTGCTGAACGCTTATTGCCCTCTTTGTCCTCGTAGGAACGCTGTTCAAGACGACCGACTACAACTACGCCGATGCCTTTTTCAAGTGTTTTCACTGCATTCTCTGCTGTGTAGCGCCATGCCACGATGTTGAAAAAGGATACTTTTTCCTGTTTCTCATTGGCCTGGTCGTACCAAACATAGTTTGATGCCACCGAAAATGACAGGCGTGCCTGTCCACTGGTTGTGTATGTGAGTTCAGGGTCGTTTGTTACGTTCCCCGTAATCACGGTTGGTGTTGGGTTCATGCTTCTCCTTGATTTCTCTTGTTGAGTCACCCGTTTTGAGTGACTACCCTTATGTTATCAGTGAGGTGCTAGGGTTGTCAACATGACAGCATCAAAAAGCGAAGCACAACTAAACCTCGTTGAACACATAGCGGGAGCTCTTCTGTATTTCTATACGGATGATGACACAGAGGAAGAACAATTTGACGAAATATCAGATAATTGTGGAGTCATAGCCAACCTTATAGTTGTTTCGCTGAATCTAGATATTTACGATGTTGAGACCGAAAATGTGTTCAAAACTTCGATGAAATTGCAAGATTTTAAAGAATTTATAAACTCCATGGAAACCCGCACCGTTATTGGGGATTAGAACCTTTTTTGTCGATTATTTGACATCGGTTAGTTGCTTTTCTTCTGCGGTTTGATAAAATATATGTACCCGTTAATAACACATAGGCAGGCCGACTACTAAAGCCTGTTGTCCTATCCCCGAAAAAACAGGAGCATTCACTTGAGGCAAATCGCAGGATGGTCTATTTCTATACTTTTTTATGCTTTTGGTGTGATAATACCAAGTTCAGAAACCACATCAAACACAGAAGAATTTGAACCACAAAAGGAAATTGTCAATCTATCCATGCCCGCCATAGACAGGTTGGCCTCAATTCAAAATGAAGCAAAAACCATAAACATACTCACCATGAGATATTCGTTTGGCGAGCGCGGGAAGAGGGTTTCTGCTCTCCAGAGGGTGATTGGAACAGTCAAGGTAGACGGCGAATACGGTGGAATAACAAGGCGAGAGCACTTGGAGGTACTGGAAAAGCTCAATTTGCCGCAATCTGGTGTTCCCTCAGTTGAGACCCAGAATACAAATTCTGACTCTGAATACAACATCCCATCTGACCCAGATAAGCGTTGCCCCCAATGGGAAAGCCATTTTGCAGAAATTGGCTTGCTGCCGGTAGAGGTTTTCTCATACATAGCGTGGAGAGAAAGCGGGTGTAGGCCATCAGCTCAAAATGCCACATGGGACAAAGACGGGAATATGACCTACCATTTGAATAAGGACAAATCATACGACACCGGATTATTACAAATTAACTCCACTTGGAAGTCGGTGACTCAAAAAGTGTGTGGAAAAAATTCCACCACGAACTATATGCATGGCCTAAAAGACCCTAAATGCAATATGTTGGTTGCTAAATATTTAATGGAAAACACTGAAGGAAAATTGGCGAACTGGCGCATCTATAAAAACTAATTTATGGATGAGCACCCCATAGTTCACCGCTCAATTGGGCTTTCCGGAGCCAAGTTTTATGACAGTGTTTGTGGGCTGGTTGATACCGACCATTACACGACATTCGCCGACACGGAAGTGACTTGCCCTGATTGTAAAAAGTCCATGCCCAAAAATCGACGCGAAAAACAAAGAGAAAAATCACTAGCAGAAAATTTCACTCAATCAAGCGGAATGCATAAGTAAATTTAACAGTATTTGATAGATTGTTGGGATGAGTCAAGAGTACGACATCCCAGGAAGAATTTTTGATTTCAATTCAGACCTTGCCTATGGCAAAGAAGGGGAAATGCTCGTAGATGGATTTCTCCAGTCGCTTTCCGATGGCTCTTTGGAGGTAAAAAGTGACCGCTACAGAAACGGGCGGATGGTTGTTGAAACTGACCAAAACCCTCGTGGAATCATGGACGAAAATAAAAAACCAATTTGGGTGAAGAGTGGGATAAATGTTACCACCGCTAAATGGTGGGTTTACATATACTCTCCAGAGGGTGCTTTTTTCATAATTGAGACAGCGCGTCTTAAAAGATACCTGCGTGAAAACAAAAACAAATTCAATCAATCAACAAAAAAGAATCTAGGTGGTAAAGATAATCCAGCACTAGGTTTCTTGCTTATGCCGGAGGACGTGATGGACATGGCATCAAATAAAAAATACGATTTGCGGCAAACAGCATGAAAAGCGACGACGATATTCCGGTTGACGAGCTGCGCAGGCAAATTGTTTCCATGCGTCTTGCCAGGGATGCGTGGATTAAGCAGTGGTCGGAGGAAAAAGAAATCTCAGATGAACTTTATTTTTTTATAAAAGATGCTCTCGTGAATGACCACCACACCATAGACTTTGAGCAGTTCTCTAAAACCGAAGTAAGTAAAAAATATAAATCATCAAGAGGAATGGCGTGAAAAACAAATGAGAGAAAAAACAGTTCTGCAGCTGGAACGAGAAATAGCAATCATAGATAAACAGATACTCGCCATAAACGCCCAAATAAAAAAACTTGACGCAGAAATTTTAAAATTGAGTCCTAAAACCAAATCGTCACCAAAGACCAAACCAGTTCAGACCGGGGAAGATAAGGTAAATTCGTGAAAACGCTTAAAGGCCGAATACGCAGGCGCAAATGAACATGCCCCTGTATCGGCTCACTCTTATAAGGTGTAGAAACCGTAGCGGTCCACGTTGGTTCAATTCCAGCCAGGGGCACACGGAGAAAAAAGAACTTAACACAATAGAAGAAATAGAAAATGATTGGTGGTTTTCAACCCGATGAAACATTTCGGAAAAATATTCAATTACATAGCAATAGCAGCAATCGCTATTTTCTTAATAAATTGGTACACCTCAGAGTAAAGACATGAACGAACTACGGCTGCAAGTTGAAGCTCTTAAAGAAAAGATGGCTGAACAGAAGTGGATTGACGTAGATGAGGGTTGGTATCAACTCATTGTCGATTGCGACAAAGAACTTACTGCGATTGACCCAAACTACGGAATTCTCCAAATCAAGGAGAAGTTCGGCGCATTGCGTTACTACATGACCCCAAGCAATGACACCACACCAGAGCAGAGAGACGCTATGTGGGTCGTTACAGACAAGTATGAACAACTTTCCAAGACAGTATGTGAAGCAACCGGTGGTCCTGGAGTGTTGATGCAATCTATTGGGGGATGGCGAAAAACATTGGACCCAGAATACGCGGGCTCAGCGCTTCACTATGCCAAATACACAAAGGTGACATAAAACAGGTGAAAGCTTTGTGGTTTCTATTTGTCATTACGGTCGTATCTGGGGTGATTATTTGCGTAGCATTTTTGTTTGCTATCCGTGTATTCTTCTGGTTTGTAAGCGACATATTCAAACGAGCGGAATCAGACGAAGGGACTTAGTCTAATGTCAGCACAAAGGGGCATAATCGGAGAAATAACCAAAGCCGGCAAAACAGATTCTTGTATATATGTAATCTGGCAAACCAGAGACCCAGTTAATACTTGGTATGTAAATTCAAAAATTGGTGGGAAATTGGCTAGATGTAGACTGGTGTCACTAATCGATAGAAGGCCGCACGAAATAAATAATGGATTCACTCAAGATGCATGGTCTTTTGAGGTTATTGACGAGAAAACATTTCTAAAAATGTCTGGTGGTGGGATAC
>SXGQ01333078.1_pt1 | contig 15676 bp, 14 predicted proteins | sample 3178371 | NCBI WGS metagenome assembly SXGQ01 (sample SAMN11356859, study PRJNA531348) | freshwater metagenome | isolation source: freshwater sample F1-20 | place: China: Fuxian Lake, Yuxi | collected 2017-12-25
GTCGTCGTCCATGTCCATTTCGTCGTCTTCATCATCCATCATCTTCATTTTCATTGGCTTTTTCTTGCGATTGGAGTGCATCTTCTCTTCTTCGTCGTCCTCTTCCGCATCGACCATTTCATCCTGGTCGTTCATCTCTTCGTCGTCCATCATTTTCATTTGCATTGGCATGGCGCCACATTTTGCACAAACTTTTGCACCTGGTGTATAGCCACATTCGCCAGAATCCACACCTTTGGCGCACTTGAGCACCGAGCCATCCGTGTCCAACTTAACCACTGCGTTCTTGTCGTAATCCATTGTGATGGCTCCTTATGTGTTGCAAGACGACAATACCATAGGTACCTGCCTCACGTTGTATTAAACAAATTGTTGTCACAAATTATACTTCAGATGTGTATTGACGGATGAAATCTCTTTCAAATAACTTGTCAGTCGGCTGGTGAACCAGTTTTGTCTATAAATGTTGACATTGCGGCTGAAGAAACCGCTTCAAGTAATTCAGCAAATATTTCACCTCGGCTGCCAGCAGTTCCACCTTTTCCAGCAGTCAATTGTCTATCGATAACCGACATAACGGCATCCAGGATGCTGTCCGCTTCCTGCGCGGTTATCTTGATTGAACCCACATTTGTTCGTTTTGAGCCAGGTTGGAACTTGCCCGCCTTGTATTTGGAAATCTTTTGCTGCAAAACCATAAGACCATTTTTGACGATGTCGTTTGGCGCTTTGTCAATTTCTCTCTTTAGGGAGGAATCGATACTCTTCCACCAGGTTGACTCCTTGATAATTTCAGTTCTTGGTTCTTTATCTCCGCCACTTGACCTAAGCGAACGACCAGTACGACGTCTTGAGAGAGATGTCTGGAATTGCCGCGCTTCCTGCATTATTGAATTCAAATCGCGCGCTCTTGTTGCAGAGCCAGAAGACCTTAGTGTTTGGTTGTAATCCCTCACATCGTCAAAGCCACGTTCATCGTCACCAGAATCCCCGCCTTCATACTCGTCAAAGTCGTATCTCGCATCATCGGCCCTTACCCCTCGTCTACCCGCTTGGCCGATGAGGTCGCTTTCTGCGTCCAATTCCTCTTCTTCATCTTCCCTGTCGATAATGTGTTCAGAAAGGTCCCCAGACGTAATCTTCAAATTTCGGATGACTTCTTGTTCGGGAATAGTGAGTGTGGTAACTTCTTCCTCTTCCACCACTTCGTTGCCAGTCATGTCCCTCTTTTTTGTTTTTTCGATTCTCCTGGCAAAATCTGGGTCTTCGGTCAATCTTATGAATTGCTCGAGTCTGTCCCTTGCATCACGTAACGATTCGAGAGTCGGATAGCCATCCTCGTCGGCGAGCAGCAAGTCAGCGTCGACAATTGCATCGTCAGCCAGTTTGGCCAAAGACTCATTGATTTGCCCATCTTTCTTTTTTCTCTCAAGATATGTCTTGATTTTGTCAAGTCTTTTTTCTACTTTTCGAGCCGCAGATATATTTTTCTTTGTTTGCGGTCTTTGAGGGTCTGCCTGAAATCTGTCTTCATCAATTTCTTTTGGTTTTGGTGTTTTTGAAGCGCTTGCTTTTTTCTTGTCGTCTTCATCTCTTTTCTTGCTCTTGGCGGCGTCCTTTGCTCTTTCTAGGCGCAATCTTTCCAATCTCCCCGCCTGTACTCTGCGCCCGCCCGCCCGTTCACTGCTTCGCTCAAATCTTTCTTCTCGCTGAATGCGCCTATATTCTTCTGGCTCTGCTTCTTTAAATTCTTGGTCATATACCTCGTCTTTAATTCTCTGGATGGTTTGTTGCCATTTGAATTGCCTTGGTCGCAACGCAAGAAGCGCTGACTCGTTGTCGCCCTCTACGCCCGCACCCTCGGCAGGCGAAATGAGCCAATCTGATTTTTCCTGACCAGACATTTTGTACCAATTTTTAGGCAAATGGCCTTTTTCGATAAACTCATCTACATTCAAACTTCCGTCTTTTCTCGTTCTGCCAAGTTTTGGTAATTTCTCATCGGTACCAGCAACGTTCTCTCTTGTACCAACCGAAACACCCTCGCGGGCCGATGCGCTTCCAACCCCGTCCTTTGCTCTTTTGTCGATGTTGGTTCTTCCGTATTTCCTGTCGGCAAGCATCCTCTCAATAATTTCTCTTGTGGCCCTTCCCTTTTTGCCTGGTTCTTTAGCACCGTGCTTGTCAAAACTCGGCTTCATCTTTTCAAATTCTGCTTTTGCTGCTTCGAGCAATGAGTCTCCTTCGCCAGCAAATAGTTGAGGTTGCAATCTCTCTCCAATTTTTTTGGATTTTTTAATTTCATCTCTCAAGCGCGTAATTGGGTTGTCTTCTGGCAGTTGATTCTCGCTAATCACCGCATCCAAAGTCTTGATAATTTTTGCTTGCTCTGTTCTGGTGAGGCTTATATCCAAGCGCGGTGGTTTTTCACCTGGTGCCGCAAGCGGAGTGTTGACGGGCCCTGCGGACGGAGGGATTTTGGGCCCTGTGGAGCGAAGGGATGAACGAACACCAAAAACCTGAGTTCTATTTGGGTCTGGGCGCTCCATCCACGTACCATCAAAGATGAGCCCGTCGCCGTCAACGTCGCGTCGTTTTCTTGGGTCCAGGACCCCTTCGATTCTAGAGAGCGCGGCCCTGCCGCGCCGAACTTTTCCCCCACCACCAATGCCTCTGCCAATTCTTCCCAACAGCGATTTGGTTGCGTTTTCCACCGCCTCGTATGCATCCCCATCGAGTGGCGACGCAATTACGATGCCATCTTCAGTTACGTAAGTTTCGATTCGATGATATTCAAAAACTGGGTCAAGGGCCTGCTTGGTTTTAAACGCATTTTCTGGTGTGCATGGAATCACGAACTCAGACTTCTCCAATTGGTGTTGACCAATCAAATTTTGTAACGAACCTATAATTCCAGAAATTTGCTCAACAATGTTTGGCTGGTCCTGAAACTGTTCTGTAAGAGACTTGTCGTTGTCCAAGTCAAAGAATCCACTGGCAGCCGCGTCCGACCCGTATTTGACGGGGACAATTGGTTCGGCGAACGATGGCTTGGCTTGGACACTTGGAAAGTTTGGAATTCTTTGTGCTCTTGGCCCAGTGTTTGGCATCATGCCGTTTGGCATCGCTCCACCTGGGGACACAACCATCATTGCTGCGCCCATCTTTTCTGGTTTGCCGAACATGTATTGTTCGCCGTCAAAATAATAGCCAAGCCTGAATACACCTTTTCCTGGCTTCATGAAGACAACAGAACTTTCGTTCGCTTTCATTATCTTTACTGGACCACCAGTGCGAGACGCAAGTTCTCTTCCAAGCGCTGCGGTTCTGTCGCTGTCTGCTGGTTGCGCAACACCTTGGGCAAAAGGGTCAACTGGGCCACGTGGTTTTTCGACCATTGCGACGGCTGGCCCACTCATCATATGCATTTTTTCTTCGTCGCTCTTAACCGAAATGGTTCCAGTCAATTGATTTGCGCCGTGAAGCACAGGGCTCACTTCGTAAAGTTCAACTTCTCGAAGAACATTCGCCTGACGCGAATTGTCGTAAATTGCGTCAAGTGTTTTATACCCGATTGACCATTCTTGTTCTTCGCCAAAAAATGCGACGTTTGCAAAGGCCTCTCTGCCCTTTTCGGAATTGAGATTGAATTGAACCCTTGCATACAGGCCACCGATTCCAGCGGTTTTCATTTTTGATGGAAGTCGGGGGTCGTTTGGTGGGACCTCGTAAATTTCAAGAACTTTGCCAATCGGGTCATTCCAATTGTGGCCCCAAACAACACGTGGTTTTCTTCTCAAAAGACTTTTGGCAAACGCGCCAGTTATAACAATGTCGCCAACGGAATCCTTATTCCCAATTCCAGCAACAAAGCATTCAACGATTCCCTGTGCTTGGTCAATGTTGAACTGTCCAGTGTTGGATTTAAATCTGATGTCATCCATTAAAAATCCTTTTTGCCCTAGTAATGATAAACGACAACCAACTTTTGGAGTGCAGATAATTGGTTATTATGTATGAAATACAGAAACTAATTGGCAAAGGCCCATGCCCTGCGGGCTTCGTTATTGGAAATTTCGTTGACTGACTTTGCGAGAATATTAGAGAATATGCTCACGCAACTTGACTTGAACATAACAGTGCGCTGCTCTTCTTCTTTAATGTTAAGACTTGTCGTATAAGCGGAGTGCAAAGCCTTATATGTTGATTGATTTACTTCTTTGAATCTCTGTATTTGAGCGTTTAATTGAGCAACAATGTCGCTTTGGTCAAGGGATTTTTCCGAATAATCAGAACTGTCGGAAATAATCGTTGAAAGCACTGGTCTAATATCTTCCTCAAATTGCCTATCCCATATGTCGGTATTGAAGACCATGTCTATTGCCAGGCTTCCATTTTGCAGGGCCTTCCTTGCCTTTACGCCGTTTACCTTCTCAATCGTCACCCTTTGCTGACGCTCAATCGTTCTTTCCAATGCGCGATTCAGGATTGCCGTCCAACGCTGAAGTGAAACGTTGTCTTCCTTGGTCTCAAGTGGTCCAAATGCTTCTGCCGACAACTGCTGACCAGGTGGAAGCGCTGTGGTTTGCATTCCGCCATCCGTTGGTGGCATAGCCGCCATTCCTGCGTCTGGCGGTAATTGTGCGCCCGCGTCAGGAGGTGGAGCGGCCTGTTCGGCCAGAGCGCCAGCCATGGTGTTGGGGTCAAGCGGACTTGCGTTTGGGTCTGCTGGCGGCATTCCCGCTTCTGGTGGCATTCCTGGAGCCCCTGGTGGCATTCCTGGCATTCCCGCCTGCGGCTGTTGCTCCATCTTCTTTTCGGTATTAGCAATTGGCGTGAGATTTGGATTCATCAATAGTGAATCGGCGAGGTCGCTTTCCACTTTCTTGCGACTTGTTGCTTCTCGATATTCGTTTGTACTGATGAGGCCCATTTGAACTTCATCCATAAAATACCTAGAGCGTTCCTGTTTATAGAGAATCAAAATTGGAACGCTAGTTATATCAAAGTCAACGTAATTAACTTCGTCCAACTCGTCAAAAGCACGCGCAAGCAAATCAAGATGTGGAAGCATCGTTTCGTTCCAAAACACACGATGCTCTTCTGCGGCATTACTAAATGTTCTTCCAGACGCATTGCCAATTACTGATTCTGGAACTCCGAATGCAGCAAGTATTTCTTCTTTCTGAATTTGCCGCATTTGGACATAAGCGGCATCTCGTGGGCTTGCTGATGTGTCAACATAATCAACGCCGTCGTCCGAAGAGATTACCGTTGTGTGACCCGCGCGCCCAATATTCCCCCTGAATCTGTTGCGCAATTCGTCTTTGTCGTCGTCATCAATTTCCCCCTTGACCACGAGAATTCCGCCAGGTCGGCCGTCATTAATCAAATAGTTTCTGTTGTAAACCTTTGCTAGGTTTTCTATTTCAATTGCGATGCCAGCAGACTCCATTGGCGTTAGGGATAGATACGGGTCAAGAGGATGTGGCCGACGAATCCACATAACATCATCTGGTTTTAAAATTGTCACTCCGCCATTCGGCATTTTTATTTCAAAGCCAGAGACAAATTTTTTAGCATCTGGAATTGGGGCGGTGTGTTGAGGTGGCAGAAGATTTAAACCAATCAATCTTCCATCCCTACCCTTAATTTTTTCAATAAATGCTCCGCGCGAAGACATCAACAATTGTGATGAGAGTCTGTATCGGAATATAAAGGAGTTTTCCCCCTCGTTCGCCCTGGTGTTGAAAATATCAATCAACGGTGAGCGCAGGGCTCTTCTGCCAGTAAGAACTTCACCGTCTCTTGAGTTGTCTTTGCGAAGGATGACTGGGAGTCTTGCTTGGTTTCCAGCAATTGCGTCAATACATCTTTGAACCCAGGTTATTTTTTGGAAACCCTCACGATACGCCCTCTCGATATCCCACATGTCGTGGTACGGCTTGCCGACGCGACCTGGGTCCAAACTTACGGGCGCGCCAACTCCCAGCGCCTTCATTGCTGAATTATTCAGCGATTTGTTGTTAGAAGAGTTCCAAGCCATCGTTTATTTACTCAGCGCCCAATAGATATCCAAAAACTCCACAGGTAACTCCCGCGACAATAAAACCGACAGGCGGCGCTATGAGAAAGCCTCCCACTGCAGTAAACAGTATAAATGACGCCATCAAGATATTTGCGAAGGTTGTCCTTTTTGCGGCTCCCCGAAGGAAGGTGACAATTTTTTTCATGCTTCTCCAAACTAGCGCACACAATGGTCTACGATTGAACAGTGACCAAAGATTGGAATAAAGTCCTTGAATACCTTGAACCCAAGTATCCACCCTTTTGCCCTGAGCAGCCGTCAATAAATCAAAAGGTTTTTTTGAGAACCTACTCAATTGAAGCACTATTCGGCGGTGCGGCAGGCGGTGGCAAGTCTTCCGCACTGCTAATGGCAGCGCTTCAGTACGTTGACGTTCCAGGATATTCCGCAATTCTGTTTAGAAGAACATTTGCAGACTTGTCACTACCTGGTGCATTGATGGATAGATTCCGCAGTTGGTGTGCAAATTACGAAGAAATTCACTGGAATGCCAATAGTTACGTGGCCACATTCCCATCAGGGGCAAGAATTTCTTTTGGTTATCTAAATAACACCAATGACTACTTGCGTTACAAGGGTTCCGAATTTCAATTTATTGGCATGGACGAAGTAACCGAAATCAGGGAAAACGACTACAGATACCTGTTTTCTCGATTGCGTCGCCCGTCAATTGGCCCCCTTTCTTCGGTTCCCTTAAGGATGCGATGCGCTTCCAACCCCGCCCCCAACTGGGTGCGTCAAAGGTTCATCGTTGAAGGCCAGGAAAAGGGAAGGATTTTCGTTCCATCTCGTTTGACCGACAATCCAGGGATTGATGCAGATTCCTATCGGCAAGCCCTTTCTGCATTGGACCCTATAGAGCGCAAGCGGCTTGAGGAGGGTGACTGGTGGTCGACGACCTTGGGAACCATGTTTGACCGAACCTCGGCGGTAATCATTGATGCCGAGGAGGTTCCGATTGTCTCTTCCTCGGCGCGAATAGTGAGGTATTGGGATTTGGCGGCAACCGAGCCCAATCAGGCAACCCCAGACCCCGACTGGACGGTGGGAACATTAATGCTGTTTGACCAAGGAATTGCCTATATTCTTGACGTCAAGAAGAAGCGAGTCAAGGCCGACAAAGTGGAGCAGTTCGTTGCCCAAACCGCCTATGAAGATGGCATCCCCACGCCAATAAGAATGGAACAAGAGCCTGGTTCGTCTGGCAAAGCACTGATGGACCAATACTCACGATACGTCGTCCCAGGATTTGATTTTGCCGCGAACAGGTCAACTGGCGACAAAATTACAAGAGCACGGCCATTTGCTGCCGCCATGGCCAATGGCAACGTAAGAGTTGTGCGAGGTGCCTGGTTGAGCGACTGGCTTGACGAACTGTCGGCATTCCCCGAGTCAGCCCCCCATGATGACCAAGTCGACTCCGCAACTGGAGCATTCAATTATTTGACTGGATTGGGGTTGCCACAACGGAAAAAGGCAAGTATCGTGGTATGAGTTATCAACTCTAACTATTAGGAGAATTACAGTGGCAGATATTGACCTATCCGTATTTGAGCAGTGGCGCAAAAACCTCATGGAGGTTGATGCACTTTTGGATAAATACATCAAGGCGACGCCAGATGTTGCAGAAGCAGCAGAAATGCTCACCCAGTTCAATCTTGTAAAACGAGATTTTGGAGTTATCTATGATTCTTTCGCTGGAAAAGTTGGCGAACTCATGGGCAACCGAGGCATCGTGGAAACTCAATCTGGTGCAACCGTTGAGAAAAAGGGTGCTACGGAAAGAAAGAAATGGATGCACCCAGAACTTGCTTCAGCAGTTGCCGAACGACTTTCGGATATGGCGGTTGACATGGACACTGGCGAGCGCACCATGACGCCAACACAAATGATTCAGAAACTTCTTGACTACGCCGCCGTTTCATATTGGCGAGTAGGCAAGTTGGGCGAAATCGGCATCAACCCAGACAGTTACTGCGAACAGGGTGAATACAAAACCAGCATCATCGTGCGATTAGGAGATAAAAACAAATGAGCGATATTTACGTCCGTTTATCGGAACCGTTCCCACAGGAAATGGAAAAGACCATTAATAAGGGTGGGGTCAACCTCACGTATATTCCAGTTAGCGAAGTAATTACTCGGCTAAATAAAGTTCTCGGCGTTGATAAATGGTCAATGACCGTTGTGAATTGCCAGCGCGATGCGGGCGACCCAGACTTCGTGGTTGCCCATGTGCGCATTGAGTATTTCGTCAATGAGTTCAGCGTTATTACGCGAGACGGAATTGGCGGTCAAAAAATTAAGCGGACCAAGGCTGGTGGAATACTTGACTTGGGTGATGAGTTCAAGGGCGCCATTTCCGATGCACTAAAGAAGGCTGCACAAACATTTGGTGTTGGGCTTTATCTTGCCCGCAGCGATGATGCAATGGAGATTGAACAGGCCATAGATGCATCAAATGCTCCGCTCTCCGACCACGAGCAAAAATGGGAAAACTTCAAAGGCATATCCAGAGCCCTCTCCAAGTCCCAACGCGAAACGCTTTCCAATGCATGGGCGGCACGATATGGCGACAAACCCAAACCACTGTCGGCCTCTGATGTTGATGCGCTTGCACTTGAATTCCTTACTTCACAGGCAGTCGCTGCTCAGTTTGGGGCCGCAAGTGTCGCAACATCAGAATAAAGCGCTCACACCGCCCCCACATCTTTCCCCATCGTCATTGTCGACTTTTGAACAGTGCCCACTCAAATTTAAGTTAAATAAAATAGACCTAATTCCAGACAGACCTGGAATTGAAGCCGTCATGGGCAACTACGTTCACGATGTTCTTGAGGAACTTTACGGACTTGACCCGATGATGCGAACAAAGGATTCTGCCCGAGGCTTGGCCCGTGATATTTTTTACGGTAAGTATGCGGAAACAGTGGGAAACATGCTTCACAGAGAAGAGTCAATACGCAAATTTCGTTGGCAGGCTTGGTTTTGTATAGATAATTTATGGAAGGTTGAAGACCCAACCAAGGTGACCCCAATTGGGCTAGAACACGAATTAAATCATCCCTTGGGCGGAGTTATGTTGAAGGGCTTTATTGACCGATACTCCAGGCATGGAGAAAATGGTTTGACAATTTCAGATTACAAAACTGGCAAAACCCCTCGCGCCGCTTGGATTTCTGACAAATTTGAACAGTTGCGCATATATGCAGCACTCATGGCAGAAACTCAATTATTTCCAGTTGAATCACTTGAATTGATTTACCTGAAAGATGGCGTAAAGTTCACTGAGCAAATCACCGAAGAACTGCAAAAAGCAACGGTTGTGCGCATAACCAAAATTAAATCGATGGTCGATGAGCGTTGTAGCACTGGAATTTTTGAGGCAACAAAATCCAGACTATGCGACTGGTGTTCCTATAAATCCATATGTCCAGAATGGGGTAATTAATTTTATGTATGTATCAGATGACGAGTTTGCGCGCCTTGTTTCTGAAGATGTAAAGAACAAGGTATCTTCACGACAGCGTCAAGTTTTGCTTGAGCCAACAAACTGGAGCAGATGGAGTCGAGCATTGCTTTTGCTAATTGAAAATCTAGAAAACCAAATTTTAGACATAGCAGCGGACCAAGAAGCAGATACCCGCAGATTTTCCGCAATGGGCGAAGATGGCGCTGTATTGCTGAGTGAATCAAAATTTGCCTATGACGGCAAAAAGAAAAAAATAGAAAGATTTAAGTTTCATGTAAATCGCCGTCTTGACGATGTCACGAGCATGATTGAATTGGGCAAAACAGACCATATCGAAGAAATTATTCCAACTGTGAATAGTGATGCAAACTTTTATAGACGAGCCATCGCCAAACATCGTTCGCTTCTGGATGAATTCGACCTTGAGCCGACTGAAATAGATAGAGCACTGTGGCGCGCGCTGGACAATGAGTGGACCTTCGGGGAAATTAACGAGAGCAATGTTTAATGAGGCACAGAAGTAGAAAAAGGGAAGAAGAGTACAAATTAAGAAGACCTTTAGTTGTGAAATTGCTCGCAAAATATCCATATTGTCAGGCTTGTGGGACTTTTGCTAAACACGACGGAAAAGTCACCTATCAACAAAACCCATCTCAAGACATTCACGAATTGGTCAGACGCTCGCAGGGCGGCTCAATCTTGGATGAAGAGAACCTTTTGGCCGTGTGTCGAAAATGTCATGACCGAATAGGGAGATACCCACAGTTGGCCTTTGATTTGGGATTATCTAGGCATCATTGGGACCATAAAACCATAGAGTAATCTTGTCGCCATGAGTGACATGGCGCAAATTAGGCACCCCAAATTTATTGGGCTTGACTTGTCATTGACATCCACTGGAGTAAGTGTTGATGGAAAAACCTTTTCCATAAAGCCCAAGACGCGAGGGGTGGAGAGACTCGTGGAGATATCCGACAAAGTGGTTAACCATGCAATCAACTCAGGGTGTTTGGCGGCAATAATTGAGGGTTATTCATTTGGTTCCAAGTTTTCCAGGGCTCATTCGCTTGGGGAGTTGGGTGGGACCGTAAAAGTCGCTTTATATAAGGCTGGGTTTTCGGTAGTGGAAATCCCCCCAAAATGCAGAGCCAAATTCGCTACTGGCAACGGTAATTCAAATAAAGAAGATGTACTGCATTCTCTTATTAAACAGTTTCCCACGCGCTTTACCCCCGAGTGCGGCAACGACGAATGTGATGCTTGGGTGCTGGAGCAAATGGCGTATGCCAAACTTTGTGAATCTCCACATCAATGGTCCAAAGCGCAATTAGCGGCTCTCGAGAAGGTAGATTGGGAACCACTATTCAACGTCCTGAGGAGAAATTAGCAATGGCCAGAAGTGCTCCTATAAGTCAAGTGGAAATCGAACAGGAACTATTGCGAATGATGGACATGCTGGAAGAAGAAACAGAAGCGTTCGAAAAATTAGCCACAGATGCGGCCAAGAAAGAATCTCTTTTTAAGGCGAACTGGGCGAAAGAATACCTTTCGGCCAAAGGGTCCATCAAGGAACGAGAAGCGTGGGCGGACTACAAGATGGCAGACTTTGACTACGACTACAGAATTGCCGAAGCATTAGTAAAATCCAAACGCGAAAAATTGCTTTCGCTTCGTACATCTATGGATTCCCTTAGAACTCTCAATGCAAATGTTAGGGTTCAGGTATGAATAACATCCATTCTTCTTTGCAATCAATGGCTTTTCCAGTTGATAAATTGTCTCACCTTGACAACAATCCACGCAAGGGAAACGTTGACGCAATCGCTGCCTCGTACTCTGAATTTGGTCAAGTAAAACCAATTGTTGCCAAGAAAAATGAAGATGGAACCGCAACCGTGATTGCGGGGAATCACCAATTAATGGCCGCAAAACAACTGGGGTGGAAAGACATCGCAGTTGTTTTCATTGAAGGTGACGACAAGCATGCAATCGCTTTTGCTCTTGCGGACAATCGAACAATGGAACTTGGATATACCGACGACGACATGTTGCAGAAGTTGCTCACGGAGGTTTCCGTTGATTACAGCGACCTTTGGAGCGGTCTTGGTTGGGACGAGTTTGAAATGGCAGCAATGGATGAGCGCGCCACGATGAAGGCCAATGAAGAAATAACCACCTCCACCTACGTTCCCCCAATTGTTGTGGTAAAACCATCGCAGGTAACAGACGAAGTGGCTAGGCAAATATCCTCCCTGGTTGAAGAAGATGAAAATGGGGAAAGAAAACTTATTGCGCCAAGTGACGCAGACCAAAAAAACATTATTCTTCAGGGCTCCTCGGTCGCCGTTCCTGGCTCTGCACCGCAAGCAATTGTGTCGGTTCAGGTTGTTTTTGATTCACCTGAACAGCAGCGTCGTTGGTACGATTTTATTCGTTGGTTACGCAACGACCCATCAATTGACGGAACAACCACTTCCGAACGGCTCATCAATTTTATTGACGCGCACACCGACGCATGACGCGGCAACGGCTATTTCTTGATATTGACTGCGTTGAGGCTGCTCGTCAACGAATAAGGCACGTTTACGATACATTCGATACTGTTTGCGTGCAATTCTCTGGCGGCAAAGATTCAACTGCTGTTTTGTTATTGGCAAAAGAAGTGCACGAAGAACGAGGACTTGGCCCAGTAAAAGTTATTTTTAGAGACGAGGAAATGGTCAGCCCTTCGGTTATTGAATATGTCGAATATATACGAAATAAGCCGTGGGTTGAAATGGAGTGGTACTGCCTTGCCCATGGTTCAGAAGTTTGGGTTTTGGGCAGGCGCCAATCGGTTATTTTATGGAGTGAAAAACGGCAAGCCGAAGGCAGACTGATTAGGGAAATGCCACCATTTGCGATATCTGCAAAGAGTTTTGGCGTAAGCGGTCACACATATCTTCCAGAACATCCCGACTACTACACGATGCAGGGGAAAAATGGAAATGTTGCCTTCATCACTGGAGTTCGCGCTAATGAATCGATGGTGCGATATCGCTCACTCGTTCAAAAACTTCACGAAAATTATATTGTGACTCCCTACAAAATGAAGCGAAAAATGCCTTTGAAGTTTGCAAAAGTAATATACGATTGGCAGACCGCTGACGTTTTTAAATTCATAATTGAAGAACATGGAGAACGCTACTGCGATTATTACGACAGGGCGGCTGTTACTGGTAGCAACACGCGAGTGGGAATACCTCTACATGCAACTGCAATTCGTAGGATTGGTGACGTAGTTGCAACAGAGCCAGACTTCTACGACCGACTCGTGGAATGCTTCCCGTACATCGATGCACAACGGAGATACTGGTCGGTTTTTGATATGGAAGCGCTAATTTCAAAATACTCAAAGATGGGCTGGGATGGAGTAAAAGAATTTATAGATGAGTACATGATTGGCGAAACAAAGAAACAACGCGCAATGTCGTTTGTCGCCGAATATAGACGCAAACACGTAAAGGACCCAAAGTCGTACACAATTTATTCATTAGTAAATTCTTTGTTTATGCACTCGATTGCGCCGTCTGTGGCAGCAACACCCATAGGACCAAAAACCAGGGTTCACTCCGTCAGAGAGATTGAATCAGCAGAAATGAATATGGAGGATGAATGAGAATGATAGCGACCGAGTACATACCAGTTTCTGAACTACGAAAAGGTGACTGGCATTCCAACCATGTTTTGCGGCCAGACCTTTTAACGCTGTCAGCATCGCTTCAACAATACGGATTTATATTCCCCATTTTAGTTCGCAAAGCAGATAATGCGATAATAGACGGATATCACCGATGGATGCTGGTAAAAGAAAATGAAAAAATGGCCAAGCACATTGGTGGTGTCATCCCATGCGTAATCCGCGAATGCGACACCCTTGATGCTGCGCTGATGCACATTCAGTTAAATAGGGGTCGTGGAAATATGGTGGCACATAAGGTTGCTCGTGTTGTCAGGGATTTGATTTACAGCAATAAATATTCAGAAGACGACTTGGAAAAATTATTGTCAATGAAATATGACGAATTACATCTACTTCTTGATGGAACATTGATAAAAAAACTAAACATTTCTGAACATAAATATTCACGAGCATGGGTGCCAATTGAGGCTCCACCAGGAACAGTCGAGGCATTTGAGACCGAAAGACCACCAAATCCAGATAGATAACACCGCCGACGTCATAAAAATGATAAAATTTGGGGACAACGCTTCATCAATTAATGCGGTTTCCACAAGGAGTTGACTCAAATGTATTACGACGGCACAAATACAAAATTCGGAATTGGTGGCGGGAAGAAGCCCCTAAGTCTCGGGGACCTGCGTGGAATGTCTGTTTGCTTTGACACCATTACCCAAAAGGGCGACGAAGATGAAGGTCGCGCTGGAGGAGCCCGCCGAAAACTTTCCTCCATAACCGAAAGAGCAACAGAACTTGCAAGAGGAATTCTCGGACGACTTCGCCGTAGAAGATAATTTGCATTCACCCTTCGATTGGAGGTTGATTAGATGCTGGTAACGCTTGCCAATCTCACCACATACATGGACATAAGTCTGTCTTTGCGTCAACAGGATGCTGCAGAAATGATTCTGCAGGGTCTTCAAAGCGAACTGGAGACCTTCCTTGGACGACCAGTTGAAGTCACGGAATTCGTAGAAGAAACGCACATTCTTGAATCAAATCACGTCAACGTGCCGATGGGTTCCTATTTTTACAACCAGGGACTTGGGCTCGGAGATTCCGACCCCAACGGCATAATCACCTATGCTTCACCACCAAGCACTATTTATTTGAGGCGCACCCCTATCGTGTCTGTTTCAAAAGTTGAAATGGATGGGCCAACCATGAACAATAAAATTCTCGGAGAGGCAGTGAAAAGAAACGCCACAATCACTGCCGCTACGGTCTCGTCTGGCACGGCCACGTACACCGCCAACAATCACGGATTTACCCTTGGACAATATGTCACAGTAACTAGCGCCTCTCCAATCACATTCAATATCAGTGCAAAAGTGATTACCGCTGTAGCAACAAATACTTTTTCTGTCGCCAACTCTGGAGTCACTGGGAATTACACATCTGGTGGCAAGGCGGAAGCAAACGGAAACGAGTACACAGTAAGAAGATATGGCATTGACGTTTACACGGGTTTTGCAAGCGACATCATTCGCGTCACTTATCGCGGCGGGCTAGATGGAGAAAACATTAAAATGTTTAAGTTGATGATTCTTCGAGCAGCAACAAGAGAAATGCAAAATATGCACGACGACGTTGTCGGTATCAAGGACTTAAACCCACGAAATGTCGCAGTTACGGAAACTGGCTTTCTTGAGACAGAACTTATGCAACTCAAGAAGTATTCAAGACGAAGGATTGCATAGTGGCATCATCAAAAGAAATTGATGTTCGAATCAAAATTGACGTTGATGGTCTGGACCAAACCAGCGAATACCTCAAAGACGTTAAGTCCAGAATGAAGGATTTGCGTCCTGTTTGGCCAAGACTTCACGAAAGTTTAAAGAACTACATGATTGGAAACTTTACTGCTCAGGGGCTCCCGTCTGGTGGATGGAAACCGCTCGATGCAGAGTATGCCTCATGGAAGGCAAAGAATTTTCCAGGCGCTCCCATGCTCGTGCAAGACGGAGGACTTTTTAGGAAGGTTTCAAAAGGTCCCAAACTTGAAGGAATGATGCGTGGGGCAAGATTCACCTTCACTGGAAAAATAGCAAGATTTCATCAGTACGGAACAACGGAAATGCCAGCAAGGCCAATTATCTTTGCTCCCGACAGATGGGTTGACGAAGCAGCAGAAGAAGTCGTTGAGTACATCACGGAAGGTTACGCATAACCGTGTCTGAATACTTAATGCACGGGCCACAATTCGCAAAGAATTACGTTTCGTCTTATCTTCAAAACGACCTTCCTAAGCGTGTTATTCGCTACAGAAATGGCTGGAACGTTTCAAGCACAGAATTGCCGATGCCAGAAAAGTTTTTTTCATATGAACCACTGGCCCTTGACGTGTGGCCAACGATAATTACTGTCGCAATATCAACGACCCGATTTGAAAGAA
>SXGQ01871358.1_pt1 | contig 15675 bp, 12 predicted proteins | sample 3178371 | NCBI WGS metagenome assembly SXGQ01 (sample SAMN11356859, study PRJNA531348) | freshwater metagenome | isolation source: freshwater sample F1-20 | place: China: Fuxian Lake, Yuxi | collected 2017-12-25
CGACGGCCTGGATCCGCGGCCCCTTGCCGTTGTCGAACGACACGGCCAGGTTGTCGACCTTGAGCAGCGGGATGTTCTCGTTGGCGGCCTCGTTCATGATTCGTTCACCACAGAGGCACAGAGATCACAGAGAAAGGCAATGACGGCCGAACTGAGCCCGGTGTCCGCGAGCCGTGCGTGATTGAAGTGTCTGATCGAACGGGTCATGGTGCTCTCTGTGCTCTCTGTGCCTCTGGGGTTCATCATCCGGCCTACACCCGGGCCTTGCGGAGCTTGGGATCGATCGCGTCACGCAGCGACTCGCCCAGCATGTTGTAGCTCAGCACCGTCAGGAAGATCGCCACGCCCGGAAAGATCGCCAGCCACCAGAGGAACCCGCCGGCTTCGCCCGTGGCGCTCGCCAGCAGCTTGCCCCACGACGCCTGGTCCGCCGGCCCCAGCCCCAGGTAGCTCAGCGTCGCCTCGATCAGGATCGCCGCCGCGATCAGGAAGCTCGCGTCCACCAGCACCGGCGTCACGCCGTTGGGCAGCATGTGCTTGAACAGGATCGATCGCAGCGGCAGCCCCACGGCCTTGGCCCCTTGGACGAAGTCCTGGTTCCGCAGCTTCATGAACTCGGCGCGGGTGAACCGGGCCGCCGAGTGCCACGTGAAGCACCCGATGATCGCCATCATCACGTACGTGTTCCGCGGCAGCACGCCCGCGGCCACGATCAAGAGGAACAGCACCGGCACTGCCATGAAGATCTCGACCACGCGGTACAGCAGCAGATCGATGATCCCGCCGAAGTAGCCCATGAGCGAGCCCATCGTCACGCCGATCAGGACCGCCAGCCCCGTGGACACCACGCCGATCGACACCGCCAGCCGGGCCGCGTGCAGCATCTGGCTGGCGACATCCTGCCCCATTGAATCGGTGCCGAGGTAGTGCCTGTGGCCGAGCTGCTTGAGCTCCGCCAGCGCCGCCAGCCGGATTCCCGAGCGGTCGGGCAACGCGCCGGCTGCGAACTGCTCGCGCAGCGAGGCCGCCAAGGCGTCCCGTTCTTCGGGGCTCATGGGCAGGCCTTCGACCCGCGCCAGGATGTTCTCGAACTGCTCGGCGGTGAGGGCTCCGGACCCGGGCATGCCCTGGATGAGCTGGCGGACCAGCGGCTCCTCGCTTGAACTGCCCGGGGGCAGCAGCTTGGAGTCGCGGTCGATGGGGCGCTGCGCCGGCGAGAAGGGCACCAGCGTGTACACCATCCGGGCGCCGCGGGCCTCCTGCTGGTCATACTCAAACCGGTCCAGCGGACGCTTCCACGTGCCCCACAGCACCACCGCGCACACAAGGCCCGTCAGGCCGACCAGCAGCACGCGGGCCCGCATCGTCCGCGTGGTCGGCGGCACAAGGAACAGCAGCGCCACGACGAGCGCCGACACGATGCTGGCCGCCGGCACAAACCAGTCCATTTGCTCGGTTTGGCGCACCCAGTCGGCCGCATGCGGGCGCGAGGCGTAGCCCGCCACGCCGGCCGCGACCGCCGTCGTGAACCCGGCCTGGACGCCCATCGCGATGATCATGCCCAGCCGTGGACCCCGCGGCGTCTTGACGCGTGCCAGCATGATCGACAGGGCCGCGACCGATCCCACCAGCAGCAGCCAGTCGGTCGCTTTGAGCTGGCGGAGCAGGGGGGAGGTGACCCGCCCCGTTGTCCCGTCGTCGGCTACCGGCCACAGCAGCAGGGGGTGCCCGCTGGCGATCAGAGGCCCGATCACCGCCGCCACCGCCACGATCGACACCCACACGAGTGCCACCCGGGCCCGACGCTGCGACAGCACGCGCGTCCACGCCTCGGCCCAGAAGCCGCGGGCCTCGGCCATGCCGATGCCGCGCATCGCCTGGACGCCGCTGATGGTGCGAAGGGGTTGGGTCTCGCTGGTGCTCATGCGTTGGTCGTGGTGGGCCTTTGGGGTTTACTTGTACGAGATCCGTGGGTCGGCCATCGCGTACAGGATGTCGGCCATCAGGAGGGCCAGGAGGTTCACCACGCCGATCATGGTGATGTTGGCCAGGAGCAGCTCGCGGTCGCGGAGGTTGATGCTCTCGAGGATGAGGCTGCCCATCCCCGGGATCGAGAAGATGCGCTCGACCACCACGCTGCCCGAGAACATCGCGGGGAACACCGTGGCGAACATCGTGATCAACGGCAGCAGGCTGTTGCGGAAGACGTGGCGGAACACGATGTCGTGCCCGGCGACACCCTTGGCCTTGGCCGTTCGGACGTAGTCGGCGTTGAAGTTCTCGAGCATCGCCGCGCGGGTCTGCTTCGAGAGGATCGCGAAGCCGCCGTACACGATGCACGCCACCGGCAGGCAGATGTGCCACAGCGTGTCCAGCACGTAGCCGCGGTGGAACCCATCGGGGCCGAAGGTGGGAAGGAACGCGAACCGGTCGGCGTCGGCCGAGTGCAGCCCCGCCACCGGGAACCAGCCCAGGTAGCGGTCGCTGGCCAGGAACCCGATCATCAGGACGCCCGCCCACACCACGGGGATCGACCACAACGCGACGAACAGCGCCCCCGAGAGCGTGTCGATCCACGTCCCCTGGCGCGTGGCCGCCAGCATGCCGCTGGGGATCGCGATCAGGTAGATGATCGGCACCGCCAGCAGGTTCAGCATCAGCGTGACCGGCAGCCGCGTGCGGATGAGGTCCTTCACCGGCTGGCTCTTGCTGAACGAGGTGCCCAGGTCGGGCAGCGCCAGGCTTACCATGCCCGGGATCAACCCCACGCCATCCTGAGGGAATGGCTGGGTGTCAAAGAGCTCGATGAGCCTCTTGCGGCGTTCGAGCGCCACCCCGTACGCCTGGATGCTCGCATCGCCAAGGGCGCGGATCTCGCGCATCGCGGCGCCGAGTTCCGGCGTCGACTCGTCCGGGCCGGCCCGCAGGAAGACCGACTCGACGAGCTTGCCGTCGGGCTTGGCGGCGCCTCTCAGGCCCGCCAGTGTGGCGTAGCGGCGCAGCTCTTCCTGCAGCGCGATGCGCGTCATGGCGTACGCCGATCTCGCCTCGGAGTACGCCCGCGACGCCTCGGCGAAGGCCGCCTGACGAGCCTCGGCCGGCGCGGATGCTTCGGGCGCGATCCCGACTGCGGGGGGCTGCGGCACGCCGCCGGTCGCGTACCACGCGCCGGCCAGCGGCGGGGGCTTGAGCAGTCGCGGCGGGCGGACGATTTCGCCCGAGGGGGCAATCTGGTCGCGCTGGCCGAACTTGATGGGGCTGATCCGTCCCAGCCACCGCAGGTACTGGACCACCGCCGGATCGTCGAGGCCGTACCGCTCCTCCAGGTAGGCCTCACGTTCGGCGCGGCTGCTGGCTTCCATGGCCCCTTGGCCCGCCTGCAGCGCAGCGCCGATGCCGCCGGGGCTGAGGGCGATCAGCATGAAGATCATGAACGTGATCCCCAGCAGCGTGGGCACCATCAGCAGCAATCGTCGGATGATGTAGCTGGTCATGCCGGGGATCCGGTGAGGGGTGAACGATGGGCAGCGCCGCGAGAGCGTGTCGGACGGCGACGGTCAGCACCGACCGGGGTGCTCACTGAGCGGGGAAGAAGAACTCACGCTTGTCCACACCGGTTGCGGCCGGGTGAACATTCTCGACACGGTTATTGACAAAGCGGATCCACGGAATGTTGAGCAGGAAGGTGTACGGCTGCTCCTCGTGGATGATCGTGTGCAGACGGTGCCAGATGCGCTGGCGCTCTTCGCGGTCGATGGCCCGCTGGCCCGCCTCGATCAGCTCGTCGGCTTCTGCGTTGCGCCACTGCACGTAGTTGTCGCCCTGGTTATCGATCGACCGCGAGTGCCAGATCTGCATCGGGTCCACCTCTGGCCGGCTCCACGACCACGCCAGCGTCATCGCGTCAAAGTCGCGGGCCTTGCGCTTGGAATCGCCGATCGACCAGTCCTGCACATCGATGTTCACGATGATGCCGATGCGGGCGCACTGGTCTTTGAGGTAGTTGCCCACCTGCAAGGCGAGGCTGCTGCCCGACGACACGGTGAAGTCGAAGCTGAAACGGTCGCCGCGCTCGTTTTCGAGGATCCCGTCATTGTTGCGGTCGATCCACCCCGCCTCGGTCAGCAGCTCCTTGGCCCGCTCGGGGTTGTAGGGCCACGGCTCGATCTCGGGGTTGGACTGAGCGGTCTCGGGATTGAATGGCCCCGTCGCCACCGTCGCCAACCCGGCATAGAAGTCGCGGTTGATGCGTTCGCGGTCCAGCAGCATCGTCATCGCCAGCCGCACCCGGGGGTCGACGAACGGGGTCGGCCGCCCGTTCCGCAGGCCGCAGTTCCACGAGATGTACGCGTATCCCGACCGCATGTTGACCCAGGCCATCGTGCGGTGTCGGGCCACGAAGCCGGCATCTTCGGACTTGATGGCGAACTGCTCGGGCGTGGCGCGCATCATGTCGCCGTCACCGTTCTCGTAGGCCGTGAGGCGTGCGATGTTGTCCTGCACGACGGTGAAGCGGTGGCGGTCGATGGCGGGGCGGCGTCCCCAGTACTGGTCGTTTCGCACCATCACGACCGGCTCGCCCGGCTTCCACTGGTTGTTGGGGTCCAGCCGCTCGAGCTTGTAAGCCCCCGAGCCCATCAGCAGCCCTGTGGCCCGGTTGTACTCCGCGGGCGAGAACTGCTCATAGAAGTGCTTGGGCAGGATCACGAACCGCAGCGCCTCGGTGTCGTTGTTGAATCGCGCCTCGCGGAAGCGGAACTCCACCACCTTCTCGCTCAGCGGCACCACCGACTCGATCACCCGCATCGTGCTCCGGAAGCGCTCGGCTTCGATGTCGGGGTTCATGATGATGTTCTCGAACGTGAACCGCACATCCTCGGCCGTCACCGGCACGCCGTCGCTGAACACGGCGCGGTCGTTGATCTTGACGCGGATCCACATCAGTTCGGGGTCGATCTGCCACGCCTCGCCCAGGAGGGCCCGGTACTCGAGCGTGACCGTGTCGTACGCCGCCAGCGACTCGCACGCCAGGTCCTCAATGATGCGGCGTCCGTAGACGTCCGTGTACGTGAACGGCACGATCTTGGGGAACTGGGCCTCGAAGATCTCGGTGAAGGTCCCGCCCTCGGAGTAGCCCGGAAGCTGCGTGGGATCATGGGCCATGAGGAACGGCTTGGGCCACGTCACCGGCACGCCGGGCCTGGCCCACGACTCGTCACGCGTCACCCGGCCGGCGGTGCCGCCGCCCGAAGCGACGAAATCACCCGAGTCCAGTTTCACCTGCATCTGCGTCACGATCTGACGCTGCTCGCCCACCAGCGAGCGAACCGCCTGGAGTTCCTTCCAGACCCGGTCGCCCTGCAGCATCCGCAGCACCGTCAGCACGGCCAGCACCAGCACCGCGACCCACAGAACAAAGTCCTTCAACCCGAACCGGTCCTGCATGATGCTCCCCGAAAAAGCGTGCCAGGAGCGGGCCGCTCGAACCGGGGAAACACACCCCGCGGCCCGTGACCCCGCCCATCCTACCCGCGAACCCTACTTCTTTGAGCGCTTGGGATCAAACGCCTCCCGCAGCCCCTCCCCGACGAAGTTCAGGGCCAAGAGGGTCAGCCCCAGCATCACGCAGGGCGAGACGATCAGCCACCACCGCATCGAGACGACGTTCAACTGGCTCAGGCCGTCCGCCGCCAGATTGCCCCAGCTCGGAAGCGGCGGCTTTACGCCGATGCCCAGGAAGCTCAGGAACGACTCCTGCAGGATCGCCTGCGGCACGGTCAGCGTTGCGTACACGATGATCGGCCCGAGCAGGTTGGGCAGCAGGTGGCGAACGAACTGCCACCGGACCGGCACCCCCATCGCCCGCGCCGCCTCCATAAAGGGCTGGGCCTTGAGGCTCAGCACCTGCCCGCGGATCACGCGCGACATCGTCAGCCAGCTCACGCCGCCGATCGCTACCAGCAAGACCGCCACATTGAACGTCGCCCGCTTGCCGGACGACACCACTTTGGGCGGGAAGCGGTCCCGCGCTTCGCCCTCGAATCGGGCCCGCAGCTCGGCATCCTCGCGGATCAGTTCACGTGCATCCTCAGGCGTTGCGGGCTCGCCCCGCGAACGGAGCTCCGCGACCGCCTGCTGCTCCACGTATCTCACGCGGGCGCCCGTTTGCGCGATGTAGCTGTCGAACAGCGCATCCCCGGCGACCGCCAGCAGCACCACCAGCAGCACATAGGGCAGGCCGTACAAGACGTCCACGATCCGCATCATCACGGCGTCGATCCGCCCGCCGCAGTACCCCGCGATCGCGCCGTACAGCGTGCCGATGAACACGCTGATCGTCGCGGCGGCGATGCCGATCCCGATCGACACGCCGCCGCCCGCGAGGATCCGCACCATCAGATCGCGCCCCAGGTTGTCCGTGCCCAGCCAGTACTGCGGCCGGAAGTCGTCGGCCTCGGCTGGGGTCGGCTCGCGCCCCAGCGCCGCCGTCGCGCGCTCGGTCGCCGTGTTGTTCAGCCGCTCGCGCTCCTCGTCCGTGTGGCGCGTCCACCACGGCGGAAGCAGATAGGCCGTCAGCGAGCCATCGTTGAACCGCGGTTCGGCATCGGCCCGGGCCTTGCCCAGCGTCCAGGGCAGCGTGCCAACGCTCGCGAGCACCAGCACGCCCAGGACGATCAGGCCGATGATCCCCGCCAGCGAGCGCGTGAGGGGGTTGTCCCGCTCACGCGGGGGCGCGGCCATGGCCGGGATGGAAGCCTGAGTCATCAACGCGGACGATAGCCGCACGCGTCTCGGACCGCGACTGCTCCACAAACACCGCGACCCCGACGCGGGGCGCCGGGGTCGCGGGAATCACAACGAATCGTGGTAGTGGGGGGTTCAGGGCGCGTCGGCGGGCCGCTGGCGACCCGGGCCTCCCTCCATGCCCCGCCCTCCGCGGCCGCCGTCCCGGTGGCGTCCGGGTGTCCCGCGATCGTCCGGGCCGCGTTCCATCAGGCCCTGCCCGCCCGGTCGCGAGCGTGCCCGCTCGATCATCTCGGTGGCCCGCTGCTGGATGAGCTCCGACTTGCGGTCGCCCTGATCGAGTGTCTCCTGACGCAGCCGCTGGACGCGATCGGCAAGCTTGCTGATGTCCCGCTCGGTCATCCGCGCACGCACATCGAACTGTTCGCCGAGCGTCCGGATCAGGTCCACCGTCGCGGCATCGGACGCTTCGGGCGACTCGGCGATCTGCTGGGCCAGAGCTCTGGCCTGCATCTCCATCTCGAAGAACGACCGACGGAGCTCGAACATCTCGGGGTCGGACTCACGTTCGCGGAGCCACGGCATCACCCGCGGGGCCCGCTGTTCGACCATCCGGTCAAAGCCCTCGGGATCGCTCTGGCGCAGTTGCTCAAGCCGCTCGAACATCTGCGGGTGCTGCGTGCGCAGGAAGTCCATCGCGGCCTCGCGCTGTTCGGGGCTCAGTCGTGGTGGATGGCCGCCCGGTCCACCGGGGCCACCCGGGCCGTCGGGGCGAGATTCATCGCCGCGCGGGCCCTTCGGACGTTGGTCGCCCGGGCCGCGCTCCGCGCCTTCGCGCACGCGTTCACGAACTCGCTCACGATGGCCCTCGAACGCGCCCGCGGCACGTTCGCGCACCTTCTCCAGCGGCTCGCCGGCCCGCAGCATCTCCAGGCCCTCTTGGATCGCCAACTCCTGCTCGCGGATCGTGGCCAGTCGATGCTCGAGGGCGGCAATCGCCGATTCTCGCTGCACGGCTTCGGTCGCCGCAGGACGCGATGGGCCGGGGCCAGGGCCAGGTCCGGTGGGGCCGGGGCCCATTCCGGGAGCGCGGCGTGGCGGCTCGCTCGGCTGCGCGAGGGACTGAGTCGCCCCCGCGCACAGAACGGTCATCAACACCGCACCGGTGATCATCAAGGTGGAGCGCTTCACAGGGAGTCCTCCGCATCAAGTTCATCAAACCACGACCAAGGGTCCGAGACGCCAGCTTCAAGGGCCATCAGATCGCTCTCGAGCAGCGACAGCCCGTCGCCCAGCGCCCATGCCGAATCTTCATCGTCGTCCATCGATAGCGCCAGAAGCTTCGCGGCATCGTCATCCAGCGGCGCCCCAGCGATCAGTTCATTCGCAGTGCCGATCGGCGCGACGGGGCCGAGTCCACCGCCGTTGCCCGACATGCGGACACCGACGATCCCCACGCCCGCGACGATCGCGACCGCGGCCGCCAGCCCCACCATCCGCCGGCCGCCGATCACGGCCAGAACACCCGAAGGCGTGTTGACCGAAGGTGCGCCGGCGGTGAGATGGAACCGGCTTGCGACCAGAAGGCGATCCTCCAGGCCCGTGGGGGCCGAGGCACGCTCGTGCGATCCGAGCCCGTCCAGGCCCGCTTCGATCGCCCGCAGCTCCGGGGGAAGGGCGCTGTTGTTCTGGTTCGCGTTGTGGATGTTGTCAGTCATCATTCACCTTGGCGGGCGTTCCCGCGCCGCTCCTGTCACCGATCATCGTTCTCGCTCTCGTCGCCGATCAGGTCCTTGAGCTTCTTGAGGGCACGGTGATGCCGCGCCAGGACGGTTCCCATGGGCTCATCCAGCAGGTCGGCGATGGCCTTGAAGCTCATCTGCGCATGGTGCCGGAGCTCGACGACCTCACGGTCCGCACCAGTCAACTGGTCCAGCGCACTACGCAGCCTCCCGAACACGGGGGCCACCGCCCCCTCAACCGCTTCGGGCCCGACCGATCTGGCGTTGATCAGCAGTGCGGGATCGGTCGGCTCAGCCTGGCGCGACCGGCGGCGCATCTCGTCCCGCACCCGGTTCATGGCGATACGGAACAGCCACGGCTCAAAGCGTCCACGCTCGTCGTAGGCGGCCTTCTTCAACGTGGTGGCGACGGTGACGAACACGGACTGGGTGATCTCCTCGGCGAGCTCGGGGTCGCGGCATCTCGACTTGGCCAGGGCGAACACGCGCCGCCCGTACAGCCGGACCAGTTCGGCCCATGCCGCGTCGTCCCCCCGGGCCGCCCTTTCGAGCAGGCCCGCGAGGTCCGCCGGCGGGGTCGCCGACCTGTCCACGGGTGAGTCGTCTGTCATGACCCACATGCATCGGATCAACGCCCGGCCCGCGGCCGTATTGCCCCCGCCCGTGATTCCCTACCGCCCCGCCCCCTTTCCGACAGGGCTTCCATCACCCCGGCTGATGAGCCTGAACCCCACTTCTGGCGGCGGGGGAGGGGTTTGAGCCCGCCAAACTCATGCCGCAAACGCCCAGAGCCGATTCCTTGACCCGGTGGCCACAGGTCTGATACTGTTCGGCCCTTGGCCAGACGGCTGGCCGGTCGGGTAGGTAGCTCAATTGGTAGAGCACCGCATTGAAAATGCGGGGGTTGCCGGTTCAAGTCCGGCTCTGCCCATTTCACTCTTCCGGGGCCCAAAGGTGCCCTCGGATCCCCCTCACAGACCAAATGGCTGGTGACCGCCCTCGGTGGGTGTGGTGTGCCATTGGGAACCTCGCGCTGGTCCCCGCCCTCTTATGGACAGGACCCCAGTCACTCCGGTCCCAAGGGAGCCCCCCATGAACGCCCAGGCCGCACCTGCCATGAGCCCCCAAGTGTCCCGGCCAGCAGCCGCTGGCTCGGTCCGCACCGTTGATGCCCAGACCGCACGCCAGTGGCTCACCGCCGGCCGGGCCGTGCTCGTCGACGTCCGCGAGCCCGATGAGCACGCCCGCGAGCACATCGCGGGAGCGATCCTCATGCCCCTGTCCAGCTTCGACCCCGCGACGGCCGCCGCCCTTCCGGGCACGCAGATCGTCTTCCACTGCCGCAGCGGGTCACGGTCGCAACAGGCCGCCCGTCTGGCGGCCGCAGTCGCGCGGCCGGACGTCGCGGTCTACTCGATGGACGGCGGGATCCAGGCGTGGCAGAAGGCCTCGCTCCCAGTTGAGGTCAACACCAAAGCGGCACGCATGAGCATCATGCGACAGGTGCAGCTCACCATCGGCGTCGCCGTTCTCGTCGGCGCGGCACTCGCGTGGTTCGTGCACCCCGGCTTCATCGCGATCCCCGCGTTCTTCGGCGCAGGGCTCACCTTCGCCGGCGCTACAGGCACCTGCGGCCTCGCCGCCATCCTGGGCCTCATGCCATGGAACCGCGCGGCATCGTGCCCGACGAAGTCTTGATGCGACCCCCGATCCCTCGCGCTGAAGCCCACCAACCCAAACGACGCAAAGGACCACCATGCTCCACGACGCATCGCAGTTCTACGAGAACTGGCCCGCAACCATGGGCGCCGTCAAGGCCGCCGCGCCCGACATCGGCAAAGCGTTCGCCCCGTTCTTTCAGGGCCTGATGAAAGACGGCGCGCTCTCCGTGAAGCACAAGGAACTCATCGCGCTGGGCATCGCTGTCGCGACGCGCTGCGAGCCGTGCATCTACGCCCACGTCGAGAAGTGCCTCAAGAACGGCGCCACGCCCGAAGAGGTCATGGAGTCCGCCGGCGTGGCCGTCATGATGGGCGGCGGACCCGCGTACACCTACACGCCCGTAGTCGTCGCCGCGCTCAAGCACTTCGAAGCTGCCGTCGAAGGCCGCTGAACGTGCACACCCTGTCGGAGCATGATTCACCCCGGAGGTTGATGATGCCGCATCCCGCATCGCTCACGCGTGCTCTTTTCGTTCTCGGGCTCGCGGGCCTCGCCCACCAGCCGCCGGCAACGCTCGCCGACGCCCAACCGGCGGTGAACTCGCGTGCCTACGACCGCGGAGTGTGGCACGAGCTGCTGCAAGAGCACGCGTCGATCCGGCGGTCGGTGATCTTCACCACTGACGGCGTTGAGGCGACGACCGAGTCGGATGATCCCGCCGTGGCTGCAAAGATCATCGACCATGCCAAAGCCATGCAGGCCCGCATGCAGTCCGGCGCCCAGGTCCGCGTGTGGGACCCGGTGTTCCAAGAGCTGTTCGAGAGGCACCACACCATCACGATCGACGTCACGCCGACGAGCAGCGGTGTTCGGATCGTTGAGCGAAGCGACGATGCCGAATCGGTGTCGCTCCTGTGGTCGCACGCCGCGGGCGTCAGCGAGTTCGTGCGCGTCGGGTTCGACGCGGCCCCGCGGGCGACCCCGCGGATCCCTCCGGGCTCAGCCCCGCCCGCGTCGGAGCTGGCCATCGGCGGGGTCCGTCACCGATTCCTTCTGTCCCAGCCGCAGCCCGAGCAGCTTGAAGCCATCCGCGCTGCAGGCGTGACGACGATCATCAACTTCCGACACGGCTCTGAGTACGATGTCGACGCCCATCGCGCCGCAGCGAAGCAGGCGGGCATCACGTACTGCTCGTTGCCCTACGCCACCCCAGGCCAGCTCACCGACGAGATGATCGACACGGCCCGCGCAGAGCTCCGAGAGGCCGATGCCCAAGGGCGCACCGTCGCACTGGTCTGCCGGACCGGCAACCGCATCGGCCCGAACTGGATTGCTGCTCGAGTGCTCGACCAAGGGGTGCCGATCCAGCAGGCCGTGCGCGAAGCACACGCGATGCGCATGGTCAATCCACTGCTGGAGTCCATTGCCCGCGCGTACGTCCGTCGTCACGCAGACGGGTCATCCAACGTTTGGAACCCCATCGCGCCTCAGGCGATGGGCGATGCTCAGGAGGCGCGGTTCCGTCTCGCTGTTGCAGCGCGCGACGACATGTTCAACCGGCTGTTCGCCGCCTTGGCAGAGGCGGTGGCCGCCGATGGTGCAGCCGGTGCGATCGGGGTGTGCAAGGACCAGGCGCCTCGGATCGCCACAGCGGTGTCCCGCGATCACGGCCTGATGATCGGTCGCACCAGCGGACGGACGCGCAATCCCGCCAATATCGCCCCGCCATGGGCCCTCGGAGCGCTCCAGCAGCATCCCGTCGAGCCCGTTGCGTTCGCCAATACCGACGGCTCCCTCGGCGTGTTGATGCCTATCCGGATGATGTCCACATGCCTTGCCTGCCATGGCGAACCCGACGTGATGCAGCCCGATGTGCGGGCCGCACTGGCCAAGAGCTATCCCAACGACACCGCAACCGGCTATCGCGAAGGCGATCTACGGGGGTGGTTCTGGATCGAGCTTCCGCCTGCTCACTGAGTTTCCTCACGCCCGCACCGGTCGCCGGCCCCGACGCTTGGGCGCGGCTCGCTCCCTGCCGTCGCGCTCGGCGATCGCTCGTTCGATCCTCCGGCGCAGGGCCACGGGCAGACGCCCGTCGGTCATCTGCGCGCACGCATCCTGCACCAGGTCCAGCTCGCGGAACACCGCCCGGCACCGCGCGCACATCTCGGCCTGCGGCACGACGAACCCGGCGCCCGTCCCGCCCCGGTCCATCGCCGCCATCTTGGCCTTGAAGAGGTCCAGACACACCTGCTTCTCGTAGATCGGCACCGGTGCGGCCACGCGCCGGGCCTTGGCCGTCATCGACTTGCGGAGCGCCATTCGAGCCCGGTGCAGCCGCGTCTTGACGGTGTTCTCTGCCAGTCCGAGCGCCGCCGCCGTCTCCTGGACCGAGACCCCCAGCACTTCCTTGAGGATCACGGGCACGCGCAGATGCTCGGGCAGCTCGGCGATGGCGTCCTGAACCCGTTCGATCGCCTCGCGCCGCTCCGCGCCCGTCCCCCGGTCGCTCTCGGCCGCCGCGACCGCCATCACCGTGCTCTCGCCCCACGGCATCAACTGCGACATCGGCTTGGGGGCGCGACCCGCCCGACGCATGCGCCCGCGGCAGGTTCGCAGCGCGATCGTATACAGCCACGTCCCCGGATCCGAGTCGCCTCGGAACGTGTGCCACTTTCGGAGAGCCTGCAGGAACACTTCCTGCACCACGTCGTCCGCATCCGCCGCATTCCCGCACAGCCGCAGCGCCAGCCCGCGAATTCTGGGGCCGTGCGAGGCCAGCAGCCGCGTCACCGCTTCCGCGGCATCCCAGCCCGCATGAACCGGAGTGGGCGGAACCGCAGTGGGGGAGTCGCGACGGGCCATCCGAGGATTCTACTTCAATGGACCATGATCACAGATCAGGCACACATCGCCTTCCTCTGTGCCCTTTGTGCCTCTGTGGTGAGTATCAGTCCCCGTCCACCAGCCACCATCGCGCGCTCACCCCCGGCACCTTCGTCTTCTTCGCGCTCTTGGGCAGCAGCGGCCCCGCTTCGAAGGCCGTCTTCTCCCGGTTCGCCACGACCACCACCCGCTTCCCGTTCAGCTCGCGCTCAAAGGCGAACACCCCGGCGTTGCCCGTCGCCAGGTGGCGCACCGAGCCGTACCGCAGGATCGGCCCGACGACGGCGTCGTTCCGCAGGTTGAACCACTCGGCGTACTGCTTCCGCACCCATGCCGCGGGTTCGTCGTCGCGGTTGTCGTTGCGGCCCGTGTCGGGCCAGGGCAGCGGCTTGCGGTTGGTCGGGTCGTCCGAGCCCCACATGCCGTACTCGTCGCCGTAGTAGATCATTGGCGCGCCGATATACGTCGCCTGGATGGCCACGCCCACCAGCGACAGCTCGTAGACCTCCCGCGGCGGACGGCCTGCTTTGTACTCGCGGCCGTCGCTCTCCTGCTCGCGGTTGCGCTGGTCGTAGCCACGGTTGGGATTCCACAGCATCGAGACGTACCGGTCTGTGTCATGGCTGCCGAAGAGGTTCTGGTGGATCAGGAGCGTCTGCGCGGACTCGTTGAACGCCGCGCTCAGCCGGCGACCCAGGTCCTCCGATGTCATTCCCGGCTGCACCGCCAGCCAGTCGATCACCGGCATCGCGAACGGGTAGTTCATCTGCGTGTCGAAGGCGTCGCCGGTGAGATACGGCGCGGCGTCGTCCCAGATCTCGGCGATGATGATCGCTTCGGGGTTGATCGATTTCACCAGCTCACGCCAGTCCTTCCAGAAGGGCAGCCCGACATCCAGCGCCACATCCAGCCGCCAGCCGTCGACGCCGTCGGAGGGATCGCCGTCGCCGTCGGGGTCCATCCAGCGGCGCGTGATGTCGAAGATGTGCTTCTTCACCGGCGCGACCAGGTCGCCGTTGGACTCCTGGCGGAACTTGGGCAATGAGCCGGTGTTGAACCAGCTCTGCCACGACTCGAGTCGCCCCTGCTCATCAAACTCGCAGAAGAACCAGTCCTTGTACGCCGAGTTGATCCCGTGCTTCTCGATGTCGGCAAACGCCCAGAACGGCCGTCCCGTGTGGTTGAAGACGCCGTCGATCACCACCCTGATCCCCGCCTGGCGGCACGCCGGCAGGAACTCATCGATGAAGTACCGGTCCGCCGGTGTCCACGTCCACGTCGCCGGGTCCTCTGTCTCGCCCTCCACGAACACGAATGGATCCGGCGCGACGCGTCCCTCGCTCTTGGGCAAGGCGAAGTTGTCGTCGATGTGCCGGAAGTCCGTCGCGTCGTACTTGTGCATCGACTGCGCCTCGAACACCGGGTTCAGGTAGATCGCCGTGACGCCCAGCGCCTTCAGCTCGCCGAGCTTCTCGACGATCCCCTGCAGATCGCCGCCGTAGCGCCGATCCCAGATGTAGTTGTAGATCTCCCCGCCCGTCCGCTCGGGCATCGTCTGGCCCGGCTTGAGCCACTGCTTGGCCCAGGACTCCGCTTCGCCGGGCGCTGGCTTGTACCAGTCGGCCGTCCACTTCATCCCGAACACTCCCGGCCCGTGCTGGTCGTTCAAGGGATTCGCGTTGCGGAACCGCTCGGGGAAGATCTGGTACCACGTCGCCCCCATCGCCCACGCCGGCAGGTCGAGCTTCGGCCCAACCGCCACCGTCGCGCGATAGTCCCGCGTGAGGTGCTCGGTGTTCCCGTCTTTCATCGCAAAGCAGTACGTCAGCTCCGGCGACCCTGCCATCACCCGCGCGCTCCAGCGGTCAAAGCCCGCGGGATCCGTCGCGCGGTGCATCGGAACCGTGTGCGTCGTGACCCAGCGATCGCCCTCCTTGCGCTTGAGCCGCAGCATCACCGCCGTCACATCCCCCGGCGCGGTTGAGACCGCGATGTCCGCCAGCCCCAGGTCCGGCTCGATCGACAGGAAGTCCATCGGCAGCGACGGGTCATGGCGGATGTGCTCGACGTCGACAAATCCCTGGCGCACCGGCCCGATGTCCGCCGCCGTCTTGCCGATCGTCAGGAGGCTCGCCCGCGTGCCGTCCGGCGCCGTGACCGCGTTCTTCGTGGTCGCCGGCGCGACCCGCTGCTCGCCGTTGAGCGCCACCTGATACCGGTACACCCCCGGCGGCAGGTTCACCGACCCCGCGAACGTCCCGTCCGGCTTCGCCTCCAGCGCGATCGCGCCGGGCGAACCCGGCGCGGCCCATGCGTTGAAGTCGCCAAGCAGCCACGCCGACCACACCAGCGGGCTCCCCGCCCGCGCCACCGGCGCAAACTCAAACATCCGCCAGTGCCCCGGGATCAGCATGAAAGGCTTGCTCGGGTCCGGCTGCGTCACCACCTCCCCGTCGCGCACCTCCACCGCGTACAACCCCGGCTCCACCGTCACGTTCTGCGACGCCAGCACCAGCTCACGCGCATCGTTCAGCACCGCGATCGATCGGAACACCGACTTCTCGTTCACCCCGATCAGCGCACGGAACACCCCCGGCCCCTGCGGCAGCATGATCAGGAATCCCTCTTTCAGCCCACCCTC
>SXGQ01669058.1_pt1 | contig 15674 bp, 32 predicted proteins | sample 3178371 | NCBI WGS metagenome assembly SXGQ01 (sample SAMN11356859, study PRJNA531348) | freshwater metagenome | isolation source: freshwater sample F1-20 | place: China: Fuxian Lake, Yuxi | collected 2017-12-25
ATACTGCGCAAACGTATTAGAAAAAAACGGTGAATAATTATTCACTCAATGATTAGCGCGCACCTTTGCGAGAGTTACAAGATTTGCACAACACCGCTAGAGGTCCGCCTAGTCCGCCGTACTTAACGGGAACAAGATGGTCAGCCGTTAGGTCGGTAGCAACGTGACCGTTGCGCTCGTACCCCGGGCACCAGTCGCCGTTCACGTTGCGCCAATGCTTGACCGTTGCGCGCATGCGCTTGAGTTCCCAAGATGGATACTGCCGGCCTCGAGTGCGCTGTCGTTCTCTATCGTTCGAGCGTCGACACGTATCGCAGTAGGAGCCGCTGCCCAACTGGCCGCACCGGAGGCAGGGCCTCATCGGGGGTTGGGGGTGTACGGGTACACGAGGTCTAGCGTATTAGGTGTTACCTTATCACACTTCACGACTCATTCCAATTCGTTAGACGCTTCGATGCGGCGGTCGACGCCCTCGTGCCGGAGGCGATAGATGTAGCAAGCGGGACACCGACCAGCCTTGATCCGATGTTCACCGACTCCGGGAACCCATTCGTCACAGTTCACACACCTCGCGCCCTTCGGGGTCTCGGCCTCACTAAGTTGCTGAGCCACCGAGTGCGCAAGCCCACAGGCCGCCCTTGCGTTCACCACCGCAGTCCTCGCCTCGACCTCAGCGGCCACCAATGCCCGCATCATTGAATTAGCCAGAGTCTCGATGGCGTCGGTGCGTTGCGCCAAAGCGGGCGTGGGGCCGGACACCGAGCCGTCGTCGTTCGCAGCAGATCGACCGCCACCGTCGCCAGACTTTTGCGGGAAGCCGTTGCCTTGATCCCGGTGCAGCCGGGTCGCTATTAGTTCGGCGTTCTTTGCCACCTCGAGCAGAGAAGCCGACGCTCGTTCGGCTAGTCGTCGAATGTCTTTAGCGTTATGATTCTTGGTCATAGGGTTCCTCTTTCCCATAGTTCATGTTCCGAATCTGTTCGTATCGTTCCATCGTGGCGAATAGGATCGCAGTATCTCCTGACGCTTGCAGGTCTCCGCTCAGGTACTCGAGCAGTTCGCTGACTCTGGTCACCACCTCGTCTGCCGTACTTCGTTCGATCGAGATGGCTGCGTAGAAGTTGCCAAGTGCCACCGCAACTTGTGGGTGGTCGAGAAAGTTGTATCGGCAAGCAACCGTCAGAGACGCCAGCAGGTTCTTGAGTGCTAGTTCTACGTGGCCTCTCACGCCGTAACCATCTGCGCGCCACTTGCGCGCCAAGAAGTTGGCGTTTTGTAAGGGTTAAACGAGAACCGCCTAAACCGTAGAAACCCTCTAATCAACGTAAACCCTTTATCTAATAAGGATACCGACCCAATTAGGTGGTGCGGCACCGTGCCCCCCTTTAGGGGGGGGCACTGGTGCGCAGGCACAAATGGAGTGGCGCGGAAGTGGTGCGCAAATCTGCGCGCCAAGAAGTTGAGAGTTCTCAACGGTTGTAGCCCGTTTTTTGAGTGGTGCGGAAGTGGTGCGCAAATCTGCGCGCCACTTGGCCTAAATCGCTCCGCGCCACTTGCGCGCCAAGAAGTTGAGGTTTTAAGCCATTTCGTTGTTTTTGGCGCGCGCCACTCCGCGCCAGTCATTCGTCGTCACTTCTGGTCTTTAGGTAGCGGATTGCGTCAGAGATCCGAATGTCGCTCATCGTGACTTCGTTGTCGTTTACGATGCCTCGAACGGTCCTTCGACTCATCTCGGCCGTGACCCCAAGCGACGAGAGCAGCCGGGCATCTTCGCCGGCACCGGCACCAAACCCGATTGAGATGCTCCGGTCGATGGTGTGGCGCATGATTCCGTTGCGGTCTTCCTTGACCTCAATCTTGGTCAGGGTTGGAATCCAGCCGACTCGAGTGTGAGTGACCCCGATCTCGATGGCCTCGGTTCCCACTCGCCTCACCATAGCCACTACGTCGACGTCGTCGTTCTTGGCCGAAGAACCTCGACTGCCCTTGCTCTTATCCTTGCCGGCGTGGTCGAGTCGTAGCGTCGTGATCTTGTGAGCCTTGAGCAGAGACCCGGTGTGCTTGTAGTAGTTGCGAATGGTGTCGGCATCATTCTCGTCGCCCTCGACCGCCCGGCTCATGGTGTCGATGATGACCAGTTCGCAGCCCAGTTTGAGCGCAAGTTCGAGAAGTTCTTGGCCGCCTCGTTGCGTATCTAATCCCTCGCCCGAGGGAAGCAGACAGTAGTGAAGGTACTCGGTGTGCTTGCCGTCCTTGAAGAACCCGAACTGCTGGATCCGTTCCCAGAGATCGTCCTCGGTCATCTCCCAATCGACGTAGAGAACGTGAACCGGTTCGTGAGCCGGCATGTCGAGCCAAGCCTCTCCGCTCGCCAAGTGGCACGCCATCGGCAGAACGAAGAAAGACTTACCGCCTTTAGCCTCGGCGAAGAGAACGTGACCTCGACCTCGAGCAAGGATAGGTTCGCAGAGCCAGTCGTGATCCACCCGCTCGGCATCGTAGAACGTAGACCAGTCGATGAGAGCGCGCTCGAACGGGTTGTCGCTCTCGAATAAGTTGTCGCCCTCTAACGGATTGTCGCTCTCAATTAGCGTTACCTCGACGTCCTTCAACTCGTCAATCTCTAAACCAGCAGCTAAATGGTCGGTGATGTCGGCCCCACGTTCCCCCGGCACTTGGTAGACCTCGTAGTCAACGTCACGAGCGGCAAGCGAAGAAGCAACCTGACCCGCCCACTTGGCCCCGGCCGGATCATTGTCGGCCACCACTACGACCAGACCCTCGGTGCCTTGAAAGACGTCGGCGAATGAGTCCAGCCAACCAGCAGAACCGCCGGAGTTTGTAGTGGCTACGTAACCGGCTGCCTCGAGCGAGTGAACATCGCGCTCCCCTTCGACGATCATCACGTCATCGCCCGCTACAAGCGCGTCAACTAGAGCCGGCAGATGATAGAGAACTCGCTCGGTTCCGTTTAGGCCGGCACGACTAGCCCCCGGAAGATACGGCCGGAACGTCTTGGGTTCGTAGCGTCTCACTTCGTAAAGCGGTTTGTGATTCATGTCGGTGTAGTGATAAGTGTCGACCAGTTTCATCGGGGAACTAGCCACCACGCTCAGACTGGGTTTATCTTCGGCAAACAAGTCGGTCATCTCCAGTCCTAAGGCTTTCACTACGGATTCAATTGGGCAGCCCGAGTGACAGAAGATAACCACGTTGCCGTTCCTGCCTTCACTAATCGAGAGGCTCGGGTTCTTATCATCGTGCGCTGGGCAGTTGGTATTCCAACTCTTGCCAGACTTACGAACCGGAGCTAGTCGCTCGGCTGCTGATAGCACGACGTCGATCGGTGCGGTCACTTAGCACTCGTCGGAACTAATTTACTAAGAACGAAGCGACCCTGCGCCGCTTGCTTCTTGGCTTTTGCTTTTGCGCGACTCTGACGGTGGCGTTCTCGGTCGCACGCTCGACAATGACGACGTAACCCGCCGTGTGTTTGTTTACAGTAATGAGTATTCTCGTCGGTAAACTCGTGACCATGCGGACAATGAGTTCTAGTTGCGAATCCGTTATCTTTAGCATTATCAAAAATAGTAAGAATCCGCAAATGCTTCGGATTACCACACGCTGGATTACGGCAAAGATGGTCAATAGTTAGGTCAAGAGGTATCTGACCGACGTGGAGTTCGTACATGGCTCGATGAGTGCCTATCCTCTTGTATTTTCCGTCTATCTTGCCTGCGTAAGCACTCCCGTAACCGTTGGGCTGGAGATAACCCGTCCAGACCCAGCACTCGTTCTCGCTTGGCTTGTCGTAACGAGCGTCAATCCGCTCGAGGTAAAGAAGTCCAGTCGGCTCAAGTGAACCACAAGACCAGTTCACTTAGCCACCAAAGCCCGACCCAAAGCCCGCTTCGACGTAACTTTCTGCCAGTTCCAGAGCGACCGACACGCCTTGAACGCGTGCCAACCACTCACTAAATCAACCGGGATCAGTTCGTACTTGTCGGCGTGCAGCAACATGACCAGACCTTTATCCGTGCGACACGGAACCATCGGCCCGAGGTCGTGACCGTCGGCCGACTCGAGCAATCCTTCGGCGTTGGCGTAGGCACCGAGTTGCAAAGCAACATCGCCCCACACTCGCTTGCCGGTCTTGTAATCCAGCACCGCCGGTTCCGAGTGACCTATCTTGACAATGGCGTCGAAGGTCCCGGCGTAACTCTCGGCGTGGCTAAAGCAGGTTCGTTCGGTAGCCACGAAGGTAATCTTGTGGGCCTTGACCGCCTTCGCCCAAGTTACTACGAACGGCTTTACTTCTTCGTCGAGTTCGTAGCGAATGCCAGTAACCTCGGCCTCGACGGCAGCGTGGACTCGAGTACCTAAGTCGGCAGCACCTCCGGCTCGGAACACGTAAGGCTCACCGGCGATTAGTTTCTTAGCGGCTAACTTGTCGTCGTTCGCTAGAGCGCGTATGTGATCCTGCACGGCAAACTCGGCCGCTAGGTTTATCTTCCAACGCTCGAGTGCCGGCGCGCTCATGGCTTTTAGAATCTCGGTGACACTTGGATAAACTTGGTCGGCAACGGGGTAACCCCGACCCCCTCCGGGGCCGAGGCTAACCGCTGCTGCTGGTGTAGTCACTCCGTTAGAACGGAGCGTCGGAGTCGAGAGCCGACTCAATAGTTTTCTTGGTGACAACCACCTTGAAGTTCTTGTAGGTGTTGCCGCCTTTCGACGTGGCTTCGCCAAGAAAGCGAATGCCAATCTCGTCTCCGGCTTGCGGGTTCTTCTCAAGAACCTTCGCCTTGATGGCAACGTTGGTAGCGTGAACCGCTAAAGCGTCGCCCTTGGCCGGCTGGATCGTGACGATTGGATACTCGCCGTAACCGCCGTCACGGCTGGAACGAGAAACAACCGTGCCAGTAATCTGGTCACCGGCCTTTTCTGGTATCCACGCCGCAGCGTAGTCGTCGGCACTATCTAGCATTTCGTTTATGTCGCTTGGAGGCATAACGGTATTTCCTTTCGTTAGTGGTTTCCTAGTTTTCTAGGCTTTGTTCAAGCGCACCCGCCCGTTCGATAAGTACGCTCACGAATAGTTCTTGCAGTAACTCGAGGTCTTCCTTGTTGAAACATTCCTGCGCCAAGTCATCGAGTGACGCAATCCAAGACCTAACTCGAAGGCTCATAAGCTTCTTCTCTCGTCATCGAACGACCGCCCCAAACTCCGTATCTCTGGTCGGTGGCTTCGGCATAGTCTCGGCATCGTTCGATTACTTTACACTCTCGGCAGATAGAAATTGCTACCTTTTCCAACGCCGGCTCGAAGAAAGTTTCGCTCGGCAAGTTGGCGCAAGCGGCTTCGTGAGTCCATCGTTGATCGTGATAAATAGAGCGGGGTAGTTCGCACGGGTTCGGCTCGACCTCGGCCAGTATCGGAAGCGGCTCGAGACCTTTTCTTATTCGTCTACGGTTGGCGGTGTAGAGCCGACTAGCCTCTCGACACGCGTCGCCCCGGCAGCCCTTGACCGAGTAAGTGTTGTAAGTTCCGCAAGGGTATTCAGAGCAGTAAGTCATACCGGCAGCCTAGTCAACTTGGCCCGTTGCTCGGGGTCTAGTCCGCCCCAAACCCCGTGCTGCTCGCCGGTTTTCATGGCGAGGGTCAAACATTCCCGGCGTACTTCGCAGACCGAGCAGATGGTCTTGGCCGCTTCGATCAACTTGGTAGCGGCTGCACCTTGTTGCGGGTAGAACATTTTGGTGGGCACGTCGACGCAAGCCCCACGCTTAACCCACGCTCTCGCTTCTTTGTGTAGGGCAGAATGCTCGAAGAAGTTCTCGATGGCGGTGTTTTTCATCGTCGATACTTTTCTCGAAGCGGGTAATGGTTAGTCAAGACCACGGGTTCCCCGTCGTAGTTATCAACGACCAGCCTTGACGTTCCGTCGGTGTTGATCCGCAAGAAGCCCCACGGGGTCGTCTTGCCCTTGACCGACACGCCTTTCTCGGCAATCTGCGCCCACGTTAACTCGAGGACGTCTTGGTCGAACGGCAAGGTCAGGCGGTAGACCCTCTCACCGTTTTGAGGGTCTACCTCGCCGGCAAACTGTCGATCCTGACCGCTTACGTCGAACCAGTACCACCGCCAAAGATTAAAATCGGCTTCGTCGGTGATTTTTTTCATGTCAGCAAGCCGACCAATGCGAGCAGCCTCGGCCGTTGTTCCAGAGTTCAGCGGCCCATTGGTCTTGAATGTGCTCGGGCGCGTCGGCAGCGTTCTCGTAGCCGGCGTATCCGCCCCACGTTCCGGGCATCGCCTGATACTTGCCACTAGCACCACTACCGCCGTAGTTCCACTTATTGATGGCGGAAGATTCACGGGCGCAGATGTAAGCGGGCAGCACACAAGTTCCCGGCGTAGTCGGAATACACGCCGACTCTCCACCGACGCAGCCACTTGGGTAGCGTCCACCGCCACCGCTCGAGCGGGTTCCGCTCGACTTCGATGCTTCGGCGAGTGCTGCGTAGAACGCCACTTGGTCGGCTAGGTACTGGTCAAGGCCGGCAACCCAAGACACTTCGCCGCAAGCGGCTGGTGCTGGATCGCAAGCGACGACGGCTGCCGTTACCACTTTGGCCGGCTTGGTTGGCGTCGTTGCTGAGGTCTCATCTATCAAGACCGCCGCTATGACTAGAGCAAGTGAGGCTACGATGACGATAACTTTCGTGGTGATACTCAAGGTTCTTCCTTCGTTTGGGAATGTGACTGGCGACCACCGCCCAGACTGGACTGATCGCACCACCGGCTGAACCGGTTCGGGTCAAGATTACCATTTTTCAAGGATTCGAGCGAGGTCGTCGAGCGTAAGTAGTACGAGTGCTGGCTTTCGTGCGACTTTGATCACGCCCACGAACGGTCTCTCGTCGTTGGGCAGGTTCTTCTCGCATTGGCTCAGCATTTTTTCGAATGCCGTCAACGCCGGCTGAACCTGCGCCCCGGACTTGACTTCAACTTTCCACGGCAGCCCGATCCAGTTTTCTTCCGAACCGCCAAGCGGAGCAAACTTGGTCGCTTTCGTGCCGGTAATCTCCTCGAGCCGTTTGCGAATCTCACGCTGGTAGCGCAGGCCGCTCGACCTCGAGCGTTTACCACGGGCGACGTTCTTCGGGTCAGTCATAGTCCTTGCCCTCGTCGTCGCCGGAGTGGTACCGGCACGCCATGTCGTCGGTCGTTCGGCAAGTGCAGTTGGTAGGTGGCGGGGTGCGCTTTACTTCGGGCTTCTTGACCGCAGGCAACCAATGAATCTCGTCGTTCAAAGACTGGATAAACTCGCTGCGCTCACTCATCGTTTGCGCCTTCGCCGATGGCCTTGAGGTCGTTGACCAGTTGCTCGAACGATTCGATGAGAACCTCACGTGGCCCGTTGATTGAGACGTAACGCTTCGACAGAAGCCGGAAGTGCCGGGGCGAGAAGTCGATGTGAACTTGGTCAGCGTCTCGACCGACAAACTTCGACCGCTTGGCGTGGCCGTGGAAGTCTTGAGCTTCAGCCGTCTCGTCGATGCTAATCGTCAGACCTTGAATGAGCGTGACCTTCTCAGACCTCATCGTTCAGCCCGGCGATCAAGTCTTGGAGCATCTCGACGATGGCCTGCTTCGGGCCGCTCAGAGTGAATTGACTCCCCAAGAACCCGATAGAGCCGATGGTGATTCGACTGAATCCGTCGTTAGAGGCTTCGTAGTCGAGGTCGAGCGAGCAAGCGTCCTCGTCCAGCATGATGTGCATTCTGTTGATACTGAGGGTCTTGGTTTTCGTTTCCATGTCTTCTCCTATTCGGTTGGGTTTATTTTGAGAGGGGTCGGCTGGCAGGAAAGGAAGGCGGAACCCACCAGCCGAGGAATGTTAGAAGTCTCGCTCCTCGCCTAGAGCGTCGGTGAGAAGGCCGACGAGTTCCCAAGTGTATTGCTGCTCCTCAATTGGAGCGTATTCGCCAACCGGGAATCGTCGAAGCGCATTAAGTAAGCGTCGAACGTCTCGGTAGTGGAGCGTCAGAGTAATGTCGCTACTCATCGTCGGCGCAGCCACTCGAGCAGTCCAACGGAGCCAAAGAAGAACAGAGCCACCGGCCAAAGGTCGAAGGCTTCCATTAGTGACTCCCGACGATTTGACTCGGCTTCAAGTGCGCTCGACGTTCGGTCACGATGGCAACCGTGTGACCGCAGACCGAGCAGATGCACCAACGCTTTGAGACCTTGCTCAAGACGCTGACCGCCCAGATTTGGACGCGACTCCCGGAACCTTTGCAGTTCACGACGCGTCCAATGTTGCGTCTTTGATCTCTTGACCGATTGAGTTCGCCACTCGATTCAAGATTTCAAGGACCAACTTGACCTCACGCAGAGACAACTCGGCGTCGATTGGTTTCTTGGTCTCTATCAACCGACCGAGTTCAGTCAGAGGGTTCTCAACCACCCAGTAGACCGAACGCTCGAGGTCTTCTTGCATCTCTTGACTGAGGGTTCGACGAGGCCAACTCATCGAACACCGCCGAAGCAGGCCGGTGATGGCTTCTCGGTGTTGATGTTCCAGCCGGGGTATCGGCGAGACATGATGCATCGGAACATGTACCGTTGCTCGTCGTAAAGACGACTGATCCGATAGGTCGTAAGTCCAGACTTCTCGGCGTTCGAGTAGTGCTTGTCGGTGCGAGTCATCAACTCCAACTCGCTGAGTTCGGGGTTCCACAAGTCTTTCCAAATTGCCTTGCGGAAGTCGTTTTCTTTGGAGTGAGTAATGACCGCAGAAAGTTCGCCGTCACTTAGTCTCTTTGCCCATTTCTTTGACTTTGCCATGTTGCCTACCTTCCTTGCTGTATCTCAGCGTGCCACCCGTCGTCGTGAACGACCGCTGCCCGAAGCAGAGTGGCTGTGGTGCTTTAGACTTTTACGATAACTGGGTATTTCTCCAAGTCGCTTTCAATAACGAAGTAAGCAACCCCGTAGACGTCACGAATAAACCAAACTTCGCCGTCAATCTTGAACGGTGTGTCGGCGTACTTGACGAGGCAAGCGTCGCAGCAACTCATGTTTCGATGTTGGCACGCCACGCTTCCATCTTGAGGGTTTTCTAGTAGTTTTGCTGTTGATGGTCTCATGGTATTCCGCCTTTCGTAAGCGACCCCCGCTTGAGGTCGATAGGTAAATTATCCGCTCAATTCAGGCCGTTGTCAACTACTAATCTTGGATTTGGGCATAAAAAAACCCTAGAGCCCATAAGGGTTCTAGGGGTATTCTGCGAAGTTCGGGCGGCCCCTCCACCGTGATCCCGTCCCAGCACCACCCGAAGCGGGCGAATGGTGCCTCTACCATGTGGCTAAATCAGATTCTCAACGGCGCGGTCAATCTTCATCGAGCGACCGCCGACGTTGTACCACTCACGACCAAGCGTATGAACGTGCGGCGCAGCCCAATCGGGCGAAGTTCTGAGGCCGTAAGCCTCACCGCAGCACCAGCAAACTTCTTCGGTTGAGAACACTTTGCAGATAAAACAGAACATCACGGTCGGAGTTGTCGCACGATCTCGAGGTAACCCACGGCATCGGTGAGCGAATCGTCGCTCGGCGTCTCCGTCATTCTGGCAATCTTAAGGCCGGCCATCATCAGCGCAACCTTCCACGGAGGTATGCACTCGATGTCGAGGATTCCCGACCAAACTTGGCCGATGCGCCAATGGTTTATGAGTGGCGGCCCGTACTCGTTACTGCGTTGATTAGCCACCAGCCCGAGAGCTAGGTCGCTGAGGGTTTTCTCGTTGCTTTGCCCCGGCTCCGTGTGCTTTTGGCCTTCGGGGTAACTTCCTCCGTCGCAGTCGTTCCGCATAAGTAATCAACTACCTTTCCGTTTCGAATCATTACGTCAAGAAGTATCGTGGCAAGACGCCGCACTACTTTTTCCTCTAACTCGGCACCAAGTTCGTGGTCGAGTCCGGCCACACTAGCGCACGCGTGGAGCGTTTCGTGAAGAAGCGTCTCACGAATAATCATTGGATTACGGTCGGGGTGGAGCCGGATCACTAGTCGCTCGATGTCGGTCTCGCCGTGAGCGTCGGTCAGAGTAATCTTCGCCACGTCGTCGGTCTCAATGCGAAACCGGAACGGGCCTACTTGGACTGACTTAGGAATCACTACCAGCCTTCTTTCGCTCTGTCCTGAACGAACACCGGAGCGGTGAACGTCACGCCGTGTTCCGGAGTCGTGACCCACAACGCCTGCTGCGGTCGCTCCGGGGCGAAGTTACTGATGGCGGCGTACTCGTCGAGACCCTTGAGCGCACCGTTGACGATGAGACCTTGACTCGGGGCCATGATGAGTTGGTGCCAATGGCCCATGACTACGGTGTCGAAGTGTTCTCGGACTCGCTTGCGGGCCACCATTCGCATAATAGGAGGCCAGATACCGCCAATCCCCGAGCCACCGTTGGTCTGGTCGCCGTGGGTTAGTAGGAACCTAGTGTCGTAAATCTGAACGAGAACGTCGGTGCCGTCGGTGATGTCAAAGGTCACTCGAGCGTCGTCTCGAAAGTGTTTGGCTAGGACTTGGTAAATAACCCAGTCCCAGTTGTCTCGAGCTCGTTGCTTGGTTCTAGGTTTGCGAGTGAGTCGCCCGTGGTTCCCGACGACGCAGGGAACGTGAACCTTCTTGAACTCGTCCGCTAGGGCTTCGATAGTGCCGGCCAGTTGCTCGGCCCAGAATAGAGCCGTGTCTGGTGCCGTCGTTTCGTTGGTCTCGGCCATGTCGTGAATCGTTCCCGAGACCATGTCGCCACCGAGGAATAACACGCAACCGTCAAACTCGACGCCGGCGAGATACTGGCGTGAGATTTTGATCGTGTTCTCGGTGAAGCGTTCTAGACGTTGTTCGGCGATGTCTCGGTTGTAAGCATTCAAGTAGCCAATCTCGGCCGGATTCACTACCTCGTCGAAGTGAGTGTCGCTAAGAATCACGCAGATAGTTCCTCGATGTCCGCTGCGCTTCTTCGGTGCTAACCACTTCGGCGGTTTGAGTCGACGAGCGGAGAACTCGGCTACCTGTTCGGCTTTGCCTCGGTCGTACTCGGACTTGGCGAGAAGTTTGCGAAGTTTGCCAACGGTGTCGGTTGACTCGGAGAGTTTCGCCCGGAACTTCTCGACCTCGACGTTGTTCACTTCGTCGGCGAGGCTCATTGACCGTCCCGTCGAATGGTGGACAACGTGGCCGCAGAAATACGAAAGCCGCGCCCCTTTAGGACGCGGTGAATAACTGCGACGGGAATAGTTCCGTCGTCCATCATTGAAAGTAAGTCTTTGCGGTCTTGGTCGTTTAGGCTGTCGAGTAATCGAGTCCAGACGTTCGCTCGATTGACGTTGCTTTTCTCAACTTCTTCTCGGAGGCTTTGCATTCATCATCTCCCGCTCGAGGGCTATTACTTATCCACTTTCGTGGCGATCCACTCAACTCGGTCTCGGAGCGACTTTCCGCCGTTGGGCTTCAGTTCGTCCTCGACTTTGCTCATTCTATTGCAGAGGTCGCCTAGTTCTTCTTTCATTGTGGCCCGCAGCCACGACGAAGTTGGGTCGCCGACGAGGCGACGGAATACGAAGCGCACCGGCTTCGACCGGCTAATAAGCATAAGCAGCGTCAAAATACTGACTAATGCGGCCGCCGCTAGACCAGCCTCTAGAAGTAGATTAGAGGCGTTCAGGATCGGCATGGGGTACCTTTCTGCGCCGATTCCGAAGTTTTGGTCGATTCGGCGGTAATCGTTGATGGATAAAGGTTTGCTGACCACTAGGGGTAGTGGTGCCTAGAAGGCCGTCAGAGGCCCCTAGAAGGCGATTCTAGCGATGTCTACCCGCCGAGATGAAGCGGTGGTGGTCGCTTTTCCAGATGTCGCCGTAGGGAATTGAGGCCGGCACTAGGCCGGTCTTATTGACGACGTAGGGAAGTGAGATTTGGTCTTGGTACGAATAGCGATTTATCTCCCGCCACCAAGCGTCTGAGAAGGCTTTGATCTCGTCGGTGTGACGTCGAGCAATGATTCCGGAAGCCCAGAGGCCGGAGTTCCTTGGGTGCGCTTCGTAGGCTTCGACCTGCTCCTCGATGATGGGCCACTCGGATTCGTAGCGGCCGAAGTGAAGCGTGGTGTCGGCTTCGGCGAATAAGCATTCTCGTTCGGGGTGCGAATAAATAGCCATCGGGTTGGCGACCTCGAGCAGAGTCTTGGCGAAGTTCGGAGAACGAACCTCGATGCTCCCGTCGATCCACACGCTGGTCGGAGCGTCGGTGTATCGCCACGGGAATAGTTTGGGAATCTTGGCCGCTCTAACCGGCGAGAGTTCGCTCGGCTCGTAGATAATCTGCCAGCCTTTAGCGTCGACCGCTCCGCTCGAGAGGGCAGCGTCGTCGGTGATGAGTAGGTACTCGCAGTCGACGTTACGTTGACCGAAGGGTCTTTTAATCTCGTCACTCGCTCCGTAAATAGCGGAGATGATTGCGGTTCTCAACGGTAGGACTCAACCGTCGCCCGGAAGTCGTTCTCGTCAAACTCGTAAGGACTCAACGGGCCGAAGTCTTTAGCGCATAACTTTGTATCGGGCAACTCGCCGACTCTCATGTTGAGAAGAGCCACGGAATCGTTGCCGGTTATCTCGGCGACCATTTGCGAAACGTCAAGAACGCTAGTCTCGACTCCGCTCCCGGCGTCGTAAGTCTGGTCGTTGGTAGGTAGTCCACCGATGGCCGCTTTGATTAAGCAGTCGGCTACGTGAGAAGCGGAGACTAGATCGGTGGTTTGTAGGCCGTTGCCGTAGATGGGCATCGGCTCCCCACGCCAAGAAGCAGCGGCCAGAGTCGGAACTATCTTGGCCGGGTGGCTTTCGCCGTTGGCCTGACCAAGACCAAAGGCGTTAAAGGCTCTGATGTGAGTAACGGGTAGTTCGTGAGCGTGATGGTAAGCACTTGCCAAACGAACCCCGCAGAGTTTGGTCGCTTGGTAAAGGCTCGGCCAGCAGTCCGGCATCGTGATTCCAACGTAGGCAACTCGATGCTCGAGGGCAGCGTCTAGGACTCTGAGCGTTCCTTTGACGTTGACGTCGACCGCTCTCTCAGCGACGTCGAATAGTTCGCTAGTTCCGAGAACGCCGGCTAGATGGATAACGGCTTGACAATGCTCGAGCGGTATCGGGTCGAGCGTGATGTCGGTGCCAAACTTGCGGTCAATTTCTTTGACTTTAACGTCGAGGCGTTCTAGTTTTTTGACTACGTACCCGCCGATGAAACCGGACGACCCGGTAACGGCGATCACTTCTTGCGAGCGACCGTGAAGCCAACTAAGGCTCCGACGGAGGCGGATAAAGATACGAGAACCAGTAGTCCGATTGCTACGGTGCGAACGACTTCGTGTTCGAGAGATTTACCCACTTCGTCCCAGCCCATCAGCCTGCGAGCGCAGCCCATGTCTTGGGGCCGACGATGCCGTCTGGAGTTAGTCCGTTGGACTTCTGAGCGCAGACAACCGCGTCGTGAGTCTGTTGCCCGAACTTACCGTCAACTCCGTTCGTGTTGAAGCCTCTAGCGTTGAGCAGACTCTGTAGTGTTTTCACGCAGACCCCGGTCGAACCTTTCTTCAAGATGCGGTTCTCGCAAGTGCCAACGCAACGAGGCTTCGACGGTGGCTTCTCGGCTGGTTGAGTCGGTGCGATAGGGATCGACTGCTCGAGTTTGTATTTTGCGATGGCTTCGATGGAACCGAAACCAGTCACTCGGGGCCGGAGGTTATCGCCGGGGCAAGCGGTGGCGTATTGAGTGCCGGCACTCGCTTCCGAGTGCGGTATGCAGCGAAAGTCTCTAGAGATGTAACCCAAGTAGACCCCGTTGACGATGCAGTCGGCTGCCGCTTCGATAGCGGCGTCGGTCGGCTGTTCGTTGTAAGGCGGGTGAAAGTAACCGTCGAGAACGATGGCGATTGAGCGACTGTTCCAGTCGTGGCCTCCGGTGGCGGCTCCCTTGTTTCCCCAGCCACGTGACTCGACGATCTCGCCGGTCGGGCCGTTGACGATACCGAACGAGTAGGCAAGACTTGAGTAGCCACGAACCACTTCGGAGTTCTCAAGATTGCGCCAGCGTTGCGGGTCAAACTCAGTCGGTGCGCCTTGCGAAGCGGTGTGGTGAATAACCACGACGTCGACCTGACCAATCCTTCCGCTAGTCGGGGTACGACCGCCCCACTCGCCTCGTGAGTGAAGGTCAGCCACTAGACGACGCTCGGCGAGTCTTTGTCCGGGCCGATGTTCTTACTCGCCAACGACGACAACGCCGAAAGCCCCGCTGCGATGCCAGCGAAGGCGGCGAGTTTCCATGCCTCTCCGGAACCGAAGTCGACGATGCCGGAAGCGGCCACCACGAAGCCGGATAGGGCTGCTTGGGCAAAGGTCTTTACCGCTCGCTCGATTAAGTCTTTGAGGAATAGGTTCATTTGTTCCTTTCGGTTAGTTAGGTGCGCCCGATGGGCCGATGTCTTCGACGAGCATTCTCACGCCGCCACTACTTTTAGCGGTACCTGCGCTGAATCTAACAAGTTGTAGTTTTAGGCTTCTTGTTCCTGCGCTAAATGTTGTAACCGCAAACCCGCTTGGAGTTGAGGCGAATGTAGCGTTAGTGTACGGTAGTTCGACTTGAAATAAAGTGGCCGACGCTGTTGTATCAAAAGCGTACAAACTGTTTACCGTAGCGTCGCCAAACAACGACCCCCACACCGAGACCTTGTAGTAGCGATTAGCGAACGCCGTAAATGAGAGACTTCCACCGGCAAGGTCAAGTGTGCCGGTTGTCGTTTGCGACGATACGGTTGATGTTACCGATGCCACTAACCCCCACGGAGCGTTCCAACCGGGGCCTTTGTTCCACGTCGTGCCGGTATAGGAATAGAGACCTTCGCTTGCATCGCCGGAGTTAATGTAGGCCGTCATTCCGGCTTCGGGCGAAGTAATGGCGGAGTCACGCGCTGCGGTAGTCGCAAAGACCATCACGGACTGCTCCATGAGGTAGTTGTTGACTTCGCTGGCGGTTAGAACTGATCCGGCTGTAAATGTTTGGAACCCTGAACCCATTGTCGTTCTCCTTAGTTAGAAGGCTAGTTTATTGGTATCTAGTACGCCGAAAGTGGCGTTGTCGAGTATAAAGAAGCCGGTGTACTGAGTGGCCGACTTCAATTCGAAAGTGGTCGTCCATGACTCCGGCGTGATGTTGTGAGATACTCCGTCGATGAAGCAGTCTTTTTCTAGCGTTCCCGAACCCGGCACCTGAAACTTGACCGTGATCCGTTCAAGGATTGCTCGACCGAGTGCCTGAGGGAATAAGTTATTTTCATCGCGCTGCGGCGATAGCACTATCGAAGACGGTCGAAGTTCGGGCGTGGCATAAACCGAGGCCAAGAAGCCGGCGATGCCCTTTGCCTGATCGCTGCCGTAGTTCGTGTCGGAACTGACGGTCGACGGGATTGGCAACTCTCGATCGAGGTAACGCGTCCCGAACAGACTTTGCGATTCGGGATTCGATACCACCACCGTGGTTCCGATAAGAGCATCTCCAGCGGCCGCCGTGGTGTTTTTGCGACTCACGCGTACCACGTTGCCGAC
>SXGQ01105086.1_pt1 | contig 15668 bp, 6 predicted proteins | sample 3178371 | NCBI WGS metagenome assembly SXGQ01 (sample SAMN11356859, study PRJNA531348) | freshwater metagenome | isolation source: freshwater sample F1-20 | place: China: Fuxian Lake, Yuxi | collected 2017-12-25
ATGGACTGGTAGTCGAACTCCGGCGTCCACTCCTCGGGCTCCGCGCCACCTTTGGCGGTGTAGACGTAACAGGCGGAGGTTTTGAGCGGCGGCGGGACCACGCCGTTGGCCTTGCCGATCAGGCGGTCGGGCCCCGCCGGGACCTGGACGGGCGTGTCGTAATAATGCGCGGGCGTAGCGCTGCCGTTGTTCTGCTCCCAGCGCTGGATGATCGTGGTGCCGGCGGGCAGTTTCGCCTTGAGGCGGACCACTCCGGGGAAAATACGGCCGAAGTCAAAGACCCACGTGTTCTCGCCGACCTGGTAGCGCTTGACCGGCTTGATCGTGTCGAGCCTCCGCTCGGGTGGGAGGAGCATGGGGATAAGCTGCTCCGTTCCTTCCGGCACGATTTTCGCGCGGGCCCAGGCGGCGGCGTCGAACCCGGTCGTATCCCAGCCCGGCAGGGCGCGGTTGGCATCGTAGGCCTCGCCGGCAAAGAAAACGCTCTTCACCGTGGGGCCCGGTGTGGTGCTCCAGGTATCGTCCGAGACAATGGTCGAGTGTCCCGTGCTGGTCTCGAGGTCGAGCCGCGCGATGAAGCATTCGCTGCGTTTGCGGTGGGTCTCGACCTGGCTGATGGCGCGTTCTTCGCCGACGCCGTGCCAACCGCCGCCGAGTTCCAGCCCGAGAACATTGGAGCCCGGTTTCACCAGGTCCGTGACATCGAGGGTGACATAGTGCGTCTTGAAGTCGTATTCCCGGTAGGCCGGATCGAGGCGGCGGTCGGAAACGCGGCGGCCGTTCAGGCTGGGCACGGCATACCCGCGCACGCCGAGGTAGAGACGAGCGCGGCGGACCTCGCCCTCGACTTTGAAGTCTTTGCGGAAGAGCGGCACGGGCGGGAAGTGGCTGAGGAGGAACTCGACATTCTTGGCGTGGTCCGGGCCGGGTTGTGCGGTGTGGCGGGCCCAGATTTTCGAGGTCTCCGAGCGATCGGGGATTTCGTCGGGCACGGCGATCCATTGCGCGGCCCAATCCTTGCGGTCGAGCAAACCGAGTTCAAAGGAGGCCGGTGGCGACCAGTCGCTTTCCCGGCCGTCCCGGTCCCAAGTTTTCACGCGCCACCAGACCGGTTGGCGGGATGTCAGCAGTTTGCCGGCATATTGGATGAGGTGGGACTGATCCGAGGCCACCTTGCCGGAATCCCACAAATCCGGTTTGGAGAATCCATCAGGACGGCTCGCCGCTTGGATTTGGTAGGCGGTCTGCTTGGCCCCGGGGGAGGAGTCTTCGACGATCCAGGAGAAGCGGGGCTGGGTCGTGTCGAGACTGAGCGGGTTTTCAAGAAATTCGGTTTTCAGTTTGCCGGGTGGCATGGCCGAGGCTGCCCAGGGCATTCCAAAAAGGATCCACAGGATGAAAAAAAAAGGGGGAAAGGAAACCCAGGCATGGCTTGCGCCGTGGACAAGGGGTCGGCGGACAAAAATCACTGTAGCGGGCAGGCCAGGAGGCGGTGAAACTATTAAGTCGTCTGGCCTTCGGTTTCCTTGGCTTGAAAGGGCTTGGCCTGGACTCCGCCTTTCTCGAATTCACCTTCCAGAGTCATCGATTCGATCTGGATGATTCCGCTCCAAGGACGCAGGCCGACCGCCGTGATGGGCGGGCCCTTGCCCGATTGACGGACATACGGCTCCCCGTTCAGGGTGATGTCCAGATCGGCCAGGTCAGGTCTGATGCGGCGGTAGCTGATCACCACGTCAAACATACTGTTCTCGGCAATAAAGGGAGGGGTCGGGCGGTCCTTAAGGGAACTGATGGTGGCGGATGAGAAAGCCTTTCCCTGGACAAACATCGTATCCTTGGAGCCGGCAAAGCCGAGATGGCTGGCTTCTTCTCCGTGGATGAGCACCAGCGTGCTGGCGGAGCGGGATTCCTTGAGGATCGCCATCCGGATCTTGAGGGTGAAGTTGTCCCCGAGGCGGGCGTTGACCAGGTAGTTTTGTCTGGGGTCCTGCAGGATGATTTTCTTGCCGTCCGAGGAGGGAAAGGCTGCCTTCTCGGGATACACCAGATGCAGGGCTTTGCCGTCCTTGATCACCTCAAGCGTGGCCGGCTTTTCCGGGGCTGCCCACCCCGCAGTAGCCAGCCAGGACGTGAGAATGAAATAAGGCAACGCCACCCATGGACGGGCCCACGTCGGGCAGGTCTTCGGACGGACAGTTGGGCGGCAGGGGTTTGCGGATGGGGATGAGTTCACGGCTTTGCTCCTGTCGAGGTCTGCTTGGCCAAGGCGTCGATCTCCTCCATTTTGAAGCGGACACTGACGACTGAACAACCGGCATCCTCCTTGGCGTAAGTGGTGTAAGTGGTGGCCACGAGGGTGCCGTCGGGAAGAAGATGCAGGCCGGGATAAAAACCATCCTTAAAGGTGCGCAACAGGCTCACCCGGTATTGGCCGGGCTTATCCTGCTTGATGTCGTCGTAGGTGCCGACCCACGCGATGAAGTGAGCCGACGCGAGCGGCGCGGAGTTGCGGCCGACGATGACCAGCCGACCGTCGGGCAGATAGACACCATGGTGACGGTCAAGGGTGAGGCCCCACGGGGCATCCACGGCTTTGGACCAGGTCTGGCCCTCGTCCTGGCTGAACATGACCAAGCTGGTGCCGGTCCGCGCGTTTTCGCGCATGATGCAGGCGAGCTCCTTGCCATCGGGCGAACGGAAGACATACGGCTCGCAGGGCTTTTTGCCGTCCAACTGCGCGCCGTCGCACGCGATGGTCGGTTCCGACCAGGTGAAACCGCCGTCGCGCGTCACCGACTGCAGCACCTGCAAGGTGCCGTCCTTGAGGCCGCGATGGAACAGGCCGAGCGTGCTGCCGTCCTTGAGCTTGACCATGCTCGAAAAGGTCATGATGCAGCGGAACGGGCTGTCGTTGCCCATCGGCCCGAGCGGAGGCTCTTCCCGCCAGGTTTGGCCATCATCCTCGCTCACCACCCTTGGCATGTAGCCTTCCCACCGGTTCGGGATCTCTTTGGGATTTTCCTTCGGCAGCAGGGTGCGGGCAGCGAAGATCCAGAGCCGTTCCTTGCCGGTGGGATCGGGGATGCGGTAGATGCTGGGGCAATTTTTGAAGTTCACGTAGTTGGGCGGCAGGCGCTCGTCCACCCGCTTCCAGGTAAGGCCTCCGTCCTCGCTCAGGGCCACTGGTCCCGCGTGGCCGCCATGCCCGAGGTTCCAGACACAGAAGATCGTTTTGTTGTCCGCCAGCATCGCGGTGGTGGGATGCGCATGATATTCCTCCGGTCCTTTGCCCCCGCGCGCCAGGAACACCTGCCGGTTGGTGTCCTGCGAGATATCGAGAATTTTCAGCGCGTCCTTCTGTTGCTGCCAAAGGGCTTTTTTGTCCGCTGGGGCGTTTTCCCAGGCCTTGCCAGCTGCCTTTTCGGCCAGACCGACCTCGTCCTTGGCCCAACCAGGCGCGGCGGCGATTAAGATCACGAAAAGGAGGAACCGACAGAAAAGGAAGGAACAGGCCATAATTTATAAAAATGCCAAAGGTGGAATCTTTTGCAAGTTTCGTACCAAAGTCGCTTCTGACCCCTAAGGCGAAGAAGAGTCCTTCGAGCCTTGGGCAACCGGGCGGATCATCAGGACCAGAAAAATCGAGAGCAGGGCCACGCCGGCAAAGCTGCCGAAGATGAGATGCAGCGGCACGTGGTGGTCGCGCATGATGCCGAAGCCCCAATCGGCCAAGCCGCCGCAGCTAATGCTGACCATATTCATGATCCCGTAACCGGTGGACCGGAGCTCCGGGCGGGTGATCTGGCAGAGAATCGGCATGTTGTTGGAGTCAAAAAAGCCCCAACCCAGGCCGAAGAGAAGCAAAAAGGCCACGGCCACCCAGAGCAGGCCGGTCTGCGGCGAAAAGCCGACGCCAAACATGGCGGGGATGATCAGCCCCATGCCGATGGCGCTGACGTAGATCCGGCCCCGCTCGCTCTGCCGCACCCAGCGGTCGGCCAGGGCTCCGCCGAGGAGTGCGCCAACAATGGCGGCGGCCTGCCAAAAAAGGGTGGCGGAGACACCCGCCTTTCCCTGGCCGATGTTAAACTCGGTTTTGAGGATGGCCGGCATCCAGTCCCGGACGACCCAGCCCGCCAGGGCCGGCAGGGTGAAGTAGAGAACGAGGAGAATAAAAGAGCGGTTGGCGAGGAGTTCGCGGAGGGAATGAAAGGGGGAGTGGATCGGCGCCGTGGCGGAGGATGAAACCCGCACGGGGTCCTTCACCAAAAAGGCGAGCGGCAGGGCGTAGAGGATGCCGAGAGCACCGCAGATGCTGAACCCCCAGCGCCAGCCCAAGGCGGGGGCATCGGCCGCGTAGCCGCTGAAGCCGCCGAGGATCACGCCGACGTAGATGCCCATCTGGTGGGCGCCCACGGCCCGGGAGCGGGTGGGCCCGGTGTGGTAATCGGCGATCAGGGCGAGGGCGGCTGGAATGTAAAATGCCTCACTGATGCCCATGATGGCCCGCGCCCAGAGCATCTCCTCGAACGTGGTAACGTGGCCGGTCCACCAGGTTACGGCGGACCAGATGAAGAGGCTGCCGACGATGATTCGGGCCTTGCCGGTGCGGTCAGCCAGGTAGCCGCCGATCGGACTGAGAAAGGCGTAGGTCCACTTAAACAGGGCGAGGATCTGGCCCCAGTTGGCCTCTCGCCCGATATCCGGGATATCCTGCATGATGGAAAACTTCATGGCGGCGAGCATCTGACGGTCGAGATAGTTGAGGAGGGCAACCGGAACGAGCAGGGCGACGACGAACCAGGCGTAGACGAGGGGAGACGAGGGTTTTTGGATCACTTGTTTTCCGTAAGGGAGCCGGATTTTATTCCGCCCGGTATAGCTGGAATTCCGCGATACCCGGTGAGCCCTTCCCGCACTCCATGGTGATGCGGAATTTTTGGGCGGTGACCTGCGGAATGACTTTTCTGGCGCCGTGCCCATCGGTGAGGCCCTCGGCAAGCTTAAGCCAACCCTTCCCCTCGGTCACCTCCAGGGTGTAGCGCTGCTCTATGCGCGGGAACACGTCCGGCTCATCGAAACCCAGGCCGGCGATCTCGCACGGGCGTCCGAGGTCCACCTCCAGCCAGGCCGACTTGACCTTCTCGGGCGCCCGCCAGCGCCCTTCGGCGGTTCCGTCGAGGACATGGGTCGCGGGACTGTCGGGCAGGGCAGCGGAAGCGGTCGCTTTGGCTCCGACGGTCGGCGGGGGCTCGATCTTCGGCGCACCGTCCAACTCGAGCACGACCACGCTGCTCGCCGGATCGGGCGCTGTGGCCGGCACATCGACGACCAGACGTCCGGGTTCGCGGGTCACCTTCAATTCCGTGCCCGGCTCGGTGAGCAAATGTGCAGACTTGGCGGCGTTTTTTAAAGGCACGCGCAGTTTGCCGTCCTTCGGCCATTCGAAAACCTGCAAATAAAGGCGGTTGTCCTTGCGCGTGGCCGTTCCCCAAGTGAGGAAAGTGAAGGGTCCGGCCTGAGTGGCGTAAACCGACTCCCCGTGGGTGCCCAACCAGCGTCCCATCTCCCCCAACCGGTCCACCGAAGCTTGGGGGATCTCGCCCTGCGGCGTCGGACCGACGTTGAGCAGGAGGTTGCCGCCCTTGGCCACGGTGTCGACCAGCTTGCGGATCAGCTCGGTTGAGGATTTCCAGTCCTGATCGGCGGCGTTGTAGCCCCAGTGCTTGTTCATCGTCATGCAGGATTCCCAATCCCCCGGGTAACCGGTGACGGGGACGAAATTTTCCGGCGTGGAAAAATCTCCGGGAAACCCGCGGTAGAGACGGTTATTGAGGATGAGATCGGGGTATTTCCCGAGCAGAGGGTAAAATTTGGCCCCGCGCTCGGGCGTCATGTCGATCGGAGTGTCGAACCAGATCACCGCTGGGGGCCGGCCGAAACTGGAAAGCAACTCACCGACCTGGGGCACGGCGATGCGGTCGAGATAGTCGTCAAAGCGTCCCTCCTGACCGGGGTCCCAGCGGCCGCCCTCGATGGGATCGGCGGCCCCTCCCCGGTGTCCCCAGTCCTGGGCTTGGGAATAATAAAAGCCGAGCTTGATGCCCTCCTTCGCGCACTCCGTGGCCAGTTCGGCGATCGGGTCCCGTCCGAACGGTGTGGCCTTGACGATGTTGTAGTCGCTCGCCTTTGACCGATACATGGCAAAGCCGTCGTGGTGTTTGGAAGTGATGATGATGTATTTCTGGCCCGCATCCTTGGCCATTTTGACCCACGCCTTGGCGTTGAACTTCACCGGGTTGAACTTGGCGGGAAGTTTTTTGTATTCGGACATCGGTATCTTGTTTGAATACATGATCCACTCGCCGTAATCGTCGCGGTCGCCGTATTTGCCCTCGAGCACGGAGTAAACGCCCCAGTGGATGAAGAGGCCGAACTTGGCCTCGCGCCACCAGCGCATGCGCGCGTCCCGCTGGGCGGGAGTCTCCCCGGCGTGGGGAGGGCGTGCCTCTCCCGCCAGCAAAGTCAGGGGGATGGAAAGGGCGGCCGCCAGCAGGGCGCGGGCCGGCATTTTTCGTTGGGTGCGGGAGGGGTGGAGTTGATTTTTTCTCATGGTGGGGGGATGAGTTCCGCTCGGCCGTCGGTCAGTTTGACCTGACCAAGAAAGATTCGTCGCCTTTCATCGGAAGGCCCCTCGATTTGCGCCACCTCCAATGGGCCTCCGCCCCGCTTTTGATACAGGCCCGTATGGATGTCATAGAGGCCCGTGGCCCCGGGCGGCACCCTGACGAGTTGGGGCAGGACCAAGGAGGCCCCTTTTCTCCAGGCGGAGGTCGGCGGGGTGGGCAGGTGGTCCCCGTTGAACTCGCCCTTCCCGTTGACCTCGGTGAAATGCACGAGCACGGTCCAGTTCTCCTGGAGTTTCTGCAGGACATCCCACCCGTAAAAAGCCCGGAACTCTTTGGTGGAGACAGATTCGATGGATTTTAAGGATGGCTTGAGTCCCAGCAAGCCGATGTCCGGTTGGGGCGGGAGAAATTCCGTACGGGAGGAGCCCACCTTCAATTGCCCCAAAAAGTAACGACGCTCCCCATCGTCCGTCCCCACCAGTTCGGCCCGGCCCTGGGGGGAAACCAGACCGGCGAGGATGTCGAAGGTCCCGGTGGCGCTCGGGGGAAGTCGGACAGGGTAGGGACCGGTGGTCACTTTGCCTGGTTTCCAAGTCGTGGATGCGGGGCGGGGGGCCTCCTCGGTTTCCCAGCGAACCAGGCCCTGCTCATCGATAAGTTGGAGAAACACGCGAGCCTCCGTGTTGGGCGTTTGGGTGACCTGCCAGTCGAGGGTCAGCTCGGGACGATCCCGCCAGGGGGAGGCCGGCGGACGAACAGCGGGCTTCGCCCCGATTTTTTCGCGGCTGAAGCCGGGGATTTGGGCCACCTCCCGTCGGCAGTAGGGGCCACGGTTCTTTACGATGTTTCCCTCCAAGGTGACGTTGCGGCAGGCATAGAGAAAAATGGCCGCATCCTGGGGAACGCCGTAGTAGTCCTTTTGGCTGGGATCGGTTTCCTTGCGCGTGGTGCCGGCCTTGGTCACCGGGTTTTCGATGACATTGTTGACGATGCGCAGGCCGTCGGTGTTTTTGACAAGGATGCCGGCATACATCGGGTTGATGATGCGGTTGTTTTCGATGGTGATGTTCCGGGTGGACTGCCCGGTGTTTGGGATGGCGTCCCCCTTGTGGTACTGGTGGACCCCGACGGAGATGGCCCCGGAATGCTGGTGGCCGAAGTTCATGTAGGGGCTGTAGGGGCTGTCCTGGATGACGTTGCCGCGGATGACGACGTTGCGGCTGTCCGGCCCCTCGGCCCAGTTCTGCTGCTCGTTGTCCACGCAGATGGCAGCCAACCCGCTGCGGAGAATGACGTTTCCCTCAATCAGCCCCCCCTTGAGGCCATGGACGAGCACACGGCAGAAGATGTCGTAGAACAGGCAATTCTTGAGCGTGAAGCTGTCGAGTCGGAAACTGGTGTCGTTGGCGATGGTGTCGCCGGGTTTCACGGTGACGGGGGCGTCGAGGGTGATCCGGACGCAGGAAAATTCGTGCAGTCCCCCGATATAGCCGGCGACCTTGCGGGCCACGGAGGCGGCGTCCGCGGACATGGCGGGGTCGGCGATCTTTTCCACGGCGGTGATTTTCGGTGAACCGACAAGGTTGAACGTCGTGCGGTCGTGGAACTGCAGCGTGTCGCCGACGCGGTAGGGCGTTTCACACATCGGACGGGCGATGATTTGGGTGGGGGACTCCTGGCGGTAGACGATGCTGTTCCACGAAACCATGTCGAGGGCGTCGTCGTTCGACCGGCAAAAGATGCTGTCCTCCAGAACCATGTGGCCCCGGATCCACGTCATCAGACCGAACGCCCCGGCGAGGAGGCGGTTGGTGCCCGGGCGGCCGAGGTTGCGGATCCGGCGGAAGGTGAAATCCCCGTCGCCGAGCTCCCCAAAGATGATCTGCATCCCGCCGTGATTCACAAAATCCTCCACGGTGATGCCCCCGCATTCGATGGTGCGGATGCAGTGAAATCCACCGCGGAGGGTGGTGACGCCCAGAATCCCCGGCTGCATCCACGGGGCCGGCTCATAGGTCTCCACTCCCTCAAAGACCATCAACCGTTGGGCGGGGTCGGTCACCCGGAAGGAGGTGTAGTGGATGAACACCTGCCGGACCCAGACCCCGTCCCGGGTGAAGAATTGAAGGTCGCCCTTGGGGTCGGGGACGGATTGCGGGTCGTAGCCTTCCAGAAAGCGGGCTGCCAGTTTTTTGGCGGCGGCGTCAAAGGAGACGACCTCGAACTGGGTGTAGGGAAAGGGGTCGCGCTCCACCGTCACGCCACGGAGGGCGATGTCGCGGCAGCGCTCCAGACGCACGGCGGGTTGAGAGCCCTCGAGGATCCATTCCGCCCCATGGGCGTCCAGGGAGAAGCCCGTGACGCCAGTGAGGGAGAGGGGAATCTGATCCTTGGCGAAGCGGTACAATCCCGGCGGGACGGTCAGGCTGCCTTTTCCTCCGGTGGCGGCGGCTGAGATCTCCGCCAGCAGGCGGGTGCCGGCCTCGCGCTGCTTGGCCTTTTCCTCCTCGGTGGGTTGGGTCAGGCGGGCAGGCAGGGAGACATCAAACTTGGGAAACTCCAGACGATCGAAGTTTTTGGCCGGTTGACCGAAGGAGGGGTCCTCGACCCTCGTGCTGTTTCCGGTGGTCTTGGTCGGGCCCCCCGTCGAGGCAGGGGTTTGCGCGGGGGCCTTCCATGCTGCGGCTAAGACGAAGATGAAGAAAAACAGCGGCGCAAAAATCCCACGAGAACGAAACATCTTTCGAAAATACCGAGGTTGGAATCTTATGGCAACCGCGACTTCCCACCCGGGAGGGCGGAATCAGCTGCGCTGGACCGTGAGGAGGGAGAAAGCGTGTTTCATTATCTTGAGGGCAGGTTTCATTTCGGCTCCTTGTTTTGATTCGCGACGATCTCCCACTTTCCGGCGGGGAGATCGAAATCGCTTTTTTCCTGTGACTTACCGTTCACGGTAATTTTCAGAGTTCCGGGCAGTTTCACGGTGGCGGTGCTGTTCCACGGAATGGTGACATTCCAGCGGATTCCGTCCCCCTCGCGGGTCCAGGCGCTGGAGATTTTTCCGTAGGGCGAGGGAACCTCGGCCTTGGCCCAGGCCAAATCTTTGGGAAACACCGGACCGAGCAGGAAATGCTGGAAGCCGGGATGTTCGGGATCGGGCCGGATGCCGCCGAGCCACTCGGCAAACCAGAACGCCATGCGTCCACGCTCGCTCTGGATCACCCCGCCCACCGAGCCGTGCGGAGTTTTGTGCGTGTCCCACGTTTCGAGGAATGTTCCATATCCGGGCTCCAGGAGATTGAGCAGTCCGGGGTATCCCTCGCGGGTGGCGATCGTATAGGCCACATCTGCGTATCCGTAAGCGGAGAGGGCGTCGAAGATCCGCGGAAATCCGGGCGTGCCCGCCACGAACCGGCCTCCCAAACGCGTGATGTCGTCCGCGATCGAGGCCGCCACTTTCGGCCGATCTTCCTCGGGCGGCACTCGAGCCGAGAGAGCCAAGGCATCGTTGGCCTGGCACCCGTAGGTGTGATGGGCCGGATCGTAGAACTCCTTGTTCAGCGCGTCGCGCAAGCGGTTGGCCATGGCCTGGTATTTTTCCACCCAGTCGGTGCGTCCGGCCTGCCGGGCCATCTCGACAAACCTGCCAAGATTTTCCAGCGAAACCCCCGTTCCCCACATAAGCTTGCGCTGCGGCAGGGGCGGGAGTTTCACCTCTCCCGGAGGCAAATCCTTCACGGTATCCCCGTCATACCAATCGAACGTGTAACAGCCCCCGCGCAAATCCCCCTGGCTGAGATCCTGGGCCGCCTTCTCGCACTGGGGCCATCGGCTCAGGCTTTCGGCACGGCGGTTTTCAGGGTTGTCATAGTAGTAGTCGAAATAGGCGGCAAAGGCGTCCAAACTCCGCCGCAGGGGACGGTCATCACCCTGGTATTTCCAGAGTAAATCAGCCAACTCGATCGCCCCGCTCTCGCTGACGATGCATTCGTAGTATTCCCGAAAATTCAGAAAGGTGTCCAGGTGACCGGTCGGGTCCTGCGTGAGCACGGAGGCATCGACCAACTTGCGCCAGAGAGGTTGCTGGGGAAAAACGGTTGAGGCGGCCCGGGCATATCCCGCCACCATCCCTGCCGTGAACTGTTTCTCACGTGAGGGGTTGTCTTGGGTAAAACCGTGGGTGCAGGAAAGGTAGGAGCGCATCGCAGCCTCGTGGATTTGGTTGAGCCGTTCGTCTCCGCAGGAGAACGAGCCCTCGCGCGGCAGGTCCGTGTGGACCACGACCCCGGTGACCGCATCCTCCGGCGGCTGGCCCGGGTAGCCGGTCAGCTCCACATAGCGGTAGGCGTGGTAGCCGAATTTTCGACGCCATGTCTCCTGCCCGCCCCCCTTCGCCACATAAACATCGGTCGGCGTGAAAGCAAGGAAGCTCCAACCGGAGGGGAACCCCCCGCCGATTCCCATGCTGCCGTAGCTGGGTGCGATCAACCCCGGAATGCGCTCCTTGGATTGCAAGTGGTCATAGCGAAGCAAGGAGCCGATCGGCTGGTCCGGGGCCCATACCCGCTGGGCGTAGCGCAGCGTCAGCTTTGTGCCCGCGGGCACACGGACATTCAATTCCGCCGTGCCAGAGAACGCTTCCCCCATGTCAAAGACCCAGACTCCTTCGAGTGGCCGGTAGAGTTTTTTAGCCCGGATACGGCGCACCGCGCGTTCGGGCGGCACGAGGTCGGGGGCCAGACTTTTGGTGGGACTGGGCGTCGGCAAACAGGTCTGCCACGCGCGGTCATCGAACTTCGCCCGGTCCCAGCCGGCGATTTCACTGCGGGCATCATAGCACTCTCCCAGCCAGTGGCTGTCTTTCAGGATCGGGCTGGCGGCGAATTTCCAACTGCCGTCGGTCCCGATGACCTCGCGGCTCCCGTTCTCATACTCAATCTCAAACTCAGCCCGGACCACCGGGGCATCCCCGGTGGGGTGGCAGTGGCTGAGGCCGCTGGAGGCAAACCACCCGTGGCCCAGAATCAATCCCAGGGCATTGGGCCCCCTGCGCAGAATTTCCGTGATATCATGCACCGCAACCAGGATCTGCTGACGAAACGGCATGATCCCGGGCTCCAGTTCGCGATCTCCAACCTTTTGGCCGTTGATGCGGAGTTCAAAAAACCCCGGCGCCGCCACGTAGGCGCGAGCCCTGCGGATCGGCCCTTTGACGGAAAATTCCCTCCTGATCATCGGGCAAGGGGTGAGGGCTGCTTCGAGAGTTCCGATATTTTTTTTCTCCATGGCGGCAGCCTCCTCGGGCGTGGGCGAAGCCGGAGGGTTGGGACGCGCGAAGGTCAGGTTTTCCGGCACCACGGGCACCGTGGTCATCCGCATCCAGGTCTGCGCCGCTTCGTTGTTCTCCGGTTGGAGGGGGGCCTTGATCCACTGCGCTTTCCAGTCTTCTTCCGCCAGCAAGCCGATCGCAAAATTTGCGGCTGGCGACCAACCGCCCTCTTGGCCGTCCCGATCCCAGCTTTTCACGCGCCACCAGACCGGCTGGCGGGATGTCAGCGGCTTGCCGCCATACTCGACCAAGTGCGATTGATCCGATGGCACCTTGCCGGAATCCCACAAATCCGGCTTGGAGAATCCATCGGGGCGGCTCGCCGCCTGGATTTGGTAAGCGGTCTGCTTGGCCCCGGATTTCGGGTCTTCGACGATCCAGGAGAAGCGGGGCTGGGTCGTGTCTAGACTGAGCGGGTTTTCAAGAAATTCGGTTCTCAGCGACGTCGGCGCGATGGCCTGGGCGACCAGCGGCGCGAGGAGCGGGGCGGTGAGGATGGTGAGGAAGAGCTTCATAGCGGTTTATGGCAAGGGGACGGTGAGGTCGTGGGATCCGGGTTCAAGGTTTTTGGTGGAACCGTCCGGGAATTTCCCGGTGGCCGTAGTGTTGGGGGGCACGGTTACTTTCAGGTTCAAGGCACTTCGCTTCTTCCGCCACTCCACGGCGATGGAGCCGCGCACCGAGTCGTAGCGGGCCTTGACCCATTCGAGTTCCTGCGGGGGCTTGGGTTCGATGAAGAAGTGTTTGTAACCGGGACGCTCGGGATCGGGGCGGATGCCGGTGAGCGAGCCGAAGATCCACTCATAGACCGAGTTGAACCCGATGTGGTTGAGGCCGTTCATATTGGCCGGGTTGAAGCCGAGCTGCGGGAGGTAGGCATCCCATCGCTCCCACATGGCCGTGGCGCCCTGATCAACCATAAAACCAAAAGACGGGTAGGCCGGCTGCATGACAAGCCGGTAGGCCAAGTCTTGCCGGCCGTTCCCGGCGAGATAGCGCAGCAAATAGATCGTGGTGGGTGTTCCGGTGGAAAGATGGCCTTGGTATTTTTCAATCGCCTGAAGGAGACGATCGCGCGATGCCTCCCTGCGCTCGGGCGGCAGATGCTCCATACCGAGCAGGAGCGCGTAATTCGACTGCTCCTCCGCGCCGCCCGGTTCCGGCAGGCCAGGCACCAGTTCCGCATAGCGCTTGCCGGCGCCGCCCACGATTTCCCCGCCCGGCCGGACAAACTTTTCCAGGATGGCCTGACGGGTCCGGTCGCGCATTTCCGCGTAGCGCCGGGAATCCTCCTGTTTTCCCAAGGCTGCAGCCATCCGCGAAGTGAGATCGGCCGATTGCGCCCAGACGGCGGCTCCATAGAGATCATCGGGCGCGCCGCGGCCGCCGAATTTACCCCACTCTTGCGCCCCGGGCGGGATGGCCATGCGGCAGGAAAGCCAGTCGCCGAACGTCACCTTGTAGTTGTCGCCCGGCAGGCCGTCCTTTGATCCGGCGGCGACGGCGTCCATGAAGCGCGCGGCCATGGCGTAGCCCGCCTCGAGGGTTTTCCGGTCGGCATAGTTCAGCCAGGCGGTCCAGGCGGCAGCCAGGCCGCTGTCGGCATAGAAGGCCTCCGCCGGTTGGCGGGGGGGCTGGGTGCGGACCGCGTTGCTGTGGGGCAGTCCCTCGTCATTCACGCCATCGCTGATGCTTTGCACGGTGTTGGCCAGATAGGTGGAAACATCCATCAGCCACGCCATCGCTTGAACCTGGGTGAGGAGGCAGTCGCCCATCCAGGCGTTGCGCTCGTCGCGTCCGGCCACGTCCACGTTCACGCCCATCATGTTCGAGCGGTAGGCTCGCTCGACCATTCCGGCCAGAGCGTTGAGGCGCGGGTCGGAGGTTTCCAGAAAACCGGTCCGGGGCGCGGCACTGCCGACCGCCAAGGCCCGTAAATCCGCGACTTCGGCGCCGCCCTCGGTTGTCACCTCGACATAGCGGAAGCCATGGTAGGTGAAATCGGGCTCGAACGTGCGCGGGCCTTGGCCATCCAGGATCAGGGTGTCGGCGTTGTCGTAAAGACCGTCGAGGTTTTCGACGAAGAGGCTGCCGTCGGGTTTGAGCGCTTCGGCGTAGCGCAACCGGACCACGGCTCCGGGAGGGCCGTCCGCAGTGATTCGGCAAAAGCCTGCCAGCGAAGTTCCGAAATCGCGGATGCTGACTCCCGGCTGCGGGGTGGCGACCTTGGTGGCGGAATATTCGCCGAGCACCCGGATCGGTTGGTGCTTTTGCGCAGAGAGTTTGGCCGGGTGGGATCCGACGACAACCGGTTGCCAACCGGGGCCGAGGGGGCCCGGGTTGTCCCAGCCGGGAATGTCCCGGCGGGCGTCGTAGGTGACCCCGTCATACATCGAGGCATAGCGCCATGGTCCGTCGGCATGGCACTGCCAAGTCGCATCGGTGGCGATGGTCTCGCGGGAGCCGTCGGCATACTCGAGTTCCATTTGGGCGAGTAACAGCGCGGGGCGATCGGACACGAGACGCTGGGCGCTGCCGAAGAGATCGGTGCGCGTCCGTTGCCGATACCAGCCATCGGCGAGGAGAGTCCCAAGGACGTTCTCGCCGGAGCGAAGCAAAGCGGTCACCTCATACGTCTGGACCAGCATGCGCCGGCCGGTGTTGAGGAAACCCGGGGCCAGTTTCTGGTCGCCGACTTTTTTGCCATTGAGGCGAGCCTCGTAGTTGCCCAAGGCGGTGGCATAAAGCGTGGCGCGCTTGACCGGTTTCGCAACTTGGAAGGATTGGTGCAGGAGCGCAACCGGCCGTGGCGAGGACAGGGATCCCGGAGTGCCCTCGGTGCGGCCATCCGTCAGGTGGGCCCGCTTCCATCCTTCCTTTTCAAATTTCGGGGTGTTGGCTGGGGGAGCATCTTCCAGAGAACTGGAAGCGGTCACCGTGGCCCCGGCGGCCACGTTCTTGCCGCCGGACAGGACTTCCATCTCGGCGAGAGCGAGGTGCCAGCGGGTGGTTTTATTTTTGCGGGCGTCGGGCCGGGCCACGGGCCGGTCCTTTTCGCGGTCCCAAACCCCGGTCCACGGTCCGGTCCGCATCCAGGAACCGGACAACTTGGTGGCGGTCAGCCGCACATAGCGCGCCTCCACGGGCGGAAACCCGAGGTGCACCGGTTCGGTGCCGGGGTTGGGAAAATCCTCTTCGGTGCGATCGACGACCACACGTGCATCGGAGAAATCCGCGCGGGTGGCCGTCTCCATTTTGAACCGGACGGGAAAACCGTCACCCGGCGGGGAGGAAAGCTCGACCGACCATCCGCCCCAGAGCACCACGCCATCCACCCGCCGCTCCGAGGGTAGTTCGATCTGCACCCACAAGGGCGTCTCCGCGGAGGGCGCATCAGCGGATCGGTAGCCGAAGTGAGCGGACAGCGAATTATCCGGCGGCGCCCCGATCCACTTCGCTTTCCAATTCGTTGGTTCCAGCAAACCGATGGAAAAACGGGCTGGCACGCTCCACCCCGATTCCTTGTCCGTGCCGTCCCAGACCTTGACCCGCCACCAGACCGATGCACCGCTGGCCAGCGGCTTCCCGGCATACTCCAGACCGAGGGTTTCATCGGAGGCAATTTGTCCGCTGTCCCATAAATCCGGCGTGGAGAATCCATCGGGGCGGCTCGCCGCCTGGATTTGGTAGGCGGTCTGCTTGGCGCC
>SXGQ01217038.1_pt1 | contig 15668 bp, 13 predicted proteins | sample 3178371 | NCBI WGS metagenome assembly SXGQ01 (sample SAMN11356859, study PRJNA531348) | freshwater metagenome | isolation source: freshwater sample F1-20 | place: China: Fuxian Lake, Yuxi | collected 2017-12-25
ACTTCCTCCAGAAAAAAGTCGATCCCATCAACGTGGGCTTCCTCATCTGGACGAATCCCCAGCTCCTCAGAGACTATTGGTCCTATGCCTACGAATACATGAGGGACAATCGCGGAGCGAGCCGAGAGCCTGAATGGGCCGTCAAGGGGCTGCCCAAGTTCTGGAAGAGCCTCTTCGTCGAGCAGCGCCTCCTCGCAGCTCTGGTCGAAAGGGACAACTACCAGGTGGCGACCCTCTTCCCTCTCAGGTATTCCGGAGACGTCAAAGTCTGGTTGGACAGCAAGGGGGAAGTGAAAGACTTCGATTCGGTCCAACAGGAACTCAAGGTCGACTTCTACCACATGTGGGGAGAGAAGAGCCTCTTCTACACGTTGGAACCCCCTTTCTGTGGTGCGAACCAGATCAAGACCCTGTACAAGCTCATCCAGACAGTGGACGCCACCGGAGACCCGGTCCTCCAAGAAGCTCTGGAAGAGATCGTTCTTTTCACCATCGCCAAGACTCACGCTCTCGGGCTCGAAGACCTCTACGAGCTTCGGACGGCCGCAAAATATCTCTTAAAATGAAAATAATATCTCACACTTCTCACGAAGACAAAGAATGGAGTTCCATCTGCATCAGATCGCAGAGGGAGTTCGCTGAGAAGCACGGCATACAATACATTCTGTACGAGAACCTGAGCCTAAGCGGAAGATCTGCTAAGTGGGCCCGCTTTCGAGCAATGCAAGGCGAAATCACAGCAGCGGCCGTAGGAGAAGCCATCGTCTGGATGGATTCTGACCTGCTCATCATGAATCCAGAATTCGACCTCGTCGGCATGTGCCGAGAATTCGAACAGAACACTTCTCTGGCAGGATGTTTCCTGGTCATGGGCACAAAGCTCGACCTGAGCCTCTCTTTCATCAAGAACGTGGGCATGGCCCGCCAATTCTTCGACTACGGTTGGAGCATCGGCCGGACAGAGGGCCAGGGCAATCGAAGAGACCGCCTCTCTGTGGACCTCATGTGCACTCTCTCGCCGGAACTCTTCCAGACGATAGCAGCCGAGAGGATCCTCAGCCAGTGGTATCCGAGCTCACCGAAACACCTCTTCGACCACAAAATCGATTCTCAGGAGGGCAAGGTGGGACTCTTCACGATGAAAAAACCACCGGAGATGGTGGGAGGCTTTCCTGACATCTTCGTTCCCGGAACATTCGCAGTGCACCTAAACAACAAGGGACCTGCGCTCCTAAAGACTTCAGAAGAATTCCTGCACTATAGGGAAAGGATGATGAAGAGCGTCGAAGAATCTCGACAGCTGACCAAAGACTTGATATGACTATAATTTATGTTGCTAGGACACTGGACCAGTACCAGAAGACTCTCGATTACATCAGAGACACTCTCCAAGGGTCGATTAGGTATATTGTTATCCCACCCGTAGATGCTCGAGGAGACGTCCTCACCCAGGACTCCCGAGTTTTTTCTCCTCCGACGAACGAGAAGACCCTCCAAGAAGTCCTCTACGAATCGGTCCTCTCACTGCCCGACGGAGAACACGTTCTCTTCGTGCCAGAACACCGGTTCGTCTCCAGAGAGTGGATGGCAGAGCTCAGCCGCGAAACGTGGAGCTTCAGTCGAGGGACCGTCTTCTACGAAGAAGAGGGCGAGTCTTGGGGAGCTCTGGTTCTCAAGGGTGAGCTCTTTCCGACGGGCAACAAGTTCATCGACTGGGTGAACCTCAGGAACCTGTCGCTCGTCCAAGAGGACCTCTCGCTCAAATTTCCGCGGATCACCTCTTCTCAGAAGAAGGCTGCTCTGCCCAGAATACTCGTCTTTGGAGCCGAGAACGTTGAGCTCAAGAGCAAGCCTACACCGGGCTCTTTCGAGTCCGACGAGCTCGAGGTCTTCTCCTTTCACACTTCGAAGAACGCCAACAGGCTCGTGGCCGAGCTCGACCCGGACGTGATACTCACTCTCGGTGAGTCCTTCAAGCTCTATCCCGAGCTCGAGAAGCTTCCCTCCTGGCTGAAGCACCGGTGGATCCACGAGGAGGCCCTCAACGGCGACACCGGACAGAGGTGCTACCTCCATGCCATGACGGTCATGGCTTTCAAGGCGAAAGAATACCCTCTCATCAGTATAGTCACTCCGGTGAGGAACATCGGCGAGAAGCTCAGGCAGACCTGGGAATCGGTGGCCTCTCAGACCTGGTGGAACTGGGAATGGGTCCTCGTGAACGACGGAGACGACGAGGCCACGGACCGGATAGCTCGTGAGATCGCTTCGAACGAGCCCAGAGTGAGATACTATGACATCCGACCCCGCTCTCAGAACAGAGTGGGAGAGGCCAAATACCGGGGCTTCACCCTCGCCGAGGGAGACTACCTGGTCGAGCTCGACCACGACGACATGCTCACGCCGGAAGCCATAGAACTCGTGGCTCTCGCTTTTGAGAAGCACCCGGACGCCGGCTTCTGCTACTCGAACTATGCCGAGGTCGACGTGAACTTCAACGACCTCTCCTACGGAGGAGAGTCCTTCGCCTACGGTTACGGACTCTACACGAGCTTTGAACACCGAGGAGTGTCCCACACTGAACAGCACACTCCGCACATCAACCCCGTCTCGATCAGGAGCAACGTGGCAATGCCCAACCACCTGAGAGCCTGGCGAAAGTCGGCTTACTTAGAGATCGGTGGACACTGCCGCCGCATGTCGGTGATGGACGACCTGGACATCATCATCCGGACCTTCCTCTCCACTCGGATGGTGAAGATAGATTGGATGTGCTACTGGCAGTTCTACTTCGGGCTCTTCTACAACCAGAGCGAGACGACCAACACACAGAACCTCGTCCGGATGGACATCCAGCGCCGAGCGCGGACCATCTGCAACATGTACAACGATCGGATCAGAGAGCGCTTCGAACACTATTACGGAGTGAGCGACTGGGCATACTGGCAGAATCCGGAAGACCCTAGAAACGTGGTTCCACAGACGGGAGAGAGCGAGAGCAGAGTGAGCTACCTGCTCAGGAGAGAGACGATCGAGCAGCACCTCTATTCGAGGGGACTCGTCGGAATTTACAAGAGCTAGAACCTGCCCTGAGAAGAGACGGAGATTCCGTCGTTGCGGTCGATCATCATCCAGTGACCGCCCAAGAGACCGAAATGATCGAGGTGGTCTTTCACAGTCTCAAGATCAAAACACTTACAGGAATAAATGTCGAACTGAAACATGTAGGGCATGATGTTGTCCCAGATGTGAATGCTGGCGTGTGAGGTGGCCAGAGTGACGGTTCCAGTGAGTCCCTCGTTTCCGGGCTCACTCACGTAGACTGAGGTCGGTCCGGCGACGACTTCCATGCCGACTTTCTTTACGAGTTCTACGAACCACTGGTCTAGGACCTGTGTCTCTCTAGGAGGATTTTCGAAGTGTCCTTTGATTAGAAGGTGCTGGTGAAAGGGCACAAAAGAGCTCATTAGCGTGTTTCTTATATTTAATGGAAAAATGCTGAAACTTTTGATGGTCTGGACCTAAAACATTTTCAATTGTCAAAGAGTTTTTCTATGTTTAGACAAATACTCAAAAAATGACACTCGAAGAACTAAAAAGCATGCCTCCTCACACTGTCTTTGCGACAGGCGTCACCTCTGACGACAGGCTCTTCAGGGAGCCCGTACGCTGGATCGCCAAGCGTGGTTACATCCACGACTGGGCAATCTATTACGACAGAGAAGAGAGGACCCTCGATGAGGTGGCTTCTCGCGGCAGCAAAGTATACTCACCCGGAGTCATCAAGGACCTCGTTTCCTGCGACGAAGAGATGATGAAAATGTACAGACTATGAAAGACACTCTCAAAAATCTAGGGCTCCTGCTCCTCTTCGCCTTCTTCCTCTTTTTTGTAGGAGGCTTCTATGTCGGGGCGAAATACGGAGACAACAGCATCGGCGTCGATTCTCTGCAGAGAAAAGTGGACAGCCTCCATGACGAGAACTTCATGCTCAACGTCGAGATGGGAAGGTGGGACGTGACGATGGAGTGGTACAAAGAAGAGAATCCAAAAGAGGCGAAGAAGATCGAGGACTGGAGATCACATAACACTGAATAACATGAAGACCGAAGAGATCATAGCCAAATATCCGAAGATCTTCCAGCACTATGAGGGCAATCCCGGCGATGTGAACTGGTTCGGTGTACCGAAGGGCTGGCTTCCGGTGGTGGACGCGCTCTGCGGAGCTATCCAGAAGTACTGCGACTCCACCGAGTCGAAGCCGAATCCGGACTACCTCGAAGGGTCGGCCTACGACCCTAGAGATCCGAGGACTCACAGGTACATACAAGTTCCCAGGAAGCAGGTCGTCTGCATCCAGATGAAAGAGAAGTTTGCCGGTCTCAGGTTCTACACCGAAGGCCACGACGAGACTGTGCAGGGAATGATCTCTCTGGCTGAGCACATTTGCAGCAATACCTGCGAGGTCTGCGAGACTCGAGAGGGGTTGGGCTACACCAAGGGCTGGATCACGGTCCGGTGCCAGAACTGTGCCGAGATCGACGGAAAGGTCTGGCTGAGCAGAGAAGACTGGAAAGACATGCACCTGAACAGAGCTAACTAAAAAAGTTTCAAAAAAGTTTCATTTTTATTTTTTAGTGTCGTGCTTATTGATTATATTTGTATATCATAAACACCACATCAGATATGAATCACATCTCACAGACCCTGATCGAACGATATTTCGAAGGAGGGATCCCTATGGTCAAAGTGGAATTCAGAGGGCTAAGCGGGAAACCTTACTTGCGGGCGATGAAAAGCTCAAGATACGAACAGCTGTTATCCCATTGGCCATGTGCCTGGGCGTCCTACGGAAAACTGATCAAATAATCTCTAAAAATCACACCACATGTCAAAAGGAACAAATTTCAAGATCGTCTCGGTGGCAAATCCAGAGACCGAAGAATCGGTAGACATCTACGTCCGTTACAACTGGTACCACGACCCGGGCCAGATGTACATGCCCAACGGTGATCCCGGCTATCCAGAGGAGAGCGATATCGAGATCAAAGAGTACCACATCAGCGAAGCACCCAACGATCCCATCCCAGATTGGATCGACGAAGGAACCATCGAAGACGCCATCTGGGAGGCCGGAGACGTCTTCATGCAGGACTCTGACTACGAATTCTAAGCGCCATGAGAATAGACATAGACACTCTCAAAAAAGTGGAAGCTGAGCTCGGAAAGTTCGACCTCAGCCAAGTGTGGGGCGGCAGCAACGACGTCTACCTCCGTTTCGGGTACTGGAGACGAGTGGACGCGGCCAGGCTCCAGGAGCTCGTCGGTCCCTCGATCAAGGTCCAAGAGGACGACGATTACGATGACGACTGCGGCTACCAATACATGTACCGACTGAAATAACTTTTTTCTGTTCTTTTTTCCCGCTCTTTTGTTATATTTGCACATGGAAAAATTGACGACGGAAGAGCTCCAGAGAGCTCTGGGCGGGATGGAACGCGATCGGTCCAATCTCGTGGATCGCCTCTGGGCCCTGAAGAAACAGAAAGCCGAGCTCGAGGAAGAGCTCGACTACCAGTACGAACTCATCCAAGACACCAAGAAGCGGATCAGGGACCTGAAGAAGGTCACCAAAAAGTAGAGATAGATAGCCAAAGCAAAACTAGACTTTGGCCGGATATCGAATTACGAACACCTCGGGCATTGCTTTAAGCACTGACAACGAGGGTGTAAGCATCCCTACCACGAACAACCCATCTGGGCTCAGGACTTCCGGAGTCCCGACGGGCTCTATCGTCTTCAACACAGCCGACAGCCAGTTCTACGGATTCAACGGCACAGCCTGGGTCCGGACGAGCACTTCTGGCACTTCAGGCACGAGCGGTTCTTCGGGCACTGCAGGAACTTCAGGCACGAGCGGTTCTTCAGGCACTTCAGGCACCAGCGGTTCTTCAGGCACTGCCGGGACGAGCGGCACTCAAGGCCCTCAGGGCGGGACCGGACCACAGGGACCACAAGGACCTCTGGGACCACAGGGTACTCAGGGACCCATCGGACCGCAAGGAGTGCAGGGACCTGGTGGAACATCCGGCTCTTCCGGCACGAGTGGGACCAGCGGTTCGAGCGGGACTTCCGGATCGGCCGGAACGAGCGGAACTCAGGGACCACAAGGAGGCCAAGGACCTCAGGGTCTCACTGGGCCTCAGGGCCTCACCGGACCCCAGGGACCTCAAGGACCCATCGGACCGCAAGGCTTCCAGGGACCGAGCGGTTCTTCCGGCACGAGCGGCAACAGCGGCTCTTCAGGAACTTCTGGCGGGCAGGGACCACAAGGACCGCAGGGACCGATAGGACCCCAGGGCGTCCAGGGACCACAAGGACCCCAGGGACCCATCGGACCCCAAGGTGTCCAAGGACCTAATGGATCTTCAGGCACAAGCGGCACTCAGGGACCACAAGGAAACCAAGGGCCACAGGGCGCACAAGGACCTCAAGGTAGTCAGGGACCACAAGGCGTTCAAGGTCCACAGGGAGTACAAGGACCGCAAGGGATACAGGGTCCACAGGGAGTGCAAGGGCCTCAAGGTGTACAGGGACCCCAAGGTAATCAAGGTCCGATCGGTCCTGGTACTGTCTCAGGAACTACCAATTACGTCTCTAAATTTACTAACAGCACTTCACTGGGAAATTCCCTTACTTTCGATAATGGCTCATCTGTTATCATTGGCAACACGTCGGCGTCTAGCGGTTCTCGTTTCGAGGTTGTCGGTTCTGGAGTCTGGGATGGCGGTATGATCAGTCTCACTAACACGGGATCTGGTGGAAGAACATGGTCTCTATTTTCTACCAACAGCTCTTTTGATCAAGGTGGTGGTAAACTTCTTCTTTACAATACGACAGGTAATACTAATGCTTTTGTCGTCGACAGCAGCAACCGATTAGGTCTAGGCACAAATTCTCCTGTTTCTAAATTGAACCTCTCCGACGGAGCCAGCATGTACGCTGCATCGACTGGAGAGATGCTTCAGATAAAAAGGAATGTCACTAACGGTTCGGACGCCGATCAAGTCAGAATCGTAATAGCCAACAACAGCAACTCTTTCGCGATGGCTTACGGCGGCACTACTGACAGGCTGAGATTCATAGACGGCGGAGCTATTGAAGTAGTGAGCATGGTGAATGGAGGCAACGTCGGTATCGGCGTCATTGCTCCGGGACAGAAGCTCCAGGTCGCAGGCAATATCGCTTTAGGTAGCACAGCCAACGGTTACCAAGAATCGGGATCCAAGTACATAGGGACGTCTTACGCTTCTCCGGGCACTGATGGATTCGCTGGCTTCCAGATCCAAAGCGTGAACGCTCCCGCTCCTTACGACGGAAACTACAGCCAGAATATAAAGTTCTTCACTCACCACTACGCAGCCGGCACCGGAGGAACTCCTAGAATGACTATAAGATACGACGGTTTCGTGGGTGTAGGAACGACTTCGCCTGACGGAATACTTGACGTTCAGACTAGCAACGCGGGAGTTCAACTCGTCAGGTTCTGGAACACGAACACTGCGGGCACCGGAGCTTCGGTCGTGAGAATAGCCAACAGCGGAAACAATAACAATGGCTCCAGAATAGAATTCACCGATAACAGCTACTATGTGGCTACTATCGCAGCAGACAGAACTCAGGGAATAACTTTCAGAACGAGCGCTACGGGCGGATCTCCGACAGGCATTTCTATCAGAATGACGATAGACTCTGCCGGCAACGTGGGCATCGGTCCGAACGCACCTTCTTTCAAGCTCGATGTCCAGGACGGCCTGGCCAATTTCGGTCAGAATGCTACTGACGGATCGTCTTTCAGATGGGGCTCTTTCGGTACTGCAGTCTCTCCAGACACGATGCTCTGCATGAACCAGCTCTGGAACGGTTCAGGCTGGACGATACTCAACACTTCTTACGGAACCACAGCCATCAACTTGGGCAGCGCAGCGGCATCACCTACTCTGAGATTTCAGACTGGAGCAGCTAATACTGTGGCCAGCACGAAGATGATCATTCTGAACAGTGGCTACATCGGAATTGGCACTGAGAGCCCTACTGCACCGATGGTCCTCCAAACTGCTGGAGACACTGTCGACGGTACTTTCTACTCTACCTTCACGATCAACAATACGGGCACTAACACCTTTGCTAGGATCAGGTTCGACAGAGGAGGTGCGGCCCGATGGGGACTCACCCAGTTCTCTGACGACACTTTCAGGCTCTCTAATTTGAACTTGAACGGCGGTGGAACTGCTGACGACACCACGATCTATGTCACCAACGCAAGCAACGTGGGAATCGGAAGAGCTCCTAGCTATCGATTGGACGTCAACGGACCGAGCACAAACGGACAGGTCATATCAGCGAGGTTCAATAACCCGAGCACAGGATCTTCAGCATACAACGAGATCAACATCGTCTCCAATGACGCAACTCTGAGAATGGGAGTCACTAACACTGCCTATCCATCGCCGTGGACTGGAGGAGGAGCCTTCTTCCTCTCACCGGCCATCATGAGGTTCGGTCCCTATAATAACTATGTGCTCACTCTAGGAAATGACGTCGTCGGTATCGGAACAGAATCTCCGGGTGGACGTTTGGATGTCAGAGTCGCTGGAGCAGGTGGCTGGGACCGAATGGTGGTCACCACGACCACTCAGTGGGGAGACGGCGCGACCGCTTATGTCACCATCGGAGCCGGTGGAGCCTCTGGTATCATGCTCAATAACCCTCACGTAGTCTGGAACTCTACTAATTCAGCGGCGGCTCTGAGAATGGGACGCAGCGGAGGAGTCTCGACTGGAAAATACTACGAGATCGGAACAGGCACGAGCGACAGCTTCTTCATTGCGAAGGAAGGCTTCTCTTCGGGCACCCAGTTCTACATCAACTCTTCGGGCAACATCGGAATCAACACTACCGATCCCTCTTTTGTGAGCGGAAGCTATCCGAACAAGATGTACGTGAAGGGATCCTCCACATACTTTGGAGTCTTCACAGTGGAGAACGCGGTCAACACTGGAGACGTCAACCACGGCATCATCAACCTCTATAATAGCAAGACCACCGCAGTCGGAGACGACGCGAGGATCATGTTCACCTTCAAGAACGCTGACGGATCGGTGCACCCCAAAGCCTCAATGGGAGCTGTCAACGCCGGAGACTTTGCGGCTTCTCTTCAGTTCAACACTCGAGATCTAGCAGCGGCCTACAGTGAGAAGATGAGGCTCACCTACGACGGAAAGCTCGGTATTGGTACAGCTTCTCCGGGAGCGAAAGTCGAGATCTATAACGGAGACCTCTGGCTGAACGCGGCTTCCGAGTCGGTGAACCCAGAGATCAGGCTCATCGACGGCGGAGGTATCGGAGTGGCCGGAGCGAAGATCAGGTACGGCAACAACGACGGCAACCTCTACATCGAGCACATGTGGGACACCACCACGTCTGGAATCTTCTTCAGGAACAGGATGAACGGTCCGGCGATCAGCTCGATGAGCATTGTCAACGGCCGAGTGGGAATCGGAACCACGACTCCGAACTATAAGCTACAGGTCGTAGACGGAGACTCTTCGATGGCTTACTTCGGTCCTAACACTACATGGTCCTCTTCTCTGGTGGTCGGAGCCGGAACCAACAAAGTAGACACTGAGATCGCGCAGGTCATCACTACTGACGGAAACCTCCACTTGGATTCTGCCAATAATAGCAACGCCATCTACATGCAGTTCTACTATTCGGGCGACATCTACTGCATGGGTCAGAGTGCCAACGCGACCGGCAAGTTTGCTATCGGCACCACGAGCCCTTCGGCTAAATTCCAGGTCAACTATTCAGTGGGCACCAACGGATCCAACGGTCTCTCGGACTACGGCATCGTGACTTACCAGACGGGCGGAGCTTCTTACCAAGCGACTATCGGAGCCATCCACGCCGGAGACGGATACGCTAACCTGAACCTCGGTGGAGTGGTCAGTGGAACTTATAGGTTCTGGCACATCAGCAGAAGACAATCTACCGACACATATCCAAATTCTTTACAGTACTATCACTACGACGGGTCAAGCTTCGTTCAGAGGTTCATTTTCACTCAGGACGGAGATTTTAGAGCAGGCGCTGACATTGTCGCTTACGCTTCTTCAGATAAGAGACTTAAAGACAATCTGACAAGGATCGCGAAGCCGCTCGAGAAAGTCTCAGCCCTGAGTGGTTACAGCTTCGATTGGAACTCCAACCAAACCACTTACTCCGGCCGAGACTATGGAATAGTCGCTCAAGAAGTCGAAGAAGTCCTTCCAGAGATCGTCACCACGAGAGACACCGGCTACAAGGCGGTGAAATACGAGAAGCTCATTCCGGTCCTCATCGAGGCGATCAAGGAACTGAACAAGAAAGTCGAAGACCAGGACGAACTCATCAGATCACTCTTAGATAGATAAGCCAAAGCAACACTAGACTTTGGCCGGATATCGCATTTCCAACACTTCTGGAATCGCTCTCTCCACTGACAACGAGGGCATCAGCATTCCCACCACCTCGAACGTGGCTGGCCTGCGGACGAGCGGAGTTCCCACCGGGTCCCTCATCTTCAGCACGACTAACAACCAGCTCTACGCCTTCAACGGGACGAGCTGGATCCTTGCTTCGACTTCTGGAACCTCTGGAACCTCAGGCACCTCGGGCTCATCGGGAACTTCAGGAACCTCAGGATCGAGCGGCACTGCCGGAACTTCGGGCAGCTCGGGAACGAGCGGAACCCAGGGACTGCAGGGACCCCAAGGATCTCAGGGCCCTCAGGGCTTTACTGGACCGCAGGGAGCGATCGGACCACAGGGGATCCAAGGTCCGCAGGGGGTCCAGGGACCTAACGGCACTTCAGGCTCATCAGGAACAGCGGGAACTTCAGGCTCATCGGGAACGGCAGGAACTTCAGGTTCCTCGGGAACCTCGGGAACTTCAGGCTCTTCGGGAACTGCTGGGACGAGCGGATCATCTGGAACTGCTGGGACTAGCGGATCTTCGGGAACAGCCGGAACATCGGGAGGCTTAGGACCTCAGGGACCTCAGGGTCCACAAGGAAACCAGGGTCCAGCTGGACCGCAAGGCTTCACTGGGCCACAGGGACCTCAAGGACCTCAGGGAAATGCCGGTTCTTCAGGCACCAGTGGAACGACAGGATCGGCCGGCACGAGCGGAACTCAAGGGCCGCAGGGTGGACAGGGGCCGCAGGGCTCGACAGGGCCGCAGGGACCCACCGGTCCACAAGGACCGCAGGGACCGCAAGGAAACCCAGGCTCTTCAGGCACGAGCGGCACACAGGGACCACAAGGAAACCAGGGGCCGCAGGGGAGCCAAGGACCTCAAGGAGGCCAGGGACCACAAGGACCAGCAGGTCCCCAAGGAGCACAGGGGCCGAGCGGAAGTTCGGGCACCAGTGGCACGCAAGGACCACAAGGAAATCAAGGTCCACAGGGCGGACAGGGACCTCAAGGTTCACAAGGTCCTCAGGGATCACAAGGCCCACAGGGTGGACAGGGACCTCAAGGCTCGCAAGGTCCTCAGGGATCACAAGGCCCTCAAGGCTCGCAGGGACCTATCGGACCCGGCACTGTTTCAGGGACTACAAACACTGTCTCTAAGTTTACTAACAGCACTTCTCTAGGAAATAGCAACATCACCGATAATGGAACTGTCATCGGTAACGGAATCAATACTTATGTCATCGGTCAGACGACCAATGGCCAGTCTTACTATCAATGGACTCCGAGCAACTATTATCCTCCTAACAGTTTTAGCATCTCTCTCCTCGTCAGAAAAGATCACTCAGCGACGGGAATTAGCGATTCAGTACCAGCTCTCACTCTCTACAACGGAAACGGAGGACTTAACACCACAGTGCAGCTCTCTTTTGCGACGCCAGAAGAAGCCACATCGGCAGGAAATTCAATTCCCTTAGCAGGACTCATTGCGAAGAAAGAGAGAGCTGGCACTATCAACAACTGGACAGATGGCTCTTTGACTATTTTCACGAAGAACGGATCTACTCGTAACGATGCAATTTTTATTAGTCATACGGGTCTCGTCGGAATCAACACTTCAGCGACAGGCAGCTACCAATTTCAAGTAGCAGGAACTGGATATTTCAGCAGCATTTTATATCTCGATGGAGGCAGCAACTCCGTAGACAACCTCAGAGTCTTTAACACTGACGGTAACTATTTTAGAATTAGACAGACTTCAGCTTCTAACTCAAATAACGTCTGGCTCGATCCAGTCCTCGGAGCCACTATGTGGCTCGGGTGGAGCAATGGCACAGGAGCATCAACAGCAGACACTTATACGGAGGTGAGAGTAGGAACAGGACGATCAAACATTAATGAGGCTGTAAGAATCAGAAGAGGTGACATTGAAGGCTGGGATTCGAGCGGCAATGTCGATTTCCGCATAGTCTCAACGGGAGCTCTGGGTTCACATACCTATTTCCTCACCGGAAACGTCGGAATCGGTACTTCTGATCCGACTCATCTATTAGACGTCGTTAAAAGCCAGAATGGCGTGACTGCGGTATCTGTAAGAAATTCCAGTACTGCTGCTAACGCTCACGCCGGTCTCTATATTGGTAATAATTCTACGTCTAACGCAGGTGGAATGGTCGTCTTTGGATCTCTTTCGACTTATTCATTTCCTTACAATCCGAACGGCACATATATTTACAGCAATCAATCAGGCGGCATTGCTATCAATTCTGAAGCTGCTGCTCCTGTTTATATTGGAACCAACAATACTTCCAGGTTGTATATCACTAGCGCAGGTAGCGTCGGTATTAACACTACTACTCCGAATTTACATAGCAGTACTACTGGATTAGTTGTAAGAGGTTCTGCTAGAGGCATTCTTGAATTGTGGGATGCTACAAGCGGTAAGTCAGTTTTTCAAAATGTCAGCGGAGACACTTACATCGGTCAGTTAGACAAAGGAACGGGCTCGGGTAGAACATTCATGCTCGTAAACGGGAATGGAAGCTCAGCTGACATTGCGATGACCATGTTAGCTAATAGCAACGTAGGAGTAGGCACCACTACCCCAGGATATAAATTAGACGTCAACGGAAACATCCGAGCTGGATCTGGAAACGCCACGGCTCTCCTCGTCTCAGCGACTGGGACTGGGACTACTTCAGCAGCTATCGCGATCCAGCAGTTGACTACTGAAGGCGACACGATCATCTTCGCTGACTATGAACCTTACGCTGAGTACGGTATCATTGCTCGTAACTCTATCGATTCCATCGATTTCACTAGTGGTTCTGGCTCCGGACTCACTACATATTCCATAACCAACAGATCAGGTAACTCTAGAACTGCGGCAGTCCAAGCCCGAATGAGCCTGGGCGATGGGCGTTTTTACGTCTTTAATAGAATAGGTATCGGTACTCTTTCTCCGAATGATCAACTGACATTCGCTCAAGCTGCTGATGATGCGATTCAGATCCGTCGACTTACTACCAGTGAAGGCAACCCCGCAATTGGAACGGGTATCTCTTGGACCTGGACTTCAGCTGGTACCGACAACGAAACGTGGGCAGCCATCAGGGTCATTATGCCAGGTAGCGGTAACTCTATCATGACTTTCAGCACGACGTCAGGTGGCGGAACTGCAGGTTTTGCCGAGAGGATGCGGGTCACTGACGGCGGTAACTTGCTGCTCGGATCGACCACGGCCACTACAACTGGAGGCTTCACGAATACGAGAATGTTGATCAAACAGGCGGCAGACGGCGGCTCAGGGGGTGGACTTCATATTGAGGCTAACGGCTCTGACAACGTGGCTTTCTTTGGATTTACGGGAAGCGCTTTCAGAATCGGAACTTCTTACAGAAGCTCTGGGTCTTATCAGCCAATTCAATTCAGCACCAGCGGAAACGTGAGAGTCACCGTAGAGAATGACGGCTCTCTCACTACTACTCGAGGCGTCTATCCAGGCTACGGCATCAATTTGATGCGTCAGAACGGAGCTCGCACAGGCATCTCTCACTACAACGACACCTATTACAACTGGCAGGAATACATGTCTCCGGCTGGAACTACCAGCTGCGGCCCGAACGGGAACCTCACAGCTCCTTCGGGGCTGAGCTCAGTCACATCTTGGGCTTGGCGTTACCGCATGGAGGGAGTAAGCACTTACGGCTTCCTCTGGGAAACCGGCGGAGGCGGAGGCGGCGGAGCCACTGCAGATCCGATCATGGAGCTCAACGCGACATCTGGAACTCTCAGAGTTTCCGGAGACCTCATCGCTTATGCTTCTGACAGGAGGCTGAAGACAAACGTAAAGGCAATCGAAAATGCTCTGGTGAAAGTCGAATCTATTCGAGGCGTTGAGTACGACTGGATCGACGGAATCGAGGAAGACTACGGCTTCCATCCGACTTCAAAACACGAAGTTGGAGTGATCGCACAAGAAATACTCGAAGTCCTTCCTGAAGCAGTTCTCACTGCGCCTTTCAACGGAGCCTACAAGCAAAAGAAGGGTGAGGATCCTAACTTCCTCACCGTAAAATACGAGAGAGTAGTTCCACTTCTCATCGAGGCAATCAAGGAACTCTCCCAACAGAACAAGGAACAACGGGGAGAGATAGATAGTCTAAAGAGACAGATAGCGTCTGTCCTCCAAAGAACTATCGATGGCCGGATATAGAATATCAAACACTTCAGGGATCGCGCTCTCCACTGACAACGAGGGCATCTCATTTCCCACCGTCAGCAACGTCAACCAGCTGAGGACGGCGGGCATCCCGACGGGATCCGTGGTCTACAACAATGGGGACTCTCAGCTCTACGCTTTCAATGGCACGAGCTGGGTCCGAGCCTCGACTTCAGGCTCTTCGGGCACGGCCGGTTCCTCAGGGACCAATGGGTCTTCGGGCACGGCTGGCACGAGCGGTTCTTCGGGAACGAGCGGGACATCTGGTACTTCAGGATCGAGCGGAACAAGCGGAACTTCGGGCAGCAGCGGAACTTCGGGAACGAGCGGTACCTCAGGAACCAGCGGAACTTCAGGAACGAGCGGTTCCAGCGGAACATCTGGAACCAGCGGATCTTCGGGAACTAGCGGAACCTCAGGAACTAGTGGAACCTCGGGAACGAGCGGAACTTCAGGCTCCTCGGGCACTTCTGGTACTAGCGGATCTTCCGGAACAGCGGGAACCTCTGGAATCACCGGACCGCAGGGACCTCAGGGTCCTCTAGGACCGCAGGGAGTCACCGGACCACAGGGGCCACAGGGGCCACAGGGGCCACAGGGCGGAGGAGGGTCGAGCGGAACGAGCGGAACGAGCGGAGGACAGGGACCTCAAGGTCCACAGGGACCCATCGGACCGCAAGGCCTGACTGGACCACAGGGACCAACGGGTCCTCAAGGCCTAACAGGGCCACAAGGCCTGCAGGGTCCACAAGGAGTTCAAGGACCTCAGGGAACTCAAGGTCCTAACGGATCTTCGGGTACCAGTGGAACTCAAGGACCACAAGGGAACCAGGGTCCTCAAGGAAGCCAGGGACCACAGGGAAACCAAGGTCCACAAGGAAGCCAGGGACCACAGGGAAACCAAGGTCCACAAGGAAGCCAGGGACCACAGG
>SXGQ01336913.1_pt1 | contig 15668 bp, 16 predicted proteins | sample 3178371 | NCBI WGS metagenome assembly SXGQ01 (sample SAMN11356859, study PRJNA531348) | freshwater metagenome | isolation source: freshwater sample F1-20 | place: China: Fuxian Lake, Yuxi | collected 2017-12-25
CATGTGCAGTGAGCCCGTGATGCGGGCACCCGCCAGCGGCTGCTCCTTGGCGTACTCCGCGCGCAGGGACATCAGGCCGGGCATCTCGTGCTCGGCGATCTGGATCTCCTTGCGCCCCCACTCGGCGAGCGAGAGGTCGGCGACGCGGTAGTCGTCCTGGGTCAGGGTCGGGGCGGCGATGCTGCTCATGAACACTCCTTTACTCCGGGGCAGATTATCATTCGCGGTCGGAGGCGGCGCGGATCACTCCGGCGACGTCCCGCTCAAGCGGCTTCGTCGAGCACGAGCACGAGCCGCTCGAGGGCGACGAAGCGCCCGTCCACATGCGCCCCGAAGGGATCCACCTCGCGGCGCACGAATCCAAGCCGCCCGTACAGGCTCCACGAGGGATCCTCGTTCTCCACGACCTCGAGGTAGACCGCGCGCACGCCGGCCGTCGTCGCCCAGTCGAGCGCGCCCTGGACGAGACGCCGACCGACCCCGCGCCCCCGGCATTCCGGATCGAGCCAGACGCCCCACAGCGTCGCGCGGTGGCGACGGCGCTGGCCGATGTCGCGGGCGATACCCGCCATCCCGACCGGCCGCTCCCCGTCGAACGCCACCAGGACCAGCTGATCCCCCTCCCCCGTGCTGGCGGCGGCGCGCGCCGCCCACAGGTCATCGGCATCCGCGGCGACCTCCTCGTGCGTCTCGAGGAAGGCCCCGGGATTCGCGGCGAGTGCGGCGAGGCGCACCTCACGCAGGACGCCGCCATCACCGGCCCGCAGCGAGCGCACCTCGATCACGTGCACAGCCCCTCGAGCGCGGGCAGCGCGCGCCCGGCCAGGAGATCGAGCATCGCGGCCCCGCCGGTGCTGAGGTAGGCGACCGCCTCAGCCCGTCCGGCCCCCCGCAGGGCCGAGGTCGTGTCCCCTCCGCCCACGACCACCGTGCCACCGGCGTCAGCGACGGCGGCGATCAACGCATCCGTCCCGGCCCGGAACGGCTCCATCTCGAAGGCCCCCGGCGGTCCGTCCCAGACCACGCTCGCCGCACCGCGGATCCGCTCCGCGTACCGCGCCGCGGTCTCCGGGCCGATGTCCAGCGCGATCCTGCCGTCGCCGATGCGATCAGCGGCCTCGACCGCGATCCGGGCGTCCGTCGTCAGGCCATCGGTGGAGACGGCGTCCGTCGGCACGAGGATCTCGCAACCGGAGGCCGCCGCCGCCGCCTCGACCCGTGCCGCCGCGGTCAGCGCGCTGCGATCGACGATCGAGGCGCCGAGCTCGCCGCCCCGCCGGGCGATGAAGACGTGGGCCAGGGCACCACCGACGAGAATCGCCTCCGCCGTGCCGGCCAGGCGCTCGAGTGCCGGCAGCGTCTCGGGCGCCTTCGCCCCACCCGCGACCACCACCCCACGGGTGACACCGCGCTCCCGCAGCTCGTCGAGAGCGGCGACCTCGTGGGCGACCACGAGGCCGGCGACGGCGGGAAGGTGCCGCGCGATGCCGGTGGTCGAGGCCTGCCCGCGGTGCGCCGACCCGAACGCGTCGAACACGAAGGCGCGTCCCGGGGCGGCGAGGAGCGCGGCGAGCACATCGTCGTCGGCGTCCTCGCCGGCCTCGAAGCGCACGTTCTCGAGCAGGACGGCGTCGCCGGCGCGCAGGTTGAGGATCGAGGCGCGGGCAAGCGGTCCCACGGTATCGGCGGCGTGGGCCACCAGCGATCCCACCAGGGCGGACAGGCGTTCGGCGACCGGCAGGAGCGACGCCTGCGGCACGACCCGTCGACCGCCGGGGCGACCGAGGTGGGCCAGCACGATCACGAAGGCACCGCCGTCCATCAGCGCGCGAATCGTGGTCGCCGCGGCCACGATGCGTGCGTCGTCGATGATCAGCTGCTCCTCGTCGATCGGGACGTTGAGGTCCGCGCGCACGATGACCGGCAGGCCCTCGAGCTCGCCGAGGTCGGCGAGACCGCGCAGGCCGTTCACGGGACGACCGACCATCGGCGCGGGCGAGGCGCGAAAGCGGCGCTGCGGTCGAGGAGGAGCACGCCGGGATCGTAGGGGCGTCTCCGCGGCGATGACCCCGGTAGCCGAGGGATACGATTCGCGCGTTCCCGCAGGAGGAGACGACAATGGCCCAGACGATCATCAATCCCCCGGATGGCCCTCCGCACGGCGGCCCCTACAGCCACGGCATCCGCGTCGGCGACATGGTCTTCACGGCCGGCCAAGGCCCGTTCAACGCGGCCGGCGACCTGGTCGGCGACGACGTCGCCGCGCAGACTGAGGTCGTCCTCGACAACCTCGAGCGCGTCCTCACCGAGGCCGGAACCTCTCTGCGCGACGTCGTGCGCGTGACGGCCCACCTGCAGGATCTCGCCGGCGACTTCGCGGCCTACAACGAGGTCTACGCCCGGCGCTTCGGCGACCACCGCCCATGCCGGACCACGGTGGGCTCAACCCTCGGCGGCTTCCTCGTCGAGATCGACGTGATCGCGATCGCCGGCAGCGGCGACTAGCCGGCGAGGGCGAGCAGTCGCTCCTTCACGCGCGGGCACGGAACGGCTAGCCCCCCGCTCCTCGAGTGCGCCGTGGGTCGGCCGTCACAGCGTCCGCTCGCGCGGAATGCGGTAGTCATCGACCCACGGGCGCACGCGCTCGAACGCCGCACTCGCCGCGATCACCGCCGCATCGTCCTGCATCGGCCCGATCAGCTGCATGCCGACGGGCAGTCCGTCGGCGAGCCCCGCGGGGATCGACGCCGACGGATGCCCGGTGAAGTTCGTGGCGAAGGTCAGGCAGAAGCCAATGCTCGGATCGATCTCCAGGCCGTTGACCTCGCTCGGCCCCATCGTGTCGCCGTTGTCCGCGTTGAGGGGCGGCAGGGTCGAAAGAGTCGGCGTGACCAGGAGGTCGTGCGTGGCGAAGGCCGCCTGCATGGCGTCGAAGACCTGGGAGCGCATGACGTCGTCCCGCTCGAGATCGGCCAGCGTGGTGCCGCGGGTGCGCTCGACCCAGCCCTTGTAGACCGGCGGCAGATCATCCGTGGCCATCAGGTCGAGCCCGAACCCCTTGAGGCCCTCGAGACCGGCGATGTTGAGCGGCATGATCATGCGGCACCAGAGGTGCGCGAACTCGAGCTGGTCGATGTCGAGCCCGAGCTCGACCTCCTCGACGACGGCCCCCGCCTCCGCGAACGCCCGGACGGCCTCGCCGACGGTGGTCGCCACGCGCGGATCGATCGGGTAGATGTCGAAGGCGGGGCTGTAGGCGATGCGCATGCCCTCGATCGAGCACTCGAGCGCGCCCATGAAGTCGACCTCGTCGCGGAGGCTGTACGGATCGCGCGGGTCATAGCCCTGCAGCGCCTGCATCACGAGCGCGGCGTCGGCGACGGTACGGGAGATCGGCCCCTCGGCGATCGTCGGCTGGGTGCCGGAGAAGGCGTTGGGGCGCATCACGAGCGGCACCCTCCCGAACGAGCCCTTGTAGCCGTAGGTGCCGGTCCAGGCCGCGGGGATGCGGATCGAACCACCGCCGTCGGTGCCCTCCGCGAACGGCACGATGCCATCCGCGACGCAGGCCGCGCTGCCGCCGGACGAACCGCCGGGGTTGCGCGCAGTGTCGAACGGATTGCAGGTGGCTCCGAAGAGCGGGTTGTCGGTGATGCCGCGGTAGCCCATCACGGGGCTGTTCGTCTTGCCGAGGATGATGCCGCCGGCGGCCTCCACCCGCTCCGCCCACGGGCAGTACGCGTCGATCACGTTGTCGGCGAGTGAACGCACGCCACCGAAGGTCGACTTCCAGCCGGGCTTGTAGTCGAAGAGGTCCTTCATCAGGGTCGGCACGCCGTGCAGCGGCCCGAGCGCGTCGCCGCGCCGCACCGCCGCCTCCGCCTCGGACGCGCGGGCACGGGCGTCGTCGTAGCCCTTGAAGATGACCGCGTTGAGGGACGGATTGCGCTCCTCGATCAGTTCGATGGCGCACTCGACCGCCTCCACCGGCGAGAGCTCACCGGCGTGGATTAGGTCTGCGATCTCCGTGGCGTCGCGATAGGCGAACTCCTTCGCGTTCATGCGGTCACGCTCCTCTCGGGACCGCGGGCCGCGCCCGCGGCATCAGGCCACGCCGCACCAGTCCATCGCGGCGACGGCGAAGGTCTTGCAGCTGGTCACGACCTCGTCGATCAGCACGAACTCGTCGTCGGCATGGGCGACGCGCAGATCGCCCGGGCCGTAGGAGATGGCGGGCACCCCGCCGAGGGTCAGGAACGTGCAGTCCTCCACGGCGGCGAAGCCGACCACGTCGGGCGGGCCCGCGAAGCGGGTGCCGACGGCGGCCTGCTCGTGCGCGGCGACGGCGGCAGCGGTGATCTCCTCGGCCTGCGGGACGTTGGCCGGCCAGTGCAGCTTCCACTCCACCGTCGGCGGGTGTGCGCGCAGCCACGGATCCGTCTGCGCGGCGCGCTCGATGTGCGTCTCGATCTCCCGCTTGACCGCCTCGGGGTCGTCGTCGGGCGAGTACCAGACGCAGTACTCGATCGTCATGAACTCACTCAAGAAGAACGGCACCATCACGCCGTGCGGCCCGCCCTGGACGACGCCCGGGTGGATCGTGAAGTGGCCGGGGCGGAACAGCGGGTGCTGCTTCGTCTGCCCCCACTCCTCCTCGAGCTGCCGCAGCGCGTTGAAGATCAGGACGCCCTTGTCGATCGCGTTGACCCCGACGGCGGCGCCATCACCGCCCGCGCGGATCGAGTTGCCCCGCATCGAGGAATGCGTCGCCTTGCCGACGGCCGTCACCGAGAACCACAGAAGACCCGGCGAGATCGGCACCACCGCGAGCGGCGAAGGCGGCGAGCTCGGCTCGGAGACGATCGCCGCGTCGGCGGTGTAGCCGCGCTTGATCGCCGCGGTCGTGCCGCACTCGTGGTCCATGACCTCCTCGCCGACCACGGCCTCGAGAATCAGATCTCCCCTGAGGCCGATCCCGCACTCGCGCAGCGCCCGGGCCGCGAAGGTCTGCGCCATGATGCCCGACTTCATGTCGGTCGCCCCGCGACCCCAGACACGGTCGCCATCGATCTTGCCGCTGAACGGGTCACCCCCGGTCCAGTTGGCGGGGTCGCCGACGGGCACGACGTCGACGTGGCCGTTGTAGATCAGGGAGCGACCACCGCCCGAGCCCTTGACGACGCCGACCGCGTTCTCGCGGCCCGGCTCGACCGCGAACAGGTCGACCTTGGCGCCGAAGGCCTCGTAGTGGCGCGCGAAGACCTTGCTCACCTCGCCCTCGCCGCCCACGACGTCCTCGTAGACCTGGCCCGGGTACCTCGGGTTGACGCTGGGGATGCGGACGACCTCGCTGAGCGCGTCGATCATCTCGGCCGCGAGACCATCGATCGCCGCACTGACCTTGTTGACGAGTTCCTGATCGGCCATGGCGGCTGTCTCCTTCCCTTCTCCGGGGGCGCCGTGCGCCCCCCCGCGTCTACACCGTCTCCGGACGGGAGCCCGGCGGCTTGTTCCCCTCTTGGTCGACCGCGCCGACATCCTCCGGCGGATCGGCGCCGGGACCGCTGGCGCGGCCCTGCTGGCCTCGGCGGCGGCGGATCTGATCGGGGATGGCGATCAGGCCGTCCCGGGCGATCAACGTCACGGCGAGGAGCAGGAGGCCGATGAAGACATAGCGCGCCTCGGGCGGATCGACATCCACGAAGCGGCGGTCGACGTAGGTCAGGAGCATGGTGCCGATAAGGATGCCGCGCGGCGTATTGAGGCCGCCGATCATCACCATCGCAAACAGGAGCAGCACCGTGGAGAAGTTGAAGAAGCTCGGCGAGATCGACTTGTAGTAGGCGATGTAGAAGCCGCCCGCCCCGCCAAGCACCGCGGACGAGATCAGGAAGACCCACAGACGCGCGCGCACGACGTCGGTGCCTAGCACCTCGGCGACGGGCTCACTTTCGCGCGCGGTACGCAGGAGCAGGCCAAGCCGGCCGTAGTTGACGCGGTTGTAGACGACCAGTGCGAGGATCGCCAGTCCGAGCGCGGCGAAGTAGGCGATCTGGGAGCCCTGCAGCGATCCGGCGAGGTCCGCCGGCACGAAGCTGTTGGCCCCGAACAGGCCCTGCGCGCCACCGAAGTTGCACTTGTCCTGGCCGAAGTAGGCGCGGGCCAGTTCGACGAGACCGATCGTCAGGAGCGCGAAGTAGATGCCACGCAAGCGGATCGCCGGCAGCGAGATGACGAAGCCGACGACGACGCCGACCACCACCGCGACGGGGACCGCGATCCACCACTGGACCACCGGAAGCCCAAGGATGCGGCCGCCGCCCTCGGCGCAGGCCAGCGCGCCGGTCGCACCGACGTCGACCGAGAGGTAGGCGGCGACGTAGGCGCTGATGCCGGCGACGGCGACCGTCGCGAAGCTCTGCAGGCCCGCCGTGCCGAGGACGAGGCCCCACATCGTGTTCCAAGTCAGGTAGATCAGCATCGCGACCATGACCGTGAGGAAGTACGGCGTGCCCGTGATCAGCGGGACCACGAGCGCGATGACGCCGCACATGATCCAGAACAGCCACGACGAGCGGTCCTTGGCCCCGTCGAGCGCGAGGCCCCTGTCCTCGCGCTCACCCGCGCGCCACGAGATACTCCAGGACAGAAGCAGCAGGAACACCGTCATCGATCCGAGGACCGACAGCGTGCCGAAGACGAACGGCACGGCCAGCGCGACCAGGAACACGACGGCGAGGACGCCGTAGTGCAGGAGGTCGGTGCGGGACCTAGGCACGCGTCGTCTCCAACACACCGGCGATGCCGCGCGGGCGGATGATCAGGACGATCGCGATCAGCAAGAAGAGCGTGATCAGGGTCCAGGCGCCGCCGAAGTATTGGAGGGTCAGGGCCTCGCAGAGAGCGACCAGGAAGGCCGCGATCACGGCGCCGCGCAGCGAGCCGAGCCCGCCCAGCAGGGCGACGATCAGGCCCTTGATCAGGGGCACGTAGCCGGAGTTCGGCTCGACGAAGAACGTCTGTCCCAGGAGCACGGCGGCCAGCCCGATGAAGGCGCCGGAGACGCCCAGGATCGCGAAGGCCGTGGTGCGGCGGTTGATGCCGACGAGGGCCGCGCCCTCGACGCTCTGGGTCAGTGCGCGCACGCCGAGGCCGACGCGGGAGTAGCCGATGTAGACGAGCATGATCGTCACCACCACCGCAGTCGAGATGATGGTGCCCATGACCGAGGGCTGCACCAGGGTGTCGCCAAGGCGGAACTCGCGGATGAAGGCGAACAGCGGGTCGAACTGCTTGTACTGCGGCCCGAACTGCCACAGGTACAGATTCGTGCCGATGAAGCTCAGCGCGAGCGTTGCGGTCAGGGTACGGAGCTCCCAGTTCGGCTTGCCGTCGAGCGGCAGGAACACCGTCAGGCAGACGAGCGCGCCGAGTGCGGCACCGGTGATGATGCCGCCGACGAGCACGATGACCACGTTCGAGGAGATGTTGGTCGAGACGAGCCACGCCCCGTAAGCGGCGCCGGCGTACATGGCGCCGGTCGACAGGTTCAGGAACCCGAGACCGGACCAGGTCAGCGAGATGCCGAGCGCGACGAGCGCGTAGATGGCGGTCAGATTGACCGTGGTGACGATGACGCCGGTCATCAGTGTCCTCCGTCCCCGCCGGTGTCCGGCGTCAGCTCCCCGCCGTGCATGCGCAGCGCGCGGTCGATCCTGCCGTCGATCAGAGCGCGGTTCTGCTCCGCGATCAGGAGCGCCCCACCCTGCAGGTCGAGGGTCAGCAACGTGTCGCAGATGCCCTTCGCGATGCCGGGACCAAGGCCGAGCGACGGCTCGTCGACGAGGTACAGGCGCGCCTCGCTCATCAGGCCGCGGCCGATTGAGCACATGCGGCGCTCGCCGCCGGATAGCGTGCCGACGACCTGGTTGAGGCGCTCCCCGAGGCGCGGGAAGATCTCGCAGACGTAGGCGCGGCGCTCCTTGCGGCGCTTCCACGACCCGCCCGGATAGGCGCCGGCGTCGAGGTTGTCCTTGACGGTCAGGCCCGGGAACAGCGCGTCGCCCTGCGGCATCAGCACGACGCCGCGCCGCGCCAGCGCGTAGGTGGTCGTGTGGGAGATCTCCTCGCCGTTGAAGGTGATCTCACCCTGCTTCCAGTCGACGAGATCGACGATCGCGCGCAGCATGGTGGTCTTGCCGTGGCCGTTGAGTCCGAGGATGCCGACGCGCTCGCCCGCGGCGACGGTCAGGTCGATCCCGTGCAGGACGCGCAGCGGGCCGTAGCCGGCCTCCAGGCCCCTGACCTCGAGGACGGCGCTCATGCGCTCGCCCCCGCCGGCGCCTCAAAGTACGCGGCGCGCACCTTCGGGTCGTTGAACACCTCATCGGGGGCACCCAGCGCGATCTCCTCGCCGGCGTCGAGCACCAAGACGCGCTTGGCGAGGGCCTCGAGGATCTCGAGTCGGTGCTCGACGACGCAGACGGCCATGCCGGTCTCGGCGACGAGCCGGCGGATGACGTCCTCGATCTCGCTGATCTCGTCCGCGAGGAGGCCGGAGCACGGCTCGTCGAGCAGTAGCACCTTTGGCCCGTGCAGGAGCACGCAGCAGAGCAGGAGCTTGCGCCGGTCGAGCGTGTCGAGCGCCCCGGAGACCTTGCCGTCCGGGGCCGTGAAGTTGGTCAGCTCGCGCAACCGGGCCTCCTCGGCCTTGTCGATGCGCGGCGAGAAGGCGACGCGGGCCACCTCCAGCGTCTCGGCCACGGTCAACGACGGCGGCACGAGCGGCGCCTGGAAGGTGCGCGCGAGTCCGCGGCGGGCGCGTTTGAAGGCGCCCTCGCGGGTGACGTCGGCGCCGTCGAGCGTGACGGAGCCGCTGTCGGGCTTGACGCGCCCGGTGAGCACGTCGAACAGCGTCGTCTTGCCGGCCCCGGTGGGGCCGGCGACGCCGAGGATCTCGCCGCCCTCGACGGAGATCGATACTCCGCCGAGGGCGACGAAGGCCCCGTAGGTCTTACGGATGTCTTGTCCGGAGAGCATCGGGGCCGCGTACCGCTTAGCTCTTCTGCCAGGGGGCGAGCTGGAACTCGCCGTTCGTGAACGGGGCCGGCGCGATGATCGTGCCGTTGGCGCCGTTTTGGATCTGGAAGAACAGATGGGCCTGCGAGAGGCTCATGTCCGGCGACTCCGCCGGGAAGGACAGGCCGTAGTTGCTCGGCATGTAGTAGCCGCCGTTCACGCCGCGCCAGATGATCTTGCGCAGCATGTCGTTGACCTTGGTGAAGTCCTTGCTGTCGCCGAGCATCGCCCAGACGTTGGCCAGCATGTAGACCTCGTCGTAGCCGGAGCCCGAGTTGGAGTAGCCGGCCGGCTTGCTGAACGCCGCCTGGTAGCGATCGGCGAACGACTTGCCGATCTCGTCGCCGTACACGCCGGTCACCGTGGCCCAGATGACGCCATTGGCGGCGTCACCCGCGAGCTCCAGGTACTCCGGCACCGACGCGCCGTACTGGACGTACATGAGCGAATCGGTCGGGTCCTGGGCGAACGCCGTGGTGAACGTGGCGAGCTCGGACGGCAGGTAGTGCGTGTTCATGACGACGCCCGCATCGGCCGCCTTGACCTTGGCCATGATCGGGCCCCAGTCGGCCATCGCGCCGGCACCCATCGGCTCCACGCCGGCGATCTCCCACCCGTACTCGGGCGCGACCTCCTGGGTGACCTTGGAGATCACCTGGGAGTACGGGACGTTGCCCTCGACGATGTAGATCTTGCGGTTGCGCGGCTTCCACGAACCCGCCGCCTCGAGATCATTGAGGAACTTCGGGAAGCCCTTGCCGTACCACGTCTCCGGCGGGTCGATCTGGAAGACGCAGTTGTACTTCTCGTCCGAGTTGATCAGGTCGCACTGAGCCTGCGACGTGGACGCGTTCAGGAACGGCGCGCCGTACGTGGCGGCCGCGTCCATCGCGGCGTCCCACGCGAGCAGGTAGCCGTTGATCACCGCGTCGACGCCCTGGTCAGCCAGCTTCTGGTAGTTCTGCTGAATGACCTCCGGGGAGACGAGATCGGTATCCAGGACCTCGAACTTGATCATGCGCCCGGCGATTCCGCCCGCCGCGTTGATCTCGTCGACGGCCAGCTGGGCGCCGTTGTTCATCTGCTCGCCATCGGCCGCGTTCGCACCGGTCAGCGGGTAGATCGCGCCGATGACGAAGTCCTCGCCGCCGCCGCCACCGCCGCCGCTCGAGGCCTCATCGCCGCCGCCGCCGCCCGAGCCGCCGTCATCCGACGCGCTGCAGGCCGCGAGGACGCCGCCGGCCATCAGGGACGCGCCGGCGATCGCTGCGCCCTTGAGGACCGTGCTGCGGCTGACGCCGCTCTTGCCCTCGACCTCCGTGGTCGTCTCTTCCTCCGCCATCTCTCCTCCTTCTGTCTGGTTGTCGCTTCCTCTTGGAAGCCTCACGCCGGTACGCGCTCGACGAGCGCTGCCGCCTGATCGATGACCGCGGCCTGATGGGGCTGCAGGTCCTGTCCCCCGATGCCCTCGAACACGGGCAGGTACGGGTCCTCCACCGGTGTCCGGTGGCCGGTCATCTCCTCGAGGATGGCGAGGCCGCAGAACGGGACGTACGCGGCCGAGTAGCCACCCTCGTGGGTGAGCATGAATCTACCTCCGATGGAGGCGGTCACGTCCATCAGCTGCCGCGTCAGATTGCGGTAGCCGTCGGAGTGCATTTGTTGGCGGGCGAGCGGGTCGAGCGCACTCGCGTCGAGCCCCGACGCGATGATCAGGAGCTGCGGCTTGAAGCGCTCGAGCGCCGGGCAGACCACGCGCTCGAAGGCGCTGATGTAGGCGCCGACGCCGGAGCCGCCCGGGAGGGGCACGTTGATGTTCGTGCCGACGCCTGCGCCCTCGCCGATCTCGTCGACCATGCCGGAGTCGGTCGGGTAGTAGCGGTCCTGGTGCAGTGAGATCGCGAGCACCGAGGGGTCGTCGTAGAAGGCCCACTGCGTGCCGTTGCCGTGATGCACGTCCCAGTCGACGACCGCGACGCGGTCGAGGCCGAGGGCCTGCCGCGCGTGCATGGCGCCGAGGGCGGCGTTGGAGAACATGCAGAAGCCGCGGCCGATGTCCTTCTGGGCGTGGTGGCCGGGGGGACGCACCAGGGCGTACGCGGTCTCGACGCTGCCGTCGAGAGTCTTCTCGATCGCGGTCAGCGTGCCGCCGACGGCGAGGAGCGCCGTCTCGAAGCCGCCCGCGCCGAACGGGGTCAGCTCGCCGGCGTCGCCGCCGCCCGCGTCGCTGAGCTCCTTCATCCGGGCGACGTACTCCGGCGTGTGGTAGCGCTCGACCTCCGCGACCGTCGCCATGCGCGGCTTGAGGGGGACGAGCACGTCCCCCATGCCGCTGACGTCGATCAGGTTCTTGAAGCGTCGCTTGGTAGAGGGGTTCTCCGCGTGCTCGCCGGGCTCGACCCAGCCGCCGGCGGGCATGAAGGCAGCGCCATGACGGGTGTCCCACCACATGTATCGCTCATCCCAAACGAGTCCAGTCTTCACCTCTGATCTCCTCTCGCACGCCCCTACGCATTCGGGGTTGACGGGAATCTACACGCACTCCCCGCCGCCGCGCAATACGGGGTTCTGCCGATGCCCTGTACAGGTGTCACACCGCTTCCGCCGCGCCGGAGGCGATCGAGCGGTTAGCGGCCAGGGCGATCCTGAGCGCCCGCAGCGCGTCCTCGCCGGTGGCGCGGTCGACCGGGGCGCCGGCCTCGATGCGGTCCAGGAGGTAGGCGCACTGCCGCGCCCACGGATCGCCCGAGGCGACGTCGACGCGGGCGGCGGCGCCCTCCGCCGGGTAGCGCGTGAGCGCATTCGCGCTCTGGTCGACCCCGCCGATGTTGCCGCCGTCCTCGCTGGCGCCCGCGGAGAAGGGGTACTCGAGCACGCCCGCGTCGCCGAGCACGCGGATGCCGCTCGTGAACGGATACGAGCCGGGCAGCAGGAGCCCGCCCTCGACGACGCCCGTGCCGCGCTCGCACGTCACCGTGGCGACGACGTGCTGCGGCGCGCCGTGCGGACCGCCGGGCACCGCGCCCGCGTGCACACGCAGGGGCTCGCCGAGCAGCATCGCGACCTGGTCGAAGTCGTGGACCATCAGGTCCACCGCGGCGCCCCCGGACTGCGCGGGGTCAGCCATCCACGTGTTCCAATCGGGCGGCGGCGACAGCCGCAGGGCCGAGACCGAGCGGACCGCGCCGATGGCCCCCGCGCCCGCGAGCGCGTGCAGCTCCTCGTACTCGGGCCAGAAGCGCAGGACGAGCCCGACCAGCAGGCGCCGGCCGCTCGCGTCGCGCGCGGCGATGATCGCCTCCGCGGCGTTCTCGTCGAGCGCGATCGGCTTCTCGAGCAGGACGTCCCTGCTCTGCCCGAAGGCCGCCTCGGCCCACGCCCGGTGCAGCGTCGTGGGCAGGCAGATGTCGACCACGTCGACGTCGTCGCGCGCGATCGCGGCGGCGAGGTCGTCGGTGGCGTCCGCGCCGCAGCCCTCGGCCACGGACGCGGCGCCCGCCTGGGTGCGCGACGCGACCACCCGCACCGCGGCGCGGTCGGCGTGCGCGCCCCACGCCACGGCGTGGGTCCGGGCCATGAAGCCCGAGCCGAGGATCGCGACGCCGATCATCCGAGGTCGAGGCCGTTGAGGTGGGCGCGCGCGCGGGTCATCGCGGCCGTGACCTCGTCGAGCGGCGGCCACGGCTCGCCCTGGAACTCGATCTCGACCGACAGCGGGCCCGCGTAGCCGCCCTCCTCGAGGACCCCGAGGATCGCGCCGAAGTCGACGTGCCCGTCGCCCGGTCCCGGGAAGTCCCACTCCCCCTTGCCGCCGCGCTTGTCCTTGAGGTGCACGTTGGCCAGGTACGGCAGCATCGTGGCGATGTCGTCGGCCGCGGCCGTGTCGCCGTAGAACTCGCAGTTCGCGGTGTCGTAGGCGACCTTGATACGCGGATGGCCGATGCGCTCGAGCAGGGGCAGGGTCAGCGCGCCCGTGGCCATGATGTCGCCGTGGATCTCGAGGGCGACGTCGACGCCGGCCTCGTCGGCCGCGGCGGCGAGCCGTCCGATCCCCTCGAGGAAGGCGGACTCGTTCTCGTCCTGGCTCGAGTGGCCGCCGATCGCCGTGTTCATGACCGGGCAGCCCCACTCGGCGCACCACCGCACCGCCTTGATGCCGAGGTCCACGCCCTCGGGGGTGGTGAGGTCGGAGTGGCCGCTGAGCACCGTCAGGTCGAGGCCGTAGTGCTCGAGCCGCGCCCGCAGCTCGGACTGCGGCGCATCCAGATCGACGTGCTCCGTCCAGCCGAGGACGGCGGTCATCTCGACCGAGTCGTAGCCGGCCTCGGCGATGCCGGCCAGCGCCTGGTCGACGTCGTACGTGTGGAAGCTGTTGCTGTGCCCTGCCAGGTGGTTGCGCATCAGAACCATCCCTCCTCATCGGGATCGCGGTACTCCATGAACTCGACGACGCCCCCGTCGATGAGGACGAAGGCGACGCGCGCGAAGCCCTCCCCGACGACGAAGGGCTCGAGCAGCACCTCGTGCCCCGCGATGGAGGCCTCGAGGTCGGTCGTGCGGTAGGCCACGTGCGGCTCGGTGCGCAGCGGGCCCGTCACCTCCGAGTCGTGCCGGAAGCGCAGGAACTCGACGTTGTGGGAATGGGCGCGCGGGCTCGTCACCCATACGCGCGTCGCCTCCACCCAGGTCTCCCCGGGCTGCTCCGCCTCGGTGACCACGCCGATGTGGTCGAACTGCTCGCGCCTGACCGCGGCCATCGCGCCCTCCTCTCCTCTGCGGCGAATCGAATCACCGCCACCCGGATCGGTCAAGCGACCGACCCGCCGCTCGCTCAGAGCACGCGGTGGCGGTCGAACACGATGCGCAGCGACTCGCCGGCGCGCAGGGCGGCGCGGACGGCGTCCTCCCCCTCCCCCTTCTCGGCCGCGAGGCGCACGACGTCGGCCCAGGTCGCAGCGGGGACGGCGACGACGCCGTCGTGGTCGGCCACCATCACGTCCCCGGGGGCAACCTCGACGCCGCCGCACGTGACCGGGACGGCGTGCGCGGCGATCGAGGCGCGGCCCTGCGAGTCGAGCGGCGAGCGGCCGTCGCAGAAGGTCGGGAAGCCCATCGCCGCGAGCTGCGCCGTGTCGCGGACGGGCCCGTCCGAGACGACGCCCACGCCGCCGCGGGCGGTGGCCGCGGTGGCGAGCAGCTCGCCCCAGATGGCGGCGGCGACGACGGTGCCGATCACGACCACCGCGCCCGCGGGAATCGCGTCGACCGCGGCGACCTCGCCCGCGTAGGGATCGTCCGCGGCGCCCGGGACGTCGACCGCGTGCAGGGTGTGCGCCGGGCCGACGGCGCACATGCCGGGAGCCAACTGCGCGATCCGCGGGTCGAGCACACGGCCCCGGAGGCCAAGCCGGTCGAGGCAGTCCGATGCGATGGCGGCGGACAGGACGGGGCCGGCGGACGCAGGCATCGCCGTATACTACGGAGCATGGCTGGGCACCGGGTCGACCGTCTCGCCGCCCCGGAGGTGCGTGCCCTCGCCGCCGCGGGGGCGCCCGCGCTTTGGGCGATCGGCTCCACGGAGCAGCACGGCGACCACCTCGTGACGGGCTTCGACCGCTTCAGCGCGGAGGCCGTCTGCGTCGGGGCCGCCGAGCGGGCCGGGATCGACGTCGCGCTGCTGCCGCCCCTCCCCTACGGCGCCTCGGACCACTGGCTGCCGCTCGGAGCGACCTGGTCCCTCCGCGCGACCACTCTCGTCGACGTCCTCACGGACGTCGCCCGCTCCGCCGATCACTCGGGCTTCCGGCGCCTCGTCATCGTCAACGGCCACGCCGGCAACATCGGTCCCGGCCTGACCGCGCTGGCGGAGTCCGGCGCGGGCACCTGCCGCGTCGAGTTCGTCTCCTACTGGACTCTCGTCGACGGCGCCGAGGCGCCTGCGCTGTCGCCGCGCGATCAGGGCGGCGTCGGCCACGCGGGCGAGGTCGAGACCTCGATCGCCCTGCACCTAGGCGACCTCGCGATCGGCGACCGCCTGCCCGCCCCCGCCGGCAAGCCCCTCGACGAGGGACCGGGCTCGTCCGATCCGGTCGCGCGCCTCCCGCGCCCCGTCGAGGAGTCCCCGGGCGGCGTCTACGGCGATCCCGGCGGCGCCAACGCGGAACTCGGCGCGCTGATGATTGACCGGGCAATCGCCCGCCTAGCCGCGCACCTCGTCGGATGATCGGCCTCGTCGTCAATCCGGTCGCGGGACTGGGCGGTGCGGTCGGGCTGAAGGGCACCGACGGCATGGTCGACGAGGCGCTGGCGCGCGGGGCCGTGCCCCGCGCCGGTGACCGGGCAACCCTCGCCGTCTCCGCTCTTCCCGTCGACGGTCCCATCGCGACCGCCACCGGGGCGATGGGCGAGGCGGTCGTCCGCGCCGCCGGGCGCGAGCCGGCGCTGATCGTCCGTGGTGGCGACACCGCGACGACGGCCGACGACACACGACGCGCCGCCGCGGCGCTCGCCGACGCCGGCTGCGAGCTGATCCTGTTCGCCGGCGGCGACGGCACCGCGCGGGACGTCTGCGCGGCCATCGGCGACCGCAC
>SXGQ01046995.1_pt1 | contig 15667 bp, 21 predicted proteins | sample 3178371 | NCBI WGS metagenome assembly SXGQ01 (sample SAMN11356859, study PRJNA531348) | freshwater metagenome | isolation source: freshwater sample F1-20 | place: China: Fuxian Lake, Yuxi | collected 2017-12-25
CGGAACAGTTGTTGTAAGATCAATTTCAGAAACGTTAATTCCCGGGCTGACTTGAAACGCCATTGTTATCTCCCTTTAAAGGTTAGTCATGTAAGTTGCATTTACTTTATTTATAAATTGAAAAAATTAGGGTATTTGTTCATAAAATACTGAGTTAAATCAAAAGTTTCCTTCAAAAAATCCTCGCTTTTGTGCTACCCAAAAATCATCTCTTAATCCATTATTAAATAATGGTTCGTTGACTTCTTCGTCGTGTATATCATCTCCGGTGCTCAACAGACCAAACGGAAGCATCTGTTGTTCAAGCATTTTCTCGTTCTGCTCATAGATTTGCATGCGAATATCAACATTTGTAATTTCTTTGAGATATGGCTGAGTAGTTAACCAAGCAAAAAGAACACAACACATGGCCATGTCATCATTACCATCTTCTGCTTCGTATGATTGGTTGCCTTTTAGACTGTTCTTGAGCGAGAAACGACTTAACTCGTAGATCGTATCATAGTCATAAATTAAAAATTTGTCTGACTCGACGAGAGTTTTTAGCGTGGCACAACCAATTCTCTTCACTTGTTTCGATGTTTTGACACCATAATGTGTAGTGGTAGCAAAACCTCCTGATAAACTTTGCCCTGTTCTACCATTATTTGCAGTCACAAGTACGCCGTCATATTCAAGATCATAGTGTAAGATGTCAGCCACCTGCTGGCCAATGTCGTTTGTTTCGACAAGAACAAGCGCATCATTATATTTGACTGCAGCACCATAGATAATGTTTGGATATATCAATGGAGATATGAGATTGTTTCGAAACGCGGCGACTTGTCGATATGGCATCGTCGATACGTTGACGACAATGAAAGCAGAATAGTCGGCTCCGGCTCCTCGCGCAGTATCAACTACGATAGCATAGATCGTATCTTTCTCTGGTTCTTCGTAGATCTTTAATCCTCCATCTGCTTGGGCAATTGGATGCTTGTAAACCATATTACGAAGTTTAGTAGGATGAATCAGTGTGTTCGAAGAACCAAGGAACTCGCACTCATATTCTTGTCTGAACTGATCTTCAGAAGTATTACTGATCGTTTGTTCTCTCCATGCCCCGTCGCGACCAGGAATTTGTGACCAGTGAACGTCGACACGAGCATAGGCATTGCGACCTTCTTCTGATTCTGTCCAGATGCGGTAGAACATGTTCATACCGTTCGGTGTCGAGGTAATCAGAACTTTCGAACTTTGACCAGATGAAATAGTAGGATATACCGATGCAAAGAACTCGTCTTGAATATTGGTCGGAACGAACGCAAACTCGTCGAGGTAAACCATATTCTGAGAAGTACCACGAATAGCAGAAGATGATGTAGCAGAAGCAAGAATTTCTGATCCATTCTCGAGCTTGATATTACCCTTATTCCATTCTGTCACACCCATCTGAAGCCACTTCGGAAGGTGTTCGAACATCAACTGAATACGACCGAGGATTTCTCGAGCCTGTCTATCTTTGTTAGCGAGAATAGCGATGGAGTATTCTTCGTTAAATACGATCTTCCATAGCAGGTATGCGGCAACAGTCGTCGTCTTACCGACCTGACGAGGCATCTTACAGATCACAAATCGATTCTCTTCGAATGCAAGGATCATTTCCTTCTGAAATTCCCAGAGCGGGAACATGATCAGACCCTTGTCGATGTTGACAATCTTACAGTAAGTTAAGATGAAATGGAGAGGATCCTCAGAGCACTTAATATACTCAGCAATTTGCTCTGGAGTATACTCGACCTTTGTGTCGGCTCTCTTTAATCGAGGATTACCTAAGTAATTTTCACTCACCATCTTTGTGTCGCTTTAGATATTTCTGTAATTCTGCCGTCGATCCGACAAAGAGGTTGTTTGTGACTTGTTGTGGAGAAGCAGAAGGATCGTCTTCCATGATCTTTTTCTTCTTGGCTTGAAGATCGAGCAAGTCTTTACTTGCTCCTACCATCGTGCTCATCATAGTTGCCAAGACTTCGTATGCTCGAGGATGCTGACTTTGTTTCGCCACATCCATTAAGTCAAAGAGTGCTTCTTGACCCTTATTAATCACTTCCATCATGTTCTCGCGAGCATACTCAAAGTCATCGGAAACCTGTGTGTTAATTTTCTTTTCAATCACAGCCGGTAAGTTTTCGCCAGAAGCGATGTTTAAAAGCTTGTCAAGGTCATTGCTCATTAGATATTCTCAGTAATTGTATTGATAAATCCATATTCATCTGTACTTATAATTTCGTCGTACGGAATACTTGCCGCAGCATTACTCGTAGCTGTTCCATTCGCCGTGAGTCCCGGCCGAGAAGCGACTACAATGGTGTTCGAAGTATTGGTCGTGTTACCCGTTGTAACATCTTCGGGAAGTCTGAACGTTGTTTCTGCAAATTTAATTAGTTTTGATTTCTTTGTAGGACCATACATGTAACCTTTCAATGTAAAGTTGAGTGTCCATGTCAACACTCGTCTTTCTGTAAAGTTGCCTTCATACTGATCTTGAGAAGAGATGCTATTTAAGATAATCGGAATGTCACGCGGTCCATCCACTTCAGGAACAAGATTTACACTCACTGTAAAGTCTGGTGTAAAGTACGGCACGATTTGTTCTACGATTCTTGTACCGTCTTCTGCGTTCTTGACCAAGATGTTCATTTCAAATTGTATGTCATAAGGAACCGGTTGATACTGATACTTGACTTCATCGTCAGTGCCTCCAGTAGCAGACTGTTTCGTTAGCTTGTTCAAAGTATTGAGTTTACGAGTAGGATCATATTCCAAAGTCGTCATCTCAAACGAGATACGAGGAAGAACGATACCAGCTTGATTTAGCATTTCTGGATTTTGCTCAAGTCTCGCCAGAACTTTATCCTTTGGACCATAAGTCAAAGGAACTTTTAGCGTTTGCCTCACTTCTTGATCATTATCTAAACGATTAATGTAGATATCATTAAACACCGTGCCGAATACGATGATATATTTTCTTAGGCTGTCATGATTCCACGTTCTTCCAAACATTACAACTTCTCCATGCGACGTTTAGCCCACATCAATTTTGATGCTTCAGAAATCTTTCTTTTTGCTTCTTCATCATGGGGTTTATTATACATGGGATTATTTGATCCTGATTGAGATACACTCATTTTTTCTTTTGTTTTGTTAGAATGCACTTTACCTAACATTCCTATTTTGCCTTCTTTTTGAAGGCGTTTATGGTACTTCTACACTTGTCCTTCGCTGAACGGATCAACTTGTGACCAGTCGAGAATAACATCACCTTCGAGCTCGAACTCTGTATTATCTTCGAATGGATCGCCCGCTTGTGCTTCAAAACTATATCCTCCTTGAATGATAGGAGTTCCTTCTTGAGTAACAAGAATTAAATTGTCTGAAGTGAGAATGCTATATAGGTCGAGACTCAGGCTAAGATCTCTTTCGATGTTATCAATGGCTGCAATGCCAGTATTCAATTGCTCGCCACTATATTCAAACATCTCACAAACAAGATCATACATCTGAATGTTACCCATCTGATAAAAGACAGGAGTTTTGTTTACATACTTGATATACATTAGACGATCTGCCATCGGAAGATAGATAATATCGCCTTCCTGAGGACGATCAATCATCTCGAGGTTGCCGATCTCGTCCATAAAGTTACGAACAGATACTGTAAATGTGACTTGATCTCTGATTTCAAGACCGAATTTAGATAAGAACTGACCGTCACCTTCATAACTTTCATAGCTACGAATATACATATCAATTAAGTAATTATTGTTGTACTGTGATAATGCATCTTCTTCGTATACATCATCTTTTGCTATGAGTGTTCGAGGACAGTAGTATACGTCGTGCCCGTAAAGTTTTATCGATTCCAGTACTAAGTCTTCAATCAGAACCTGCTCTTGGCTGTTTTGAAAATTATTGAAATAGAAAGAAGTACTCATTCAACAATTCCCCTTTTTCTATCCCAATATAATTTCTTTGCGGCTGCCATTTTCTGCCTTGTTTCAATAGATTTGTTGCCGGTGCCTTTACCAATTCTATTAACCGACATTTTATTTTTAGCTTCAATTGTGTGTTTAGATCCAAACATGGGGTTATTTTTACCAGAAACATCATAGTGATTGTCACTGATTTTCTGTCGTGTTTCAACCGAAAGCCCCAACCGATTTCTTTCTGATAAATCAGTCCGACGGTTTCCCTTATTTCCTATACCTATAGCCTGTTTAGAAGCTTCTGTATGAAATTTTAAGATAAATTTGCCATCGCTGTTGCTTTGATTATAATAATCTTTAGATTTGGCAGCATCAACAGTTTTTAATATAACTTCTTCTAATTTTCTAATATCGATAAATTTACCTTCGGCAATAATCTGTCTAGTAAAATCTTGAGGTCTAAGTTTATATTGTTCTAACATGTATTTGCTGGAACAAATATAACCGTCGTCCGGAGTACCCTTACGGGATCCTACGTACAATTTATTATCTTTATGATCTGTCCAACAATATGCAAAAGCTTCCATAGTATATATTTCAACCTATCATATCGAGAACCGGAAGAGAATAACTTGAGATCATTTCATCTTCGAGTTTTCTTCTTTCGGCGACGGCATCGTCGTAGATTTTCTCTCCGTTAAACTGTACTCCACCGGGTAAAGTCATTCCAGTAAACTTTGTGAGGTTTGATCCCCACTGTTCTTTGATCAGAGTCGTAGCATAGTTCTGAAGCCAGCGATCGTTGTATGCATCAGTATAAGTTTCTGGATCCACAACTTCGTAAGCTTCGACGAGCAAGAATTCTCCGATTCTGACTGTATTCCAATCCATATCAACGTGAAGACGATCTTTATGTCTTGAATATCGAATCGGTTGTTTACCGACAAGAAGCTCTGTCATCAAAGCAAGATGCTCCATGACCATGTAATATGGAACGAGAGATACGTTAGTAAGAGTATAAAGATCGTTCAATGCAATCTGATAACGAATATTGAAAAGATCGTCAGAGCGAATCGATGGATCTCCCATCGAGAAGATGCTGACAGCACCGATAATATTCTCTGGAAGAGTAATATACTTGTTTGCTACGTCAGTTTCTGTAATTGCGTGCTTATAGTATACTTTTTCTGAGCCATCGAAGTGATAGTCATACCAGTAACGAATCGCTTCGTCGACGCGATCATCGACTTGATCATCATCGACGTTAATTTCAATGACTGGTTTGCCGAGCTTACGAAGGCAGTACTCTTTAAATGTTGCTTTTGTAGTAGGAGTGGCCATCGTATTCCTCGTTTATTTCTATTTATAATGCGCTTGTTATATCACTTTTTGGTGTACAACAACAGAGAAACGTGTTAGAATGACTTTATGTCTTTTATAAGGAAATTCTAACTCTAACTGAGTATTTATAACAACATAAATACTGCAATGAAGGCAGTGAAAGGTGTATATACAATGAATCTTGACTTGATGATTATCGATAACTTTTATATCAATCCCGACGCCGTCAGAGCCTTTGCTTTGGCTCAAGACTTTAACGTTACGGGCAATTATCCAGGAAAACGAACAGCTTCATTCTTGACGCAAGACGTCAAGGATTGTATTCAACATTGGATGAATCCGATTGGAAAGATTACCAATTGGCACGAAAATTCAGGATATACTGGAGCTTTTCAATATGCTACAGCTATGGATCGAACATGGATTCACTGCGATCATACGAGTATGTGGGCTGGTGTATGCTACTTGTCACCAGATGCTCCGCATACTGCCGGCACAGGAATGTTTCGACATAAGGAAACTGGAGAGTATCGAGCTCCAAAGAACGAGCATGAGGCATATGACTATACCAAGTGGGATAAGATCGACATTGTAGGCAACAAGTACAATCGACTCATTCTTTACAGCGGAGATCTCTTCCATGCCAGCTTAGATTATTTCGGAAAAGATTTATATGATGGACGCCTATTTCAAACATTCTTCTTCGATACGGAGTATGTGCGATGAAGGTTTGCAAGGTGATATGGTCGACGAATCGACTCGAGTATTTGATTCCTACTCTAAGATCACAATCTAACATGTTAGACTTTAGCGGATGTCAGGTCGAGGGCATCTTTTTTGATGATATGCCAAAAGGTCGTCATGACGGTACGATGTTCGAGTTGGCTAAGAATTTTGGATTTACTGAGATCTTCTTGCACCAACAAAATATGGGTTTACCATATGTATGGAATCGAACCTTCGAACTCCTGAGAGAGCGAGACTATGATTACGTGTATCTGTCAGAAGATGACGTCACGTTCAATCATCCGATTAAGATACTCGATATGATTCAGATTCTTCAAGATCATAAGAACATTTCTCAGGTATGTTTAACACGCCAAAAGTGGTATGATTTTGAAGAAGAAACACAAGCTTATAAAACAGATATTCCGCTCGGGAAATATCGAGGAGAGCTTTCTGAAGCATATTTTTGGAGTCTATCGAGTGTGTTTCCTCGAGCAATCGTAGATCTTCCTCATGCCGAATCAGTAGGCGAGAAGAACTTAAGCGAGTATGTTGTAGCAAAATCATTACGACAACTTAACATGCAGACGTGTAAGCTCAAGACCGAAGAAGGTCATAATATCGTCAATCATATTGGCGAGTATAGTATCGGTAAGAGAGCAGAACCGGGAGATCCTCGTTATGAAGATTTCTCTGTATACGATCCTGAAACAAAATATAGTTCGAGGCATGGAACAAGGTGGGTTTCATGATTATGAAACTATAACGGCTGTATCTGTATCTGTATAGAAGATCATACGACCGTTGCAGGCCATGTTCCAGTCGGGGCCGCTCTGCTCTGACCAGCATGGCACGAGAATGCGGACGTGACGCGCAAGGTGCTCTTTACCATCTTCAAATACACGCCAAACGTGTTCAGATGATCCGCGATTCGGTTGCCCAGCAGACTTATTAAATCGGATGAGATAGTGACTCATTCTGGGGGTGGATTAGGCATTTTGAAGCTATCTAAAAAGACAGATGACGCGCGCACACGCCGAAGTTCTCGACGATATGCAATCCACTCAGCACGTTTTCCTGCTGTGATGGGTTCGTCGGGTAATATTCTCCAATCAGATTCACGCAGTCGATCCCAAGCTTCTTGACGTATCAAGTCTTCGCGGCTAGCAGGCTCAGGAGGGGGAGGCTTATCACTAACATAGAACCAACCTGTATCTTCATGCTCTGGACCTATCCATGAAAGGTCACTTAGCTTTTCCTCGCAGTCAGTAAGACCAAATACTGGTCCCCAATTCTCAGGAAGCTCTTGTGGTTCGTTTAGCTCTTCGCCGCTGCTTAGGCGCTTCAATTGCCACAATTTCGTCATCAAGTTCTTCCTTTAAGGGCATGCCGGGTTGCTGTTCTGGATGAGGTAAATTAGCACCAACAAGCATATGCGGTGCCATATCGTTTGAGTGCGGTGGATGTCCTACGCCAGGAAGAAACTGTATGCCACGATAATGTGCAAGCTCTGCCTCAGAGTATTTCCAATCTCTCCAACTAGAAAAGTCATTCCGTGGTTGAAGTAAGCTATGACAACCTACGCTAGCAGCAAGCTGATGAATAAGCTCGATGGTTTCAACTGGTTGCATAATAGCGAAAGTGAACGATCCATCTCCGCGTCGCATAATAAGTTCAGTTGTACCGCCAAACGCAGTTCCGACCGTTACGCTGCGTGCCCGCGTCTGTGTTTCCTCAAAATGCTGCTGATGTAACTTCTTTTTATTCATTATATAACAACCCTCTTATTTATTTTGGTTTATATGGTATGTTTATTTACCCTTCTGATAAACAGTGCTAGGTGACTCTACTGATGTTAATCAAAAAATTTATTAACTGTTATACTATTCTATATTTATTACACGAATTACTGCACGCAATTTTAAGTTTTTATTTATTGCGGATTCCACGATATTACAACTTGTCCGCCTGTTCCTACTGCTATCGGGTAAGAAGTCCCGGGACTAACCGGCACAGCATTGAATGTAGATGGCGTTCCGGCGCTTCCGGGGTTTCCAGCACCCCCACAACTTCCTGGATTGCCACTACCACCTCCGCCTCCGCCGGGGGGGCCATAGGCAGAGAAAACATTTATCCCACTGCCGGCGCCACCGCCTCCCCCCGCGGGAGAATTGGCGGGTGACCCGGGGCTGGCGTTTGCATGGCCGCAGGGGTGCGGCCCGGCACCAGCGCCGCCGGCGCCACCTCCGGGCCCGCCGCCGGGGCCGCCAGCGCCACCGAATCTTGTTTGCGCCGGCCCCGGTTGTCCGGTCTGGCCAGGCGAGCCTCCGGGGTTGCCACCGGGGGCCCCAACGTTAAAGCCGCTGCCTTGGCTGCCGCCATTGCCGCCGGCCCCACCGTTGCCGCTAGCGCCACCGTTCCCACCGGCTCCGCCCGAAAACGTATATCCTAAAACTGTAGTAGGGGTGCCCGGATTTCCGGAGTTTCCGCCGGCACCGCCGAAACCGGGGTTTCCAGCAAACCCACAGCCCGGCCCAGCCGTCCAGCCACCGGCGGCACCACCACCACCACTGCCGCCTGTCGCCGCAAAGTTTGCGCCGCCGCCGCCTCCGCCACCACCCCCGCCGAAGCCGGGGCCGCCAGGACCACCGGGGTTTCCCGCATTGCCGCTTCCTCCCCTTCCTGTAACGGACACACTAGATATACCAACTGGTACCGTAAATGTGCCAGTTGAATTAAAAGTTTGCGTGCCGCCCGGAGTAAGGGATACGCCACCAAATAACGTTACTCTTGTTGTTCCTGTAGGCATGCTACTTTCCTTTTGTTTATTGAACGCTAGGGTAGCCAGGCCCTAGGCGTTTATCCCACTGATACTCAGCAAGCAAACCATGCTTGTCTACATAATGTAGCATGAACTGAGCATTTATTCTAGCTTGTGTCATCTTATTGCGCCAATGATGCACGTTACAGCCTTTATAGATTACCGCATCACCCGGACTCAAGGTAACTTTTGTAGGTTCAGCATCTCCGTTTTGCATCCAAATGGGCCAGGGCTCACCGTCGCAAGCAACATTTACAGTAACAGAATACTCGCACGACGGTCGATCTACATGTCGTTCAAGCTCGTCACCTTCAATGTATACACGACTGTAAGAGTATGTAGGCAATAGTTCTTTTCCTACTATTGTCTCCACCGCCTCTCGGCTGTTAACCAGTAGGACTTCTATCATAGGATCAGCATACCTTGCATATTTACTAGGATTGGTTGATAGAGGTCCAATGTCGTCACCCCGATCTGTATATAGCACGCTTTTTAAGGCGTACTCCATATAGCGCGATATTACAGACGCATCCGCTTCAGAAATGAAATTCCTCACAGTCACATAACCACGCTCTGTAAATTGTGCAGCTTCATTATTCATAGTAAAACCAGCCTGTTACAATATATTTGCTCTGATTGCCAAGAACAGTGTTACCTCGATGGGCATGAGTAAATGCTGCGGGCCACAATAGCATAGTATTGGCTTGCGGCGCAATCCTGCAGCGTTGATACAAAAACTCTGTTTCGCCGCCATCGCCATCATCAAGACTGTTAAGATATAGCATATACACTAATACGCGATCGGCATGATCACCATTACCTTGCTCACCATGCCAAACATGATAGCCGCCGCCGGGATCGGTACGCTGCATCTTCATAGCCGTACCTTGGATACGTCCTTGCCCCAGTACAGAAAACTGAGCGGCATAATCTTCATAACAAAGCTGTAGACCTTTGAAGAACATATCAGTAGCCGACTTATCTTCAAACGGAGCAACAGTATGAACGCCCATGTTTAAGCCAAGTTGCAAGTCATTCTTATTATGTTTTAATGCTCCTTCGCCATTTTGTCTGTTAGTTCCTGCACCGCTCTGCGTCAGTCGCTCAAACTCATTGATGAGATGCTGGCAGTATCCTTCAGGATACAAGCCGTGATACATCTTGATAAAATCTTCTTGATTGTTACTCATCGAAAAGGTGGTCCTGAAATCCATGCCACGAGAGACTGGCGTGTTCCCTGTGTTACTGGTGTAACTTGATGGAGCGTGTATGCCGGAAACACCGTGATAAGTCCTCGCTGCTTACGCACATTGGTAGGCTCACCACCTGTCATGACCTGAAGATTGCCTCCTTCGTACTGACTAGGATCGGCCAATTGAAGAACAAGACTTAGCTTTCGACTCGGAGATAGCTTTCCTCCATAATCCTGATGCCAACCGTACATACCATGCTCTGACTGATTATAATTGGTTAGCTGTAGTGCCTCTCCGAATCCAGTCAGATCAAAACGATAATATTCTGCATTCAGTGAGGATGCAGCGTGAGCTAGCTTCTCGAACACCCATGCCGTATCAGAAGTTTTATTAAGCCACGATATTTGTGAGCGCCGAATGTTATTAAGTGTATCTTGGTCAGGATTTCCTCCGACCTGCGCACGCTGATTGGCATTCTTGGCCTGCTCTTGCAGCCAATTCAACTCTTGATCGGTGAACGCATTTTCCCACCAAACAAATGGTTGAGTTGGCATAGAGTATGGTGTTAGCAAGTGCTGCATGGACGGTCTCGATGAGATATGATGAAGTGCAAGCTGCGTGTCGGAGTCTCTGCTCCGCCGCCCACAAGTTGATGCTGCATCCATGAATTGGAAAAAAGTACAGTTCCCGGCTGAACGTTGTTAAAGCGAATGCTATTTGTAGCGTTTGTGACTTCATCGCTCGGCGCAAAATCTAACTCTATCATTGCCTTATTCATTCTTGTATCATAGTATATCGGATACGCACCACCTTGCGGGGTATCGATGAACATCCATCCACAGACTTGACTGTTCTTGTGGACGTGAACGTTGGTGCCACTTGCTTGGCTAGTTTCCTGCGCCCACAATCCTGTAAGGTAGAAGTCGTAACGATCAACTGCGTAGCCTTGCTCACGCAACATTTCAACTCCGGAAATCAAAAGATAATCTGCAACACGACGAAAAGCCGGATCATGCATAACATCACCAGATTGACACATCGAGTATTCAGGTCGACGAACTCTATCTAGATGTTGAAGGCAAGAAGGTGCTATTTCCTCGACAAGATCAGGCCGTTCGTCTCGGTAGACGATGGCAGGAAAATAAGCAAATCCTTCCATTATTCACCGACGTAATTAATAAGCTCATTTGCAAATGCGGTAATTTCTTCTGCGGTCACGGCAGCTTCGGAAGCTGGTTTATTACGAGCATTTTCAATAAGAGTTTCTTTTGCTATACGAACAAGTTCAAGACGGGCTCTTCTATTATTCATCTCTGTTTCATGAGTTCGACGACTTGTTTCAAGATCTTGTTGATGTTGTTGTTGAGCAGCCATAATTTCTTCTTGTGTCATTTTATCAATCCTTTCTTTGGTTATTTATATATTTAAATTATGCTTTTACATCTTTCATAGAGATGTTGCCGTAGTACGTTGTGCCATTATCTGGAGTAAAGAATACCCAAATATCAACGGCATTGGCTGTTGTAGTACGTGACAATGTGGCAGCACCGCCCGGGAAACGGAAAGCTCCGCCTGCCCACGCTACAGTTCTATTAGCAGTCCCATCGTTAGTCAAGATGAGCGTGAAAGATGAACCACGATTTGCGTTGGCATTGGGGTTCTGCAAAGTAAAGGTACAGTTAGCGGTCAACGTCGCCGTGAAGACAGTACCTTGCCGCAGATCAATATTGGCAGTGGCACCGGTGTTGCCCAGCGCAACAACATCGTCTGAATAGACTGCCTCAAGATAACCGGCACTCGTAAGTCTGGCAACTTCTGTACCGCCAGTACTAAACGCTAGCGTATTCGCTGTCGGAGAAAACATTCCTGTGTCGGTATCACCAGTAAAGGTGTAAGATGGTGCACTTGTATTGCCGAGATTAGCAACTATTTTTGCATCGCTGCTAAATCCTTTTACAATAATTCTATTCTCGGACGCTGTAGTTCCCGCAAACACGGATGGGGAGTTAGCAGTTAGTCCTAGGCCACCATTGGGTTGCACGTAGTAAGATTGTCCAGATGACAGTCCCGATTGAGCATCATCGATAGCTCCAGCTATTTGGATTGAGGCTGTAGCTCCGTTTGCGTAATTTGCGCTGCTAAAACCAATGAAGTTGTTGGAAGTCAGGTTTGTCGCTCCGACATTGGCTTCTAGTACAGACGATCTGCCAATGTCGCCACTGCCGGCTCGAGAAGCAACAACAATCTTATTTTGTGCCGAATGAAATGCTGAAGTAATAGAATCTACTCCAGTGCTATCCGCCGACTCAAATACGACTGGAGCTCCAAAACTAATGGATTTACCAGTCACTGTACCAGTTCGGGCTGTGCCAAAATAGGAGTTACCGCCGTCCATATAAGATACGATTATTCCATTAGTATAAGGTACTACAGAAGTGCTGTAAGTGTCGGAGTCACCGGTAAAGCCCACCGGAGTGCCAAAACTAATATTGGTACCAGAAATTGTAGTGACGGTGGCAAACCCCCGATTGCTTGTGCCTCTATAAGCAATTACAACTCTTCCGGAAGTATTATCGTATCCGGCAGATATACTATCGGTGTATGAAGTATTGAATGTAGCTGGGGTACCGAAACTAATACTATTACCAGAAACGGTACCAACAATTGCGGTACCACCATTTACGTTGCTTTCACCTCGATAGGCAACAACAACTTTTCCAGAAGTTGGGGAATAGGCTGCAAAGGGAACGTCCATGTAGGTGCTAGAGTTGGCCCATTCCACCGCCGTGCCAAAACTGATACTTGTATTAGAAACAGTACCGACAATTGCAAGAGATGTATTATTATTGTTTTTCTTGTATATGGTTACAGTTTTTTGTTGTATTGTATCATAAACCGTAGAGACATAAGAGATGTTATTACAAGCGCTTGCCTCAAACTCAGCCTCAGCACCGAAAGTAATACTTGTATTTGAAACAGTACCAACAATTGCCTTACCTTTACCGGCGTTTGAGTTGGAGTAGGTAATAACAACTCTTTGCTGAGCAGTGTCATAAGTTGCTGAAAGATAGTTAAAGGTCGCGTTGGAGAATTCCACCGCGGTACCGAAACTAATAGTATTTCCAGAAACTGTTCCAACCTTGGCTTTACCTGTGGCGCCATCTCTGTAAGCAATGACAACTCTTTCTTGACTGGAGTCATAGACGGCAGAGATTTCAGCACCAACCTCTGTGCTAAGAAATTCAGCCGAAGCCCCACTAGACAAGGCACCCATTTCTTGTCCTACAAAGCTAACCGTCCCGTTAGCATTAAGAACTACTGCAGAGCCGTCTCCCAATATACCCGAGGCAACAGCTTGAATCGTGGGCTCAGTCTCCGGAACCGGAAGGCTAGCCCAGTAAGGAGAACCAACAGAGCCATTCGATGATAACACTTGGCCTGCAGTACCGACGCTGCCATTCGCAGATAATTTTATACCTTCTCCAAAGAAATTAGATCCTAGAGTAACTTGCGTATTATTGGCAATAAAACAAAAGCCGCCACTCAGAGTAATTACTCTCAATATTGGCGAGGTAACACTCTCATCGAATTTTCCAAAACCTGTTGATGTAACACCCGTCGAGTTAGCGATGAAGGCAGAGCCTACACTCAATATTGCCGAGTTGACGCGCGTACTAACGTTAGCAAATCCAGTAATTGTCGTATTGCCAGCAGCAAGCGTGGTGCTTACGTTAGCAAATCCAGTTGATGTAATACCCGTCGAGTTAGCGATGAAGCTAGAGCCTACGGTAAACGAAGCAGTATTAACACTCGTACTGACGTTAGCAAAGCCTGTAATTGTTGTATTACCAGCAGCTAATGTTGTAATGCCTGACGCTGCACCGCTGAGTGTAAGAGAACTTAAAGTACCAACGGAGGTGAGAGAAGACGCAACAATTCCCGTGCCCAAAGCCGTAGAGTTAGCAATAGTAGTATTACCGATCTTATAGGTTTTGCCAGCCGCAAGATCAATATTTTCGGAAGCAGTCCAACTATCAGTTGCATCAATCCAGTTAAATGTCTTATCGGTAGCACCTTTCAGAGTAATACCACCACCGTCGGCAGTCGCATCAGAAGGAGTAGCCACATCACCAAGTATAATATTTTTATCTTCTACAAGAAGATCTGTAGAATTTATATTCGTTGTTGTGCCATTAATGGTGAGATTACCAGAAACTGTCATATCACCAGTAATCGTCGTGTTACCGGCAGCGAGTGTCGTGATACCGCTGACTGCTTGTGCAGCACTCGTCGACTGAATCGTAGTCGTTCCAATAAACAATGAAGGCAATCGAGCAGCTGCTACTGTGCCAGAAGACAAGTTGGTCGCATTCGCTGCAATTGCAATTGCGTTGGTATATGCGTTATTGGCCTCGGCACTTAAAGAGGTAGCGTTAATCGCAGTAGCACCAATGACGAGTTGACCACCCGTAATTACAACGTTACCTGCTGATACTGTTACGCCATTTGCTACCGTTAGCCCATTTTTGACGCGAAAATTATTTGGTGTTGTCATCTGGTTCCCTATCCCTCAGATTATATTATAATTCTATTTATACATTTACGAGGTTAAACGAAACGGCTATTTAATTGCCACTTTACCCCTGATTAGGGAAGAGAGGAAATGCAGGTGTGATTGAATATAGAGTTCGAGATTAGTGTGTTCTATTGTTTACGACCCCACGTTAGTTGACCGGAATGATGGTGTGCCACGTGCGCCTCCGGCCCAAACAATGTGGGCAGCGCCTATGCCGCCATTGCCTCTCATTATTTTACCTTACAACTTTGTTATTATTACTTGTTTATTACCCATTCATTATCTATGTAACGATACTTATTAGGTAACCAATCAACAGGAGGTATTATATTTGTAACTAACTCCACGTCAATCGAAGTAAAATCAATATCTACGTAGTCTCCTTGCCCGGCTGCCGTGATATTTGTTAAGTATAATTTTTTATTGACATCATCAAAACTGTGTTCGCTATCATCCTTAATGAGAAATACTGATAGGTTTGTGTCTTTAGTAAGTAATGTTTTCATTTTTTATATCCACTGAAAATAACTTGAATCTAGAGTTGATCCTGCTCCGGTGAGTCTTGAATCAGAAAAACTTGTGAATGATGAATTTAGTGGAGCAAAATATCCTACATACACGACATTCACCGGGGACGACCTTCCATTCAAGTTTTGAAGAGCAAATAATCTTGAAATACCATTAGCTGTAATTTTTATAACATATGGGTTATGGTATGAATAGTTATCTCCAAATCCTCGACATATAAAATACTTTGCGCTAGTAAAATCGAGTGCACTTATATTTACAGTAATCACACTAGAGGAAGTACCGCTGGACATCCATATTCCTTGCGACCTCGAAGCCCAAACTACAGATTCAGCAACTGTATAACCATTACCACCACCAGATGCGCTTGGAGATGATAACGTCGATGTTTGATGCCCAGAAGGAACAGAACTTTCAACATACCAGTTACTAGTTCCTCCTCCAGGAGCAGTTGTAGCGGTTGACATATAACTCCAAAATGCATTTGCATTTTGGCCATACGCAGAGGAATATGTAG
>SXGQ01321665.1_pt1 | contig 15667 bp, 31 predicted proteins | sample 3178371 | NCBI WGS metagenome assembly SXGQ01 (sample SAMN11356859, study PRJNA531348) | freshwater metagenome | isolation source: freshwater sample F1-20 | place: China: Fuxian Lake, Yuxi | collected 2017-12-25
ACTATTTCAATAGTAAAAATTGAATATCAACTGGAACTCTATCCTTCATGATAGTAATTTTCCTTTTGGTTTGAATGCAGCATTTTCTGCACGAAATGCATTTTTTTGGTTAATTCCCTGTTTAACAATGTCAGCTGCCATAACATTATAGTTTGGCTGCTTGGTAACATCACTTTGCATGTCGCGTATGACTTTTCCTAGTTCTTCCGTATTTACTTGTTTGTTGTACATATGTTGTTTATGGTATAAATATCAAAAGGATATATCCTTTGTGTTTTTATTTTAATAATATATATACTAAAACCGAGTATATTTATGTGGAAACATCTTATCATAGACAACTTTCTTAAACCTGAGCACTTTGAGTATATAAACAATACGTTTGATACACAGATACCAGAACATAGAAAAAACAAACCGTCTGCTCACAGCTATCTTGTAAACGAAAAAAAGCTGAAGCAGGTGAATAAATTTTTGGGAAATATAAACACTGACAAATTTTCAGATAGTTTTATTAGAGAATTATATAATACATACAACCCAAAACTATTGGACATTTTAAGAGAGGTTGCTCCAGAAAAACTAAAATTATATAAACAGTCAATTATGATTTTTACTGTTACTCCTAAAAATTCTTCATATCCTAAACACACAGACACAAATGAAAAACTTTTGTCGGTGGTAATATATTTAAAACCAGAAAAAAACACAGGTACAATTTTATACGAAAATCGTGAAGATAAAAAGCCTCACAGTATAGTAGAATGGAAACCCAATCGTGCGCTTATATTCTCAAGATCAGAAAATACATGGCACGCTTACAAAGGCGATGGTATTAATGATAGATATGTTTTGGTATATAATCTTTTAGGGCCTTGGGGAAATGAAAAAACAAATCAGTAATAAGCTAAAAATGATAAACCACAGAAAAAATTTTACTGTTTTGTTAGATAAAATAAAAGCTAAAAAAGGAGTAGAATTGGGGGTTGCTAAGGGCCATTATAGTAAAATATTAAACGAAGCATATAAGTTTGAAGAATTTTACTGCGTAGACAAATGGAATTCACCTTTACATGGAGACAAGCAAAGAAATATAACCATAGAGGCGCTAAAACCATATCCTTGGGTAAAAATAATACATTCTACATTTAACGATGCTATACATCAATTTCCAGACGAGTATTTTGATTTTGTATATGTAGATGGATCAGCACACGGCGGTCAAGAAAATGGAGAAACTCTACGTCAATGGTTTCCCAAAGTTAAAAAAGGCGGAATATTCGCAGGCCACGATTATTGCCCACGTTGGAAAAAAACATATGACCAAGTAAACTTATATATAAGAGATGAGTTAGGATATGAAGTATATTCTACTCAAGAAAAAATATATCCCAGTTGGTATATTTTCAAATAAATGACCATAAAAAAAAGAACGACTTTCGTCGTTCTTTTTTCATAATATATTTTTAGTCGATTCTATAATTTCCCTTGCTAATTCGCTTTAGTCCCGCGAGATTAGCCGTAGCACAATCCGAAATAAGATTCTCAAAGTAGCCAGATTTTGTACCTTTCTTATATACATTAGCGGCTTTAAAACTAACGTCGCTTGCACGAAATATAGTTCCCTTTTTGACACCAGATTCAAGAATACAATTTGCAACATACGTCGCACGTTCTTCGGTGATATTTCTAGAATATTTGGTTTTAGACTTTGTTTTAAAACCATATTGGCCCATAAGAAGTTCTACGCCCTTTTGAGTAGAATAGCCCAAAGACTTACACGATTCTTCAAAACTAGAAACGAGCTTAGAACCTTTTTCTACATCCATTTTTACTTCTCCAATAATAGATGCCATCGTTTCGATAGCATTTTTTCTTTCTTCAAAAGGAAGACTGGTAAGATAGCTCATCACGCTTTCTGGTGTTAGTTTGGATGTATTCATGTTGTTTATGTATTTTTTATGTTGGTTTGAAACTTTGTCAGATTCTATCAAGATGATTTTATTTACTATACCGTTGTTAAGAATAATATCATCGTTATTTTGAATGATTTTAGAAATCTCATTTGATGTAGGATTCCAGTCAGAATTAGAATATACAAAAGATATACTATTATCTTTTCTAAGCACGTTGCATATTCTATGCGTTATTCTGCAATTGTTTTTTATATAGTCTTTGCTGCAATCAAGCCTATCAGCACTAGGCGAAAATTGGTCGTTGGGTATATATCCATCATCTTCATGATCTAATACTCCACGACTAAAATCTATAATTTTATTACATATAGAACATATATACCCAGAGTCTTTGGACGCTAAAAACATACGAGATATTTCTGGATAATGTATATTATGAGTCTTTTTGCATGCACGCCCACTAGCTTTCATACGGCTATGAATTTTTGAATATAGGTTGCGTGATATGCTTTTCATTCAAAATTTATAATGAAACTACTATACACAAAAAATCATATATGTCAAAGAATATAATATAACCCTTATATAACCTTATGATAATAGAACATATATGATATGAAAAAACCAACGGTATATATGAAAATCCTTATAAAATTTTTTACCTCCTGTAAATTTTGAAAATTCATATAAAGAGAACAAAAAGATATATAGGAAAATGGCATATCTCTTATAAAGGGTTATATTGAGTTTAGCGACTTTAAATAAGGTATAGACTGGCGTATATATGAAAACCGGACAGAAAAAATCGCAGCGACAATAAAACAGGTCTCGCGCCCCCTGTGGGGGCGTGGCACCCCTGCCTAGAAGACACCTACAGGCCTGGCCTAACCCCCCCTATATGGGGGGTTTACACACGGGCCACACCCTATACGGGCGGGGGTTACCCCACCAACCCACCCTCTGCCATAAGACCCTTGACGATGAGCCTGGCCTTCATAGGGTTGGCTCCATAAACATATAGCCCATAATGAGTTGATAGGTTCATAGGAAAGTCTTGACGAAACTTTGTAGCTTCATAAGCACTGGTAGCGAACGACTTACGGTTAGAGTTACGTCCACGAATCTTGAGATAAGTCTTTGTTCCTTTAAGCATTAACCTAGCCTGCTTTATAAAACTCCAACCATTGTTGTTGTTAATAACAAACCCACAGAACCCTTTAGCATATGACTTGTTGTTCATCGTGGTGATATGTTGGTTGACGGGTTAAAATAAGTCAAGCCTAGATCACCATCCATAGCTCGCTTTGCGATCCTCCTTGGCGTCGATCAGAGCATCCTGCTCCTCACGCCATACCTTGTATTGCTCAACGGTGTGTACCCCATACTCCGCGAGGTCAAGGGCGGTGACGGCGCTGACGCACCAAAACGTTGCACCCTCGGCAATGCACTTGGCCTCAAACTCTGCGTTCTTGGCGGCGAGATAGGCATTGAGAGCGACTTGATCGGCGGTGAGAGTGATGTTGGTGGTAAGGGATTTCATCTTGAGTCCTAGTATGGTGGAAGTTTATAGAAAGTAAAGAAAAAAGCACCCCTTTCGGAGTGCTCTTTATTTATGACTGAGAACAAATGACTTATGAAAGTTACGATTCGAGTTTGATTTCTACCCGATACAAAGTCCAGCCGGTTCCCGTGAAACGAAAATGGAACTTGTTGTTATTCTTTAAAGTTACAGAAAAGGTGGAAATCCCCGTAAACCCAGCTGAGTCATAGTCCAAGGTACGGCCGTTCGGATTAGTTCCAGACTTTTCAATAATCTTAACAAATGCCTGAGGAGTGATCATAGCTTCAATGGTGTTGTCGATTATAGCCGGAGCCATAACCAAAACAAGACCAGAAAAAGGATTGTCCTTTGGGTCATTGGTTATCTTTTTCATCATCGTGGCTTTCACCTCATTCTTCATATTTGACCGTACCGAAGGAAAGTCGATTGCTTGACCAATGTTATCAACGTTTCCAGAACGGAGAGTGTCTGGCAAAGAACCAACGGAGATAAACGGAGAAGCCACATAGGTTCCAACGGCAATGGAAGCGATCAGTACAGCGACTAGTGTTTTATTCATCGTGAGTAAGTATGGTTAGTAATTAAAGAAAGTCAAGCTTTGCTTTTGCCCTCAGTGGAATTATTCCCAGCGGTTGCCATGCTTGGGCTTCCGTTGATAACTACCCTTGCCCCGTTTGGTCTTGTGAACACAGCCACCGAGGTTGAGCCCGGCCGTGAACTGGGAGCGGATCTTGATTTGAGAGGTGGTCTTCATTATGCCGATAAGTATGACGGTTCGCTATAGAAAGTAAAGAAAAAAGCACCCCTTTTGAGGGTGCTTTCTTTTATGACTGAGAACAAATGACTTACAAAAGTTAAGAATCCTTGGGGTTTAAATCGACTGGAACAGTCCGAATAATAGTACCGAAGGGACGGTTTACATTTTGCTCCACAACGCTAAACTTGACTTTGACCACTTTTCCGTTTTCAATTGTAACCAACCCAACCTGAACGGTTTCTTGACCATCTCGGAACTGGCCGCGCCCTCGGATTCCAACATAAATGGCTTCACTCAATCCCCAGATAGATTTCATACGAAACGCAGAACCAAATTCCAAAACCTGGACGTTCTTCAGATGGCCACGATAGCCCAAAAGTCCATCATCATCAGCCGTTTCTTCCATTTTCAACAGAAGCGATTTTAGTTCCGCGGTCTGACTTTCATTCAATGGAGATTTTACTTCGGTAGATTTGATTTCTTCTTTAAGAGGCTTAAGTTCGGCATAAATGTGGTTAGGCGAAAGATCAAGGTTGGCTCCGCTGATGGCATCAACACCAATGCCGACCACCCCTCCCAGAATAAGATTCATGCTCCCAGAAGCAACGCCTTGTAAAGATAGTGCGGGAGACAAGGTAAAGGTTTGTGTTTTATAACCCTCCTTGGAAATAATAACTTGCACAGTTTCATTTCGTTTGAGGGTGAATGTCACTGGCGTGATGCCAGACTGACCGGTAGACAGCTTGACTTCAGCCTTTGAGGGGTTTGAAGCGATAGGAATGTCCATCTTGGTTCCACGTTGGACGGTTGCACACCCAGATGCAAACAGTGCTATTAACCCTAGAGATAGAACAACGATTGATTTCATGTCAGTAAGTATGGCGATAAATTAAAAAAAGTCAAGCTTTGTTCGTCCGGCCGACCAACTTCTTGATGAGGTTGAAACCTAGCTGAAAGGCGACACCAATCAAAACCAGAACAGGACCGACCATAAGAGCGACCCGCCGGGCGGGCTTGGAGTGGGTGGCGTGATAAAAAAGAATGATCAGGCCAAGGATGGTCCAGATAGCGAGAGCGATAAGAAGAATAAAGATCATGCCAGCAGTGTGGTTAAACGGCTGTAGAAAGTAAAGAAAAAAGCACCCCTTTTGAGGGTGCTTTCTTTTATGACTGATAAACAAAGGGTTAGGTTAAATGTCCTTGGAGAGATTTTTTCGATGGTTTGTGTCGCCTTCAGAAATTTGGGAAAGTATTAACATATCCATCATAGTAAGTTTTGACTTTTCGGTGGTATCGCCCAAACTTTCTAACGTAATTTCATATTTGCCAGAAGCTAATGTCCAAGAAGCATTTACTCCAGAGAACTTTCGGCCTAAACCGTTTACCTTTTCGACGTTTTCGGTTTTTGTCGGTGTTCCATACTTTTTAACCAATCCTTCAAAAACTACTTCGAAATTATCTTTTGAAAAATCGACACACAAATAATACAAAGTCGAGTTGGATTTTGGAAAATTTGTTTTAAACAGCGCCTGTATTTCAACCATGCTACCAGCGAAGGTTATCTGTTCTCCGTTGGGGAAATTTCCAGCAATGTCGTCTCCTCCTTTGGAACGACCTTCGGCTGGGCTGAATCTACTAAATTTTAAAAAACATCTTAATGGATTGATTTCGCTCACGGAGCCCCAGTAATATGAATCTCCATTAAAGCGTGCCGCCAGCTCTTCTTTGTAAGAAGATTCTCCCTTATGTCTAATAAGACATTGCTCCATCGTCATGCCAAGAGCAAACCCCTTGATGTCCGGAACCACGTTCTGAGAGAACGAAGTTGATGCCAACGCAATAGCGGATAAAACAATCTTGATCTTCATCGTCTGTGAGTATGGTTAAATTTTAAAAAAAGTCAAGCCTTAGCTTCCTTCTTCACGCACACGCTCCAGATGAGCGCCCCAACCCAACCCAAAACAGTCCAACCTAGAAATAAATTGAGCAGAAAAACTCCGTTGGAGTATGGGTGCTTTTTGATGAAAGCGACGATAGCTGGAATGAAGTAGAGAGCAGTAATAAATAGAAACGAAACGAAGGCTGTGTTCATTTTTTGTAGTGATTTTTAGTGTGATTGAGTTTTAAATAAAGTCAAACCCCAAAGGCGGGATGACCTTCACCGGCGACATAGATATGAAAGTGAGCCGTACCCTTGGGAGCCCGATAGTCCTTGAGATTCACGATGTTCACATAGCGCATCTCATCACGATTGCTGACCCAGCCGAGAAGGTTGGGAATCTTGCCGTAGTTGTCCACGGCCCACGCCACTCGACTAGCTCCACCCTTCGCACCACCCCAACCAGACATAAACTTGTCCTTGGCCACGATAGCCCAAGAGTGAGTCAGCTTCTGTTCATCAGTGCGGTCGTCTTTAAGGATCATGCCCAAGAGTATGGCGGATAATTAAAGAAAGTCAAGCTTTACCAATCAAAAAGCACAGGTTTCTTGCCGTACCAACCCACGTTGCCGCGATGCAGGTCCGGAAAGATTCCACGGGCCAAATGAGGTTTAAGGGAGGCTCGCAAAGCCGTCAGGGCTGCTCGCAAATGGGTTTTGCGGACCAGGGGTTGAACAACCCATCCATCACCCAGGTTCACCGTAGGAACCCTCAGGAAAAGCGGAGTGCGATGATCGAGAATAAACTTGGGCTTTTTTACAACGATGCCACACTTGATGTTGTAAAATGCTGACATATCGCGAGTTGTACTCTTGAACTGCTTCCAACCCTTGAGCGGCGTACCAGAATCCAACATTTCAGCTTTGTAAAGCAGGAACTGACGGGCCTTTGCACCAATCTTGAAAGTGCTCATTTGCTCTTGAGGGTGACGTAAAAAAGTCCACCGCGATAAATCTTCCAACCACGACGAACCAAACGTTCAGCCTTGTCGTGACCAGCCACGTTAGAAACGTCAATCGTAACATACTTGGTTTTCATTATGCCGCAAGTTTGTGTGCTTTTTATAAGAAAGTCAATAAAAAAAGTGGGGAGCGGCCCCACAACGAGCCGCTCCCCTTGATGAACAAACAACCTCTTACCCAAAATCTTAATGATAGTTGTAACAGTTGACGGGCTTGCCGTCCCAGAGGTAGAAGTTGGCGAAGGTAGTGTCCTTCACTCGGTAAGAATCACCAGCGGGAGAAAAACGCTTCGTCTCGACCTTACCCGCCCAATTCAGATCAGGCGTGCTAGTCCACTCCATCAGGCCGCTTCTGTGAGATTCCACAGCGGAGAGGCGAACCAGCTTGACTGACTTGCCCGTGACGGCGACGACCTTAGCGAAAGAGGCGATGTTGGCCTCGTAGCCCCAGTTTGAGACGAGGATGTCGCCGACTTTGGGACCGTTGACGATTTCTTGCTTGGGAGCGATGATGGAGTTCATATTGGTAAGAGTGGTGAGTTTTTTTAAAAAGTCAAGCTTCGTTTAAGCTTTCGCGATGCAATACCCGATCAGAATGCCAGCACCGAAGACGATAGCGGTGCCGAACGGAAGGATGGCGACCAGAGCGAGAGTGATGAGACAACCGAGGATGAACATCTTCATGCTGTTGTGGTGGATTGGGGTTTGTAGAAAGTCAAGCCTTTACCAGCCCGACCGTGATTTTTTTGCTCCGAAGAGAAGGATAGCCAAGTTCAGCGTTAGCGAGGCCCTTGGCAAATCGTTTGACACAGGTCACGACGGTAGAGACGATGTTGCCGTCTTCCAGATAAAACGTGACCTTCCAGTTGCGAGGAGTAGGAATCATTTGATGACAGGAAGCTTGATGAAGTTACCGGAAGTGGTGACGAAGGGAGAGCTATTCATTTGACTTAATCAATGGTGTTGAAATAAGTCCCTTTGTCAAGCTTCAAGAGAAGATACTTGACCCGGTCGTAAGTGTTGATGGTGACCGGCGTCGTGTTGAAATACATCTTGTTGAAGAGGTTATAGTTGCGATAGGCGACGTTCAAGAACTTGACCAGTGCAGCGGACAAAGGATTCGTCGGAAACTCGGCGCCCGTGCACGAGTTACGAGCGATGGTCTCGTTCGCGGAAACGAGGAGGCCATACTTCTCAGAGAGCTGCTCGAGGAGGTTAGACTCCGGCTTGGTGAGGGTGATGCCCTTGGCGGTGGTGTATTCAGTCAGTTTCATCATGCCAACAGTATGGGGCAAAGCTATAGAAAGTCAAGCTTCGAGCGAAAAAAAGTGCGAAAAAAAGTGAGAAAAAAGTGCGAATGAAGCTTGACTTTCTATAGCGGATGTGCATACTTGGCGTTGTAAGATAAAAAACAGGGTGAAGCCGAAAGGATGGCCCGAGGATAGGGGACCAAGGGCTGCGCTGCTAACAAAGATCGCCCTTTGGTCATTTTTTTCTTTACTTTTAATAAAAAATCGTCAGTATATTCTTACGATGAACAAAGTCACCCTCCACTACGGTTCTGTCTCTCACGTTTCCGCTGCTGACGTTGGTCAGGAGATCGACTCTGGCAACGGTTACTACTCCTACTCTTATTATCTTCTACCCTACTCGGGCAAGATGACGAACGACGCCCTCGGCGCCGTTTCGTCCAAGCTTCACAAGCGGCACTATTCGCCGCCATTCACCAGTCTTCACTGCGCCCGCATTTTCGGGTCTCCGTCCGAGACGGGTGGTGTTCTTCTCGTCGGCCAAACCTACCACCACGGCGACTAAGCCGTTTTACAGTAGGTCATCAGAGTCACCTTCGGGTGACTCTTTTTTTATGTCTGTGTTCAAAAGAAAGATACGAAGTCTAGCATAATCAGCACACAAGTCTGCAAACTCATCGTCGGACCTATCAGCGATGCTGCCCGCCACAACTAACAGAATAGCACGAATAGCTTGTTCATTCAGCTCGCCGGCACGCACAGACAGGTCGATAAGGCATTTTGCCAACTGCTGCCTGTGTTGTAAAGAGTTGGTACTCATTCTGTTATTAACTATCATGCTCGTCGTTGAAAATTAGAAATAGTATCACAAGTATCCCAATGATAATAGCTAATGTAATTATGGGAGGGGGTACCTAAGTTTAGGTTTCTCTGACACTTTTAACGTTGCCAAGGTCGATAGGAAAAGGATGATTGCCCACCATAACTCCGTTCACCACTACCTGCAGCATACCGTTGTAGGTGTCACCGTCGAGGTTCTCCAGATGCACATTGCGACCCCCCAGCGACCTAAGCAAAGATTTCACGTTCAACTTCGCCTTACCTCGGGCAGCAGTTTTCGTATTTTGTTTCTTCATAAAGATTTAGGTAACTTCCCGCCAGCCAACTTTGGATTCAGAATTGATTTTTAAAAGTTGCTTGTGCGCCTCCTCCGCTTGCAAACTAATGTCAAGCAATGCTTTAGATATGGCACGCATAGTCTGAACGCTCAACTTTGGAGACTCAAAAAAAGTAACTCCGCTTTCGTTCTGAATAAAGATTCTGGTTACCGCCACAGGGTTATGAACTTCGTTGGCGTGCCTGTTCTCGAAATAATCTACCGTTCCATTGGCAACAAGAGTTCCGTTAGGACGACACACAAAACCTTGAGACTGAACCAAACTGCTTGATACCGTGATGCTCATTTTGAATAGATTGAATTAGAATTTAAGAAAAGTCAAGACCGATGAGGCGAAATCCGTTTGAGGCATGTGCCATAACCTGTACGGCGAGTAGCCTTGTCGTGAGCCGCTGCCTGGTCTTCCGTTAGAAGCATAAGGGTTGGAGCAGTCTTATGGTCAAAGACCAGCCGGCCTACCAGCTTGGGTCGTGGACCGTTTAAGATCTCAGAAAGGGTCACAGGACCCACGATGTTACTCGTCGTTGCCATAGTAGCCATAATCCTCGTCGGTGCCAAAACCAGCCGACTTCAAGGCGTCACCGTCCGCCTCAGCGTCAGAACGAAAACCGTCGAACGGTTCATCGTAGTTCCGACGAACGATAAAACTGAAGATACCGTTGTCCTGAAGGATTGCTAAGACGCCGTCGATGTCGGACGAATAGACCGTGAGAATATCAGGATCAAGATCATACTCGGGAGTAGCGTCCATCTCCAGAGCGGAGACAGCGATGCGGAACAGACCGGCGTCGGAGAAAACAATGGAGTTCATGTTGCTAGAGTGACAGTTCTACGGAAAAAATCAAGAAAAAAAGAGCGTGAACTGGTGTGCGCTCCCCCACCATAAAATTATAGACCGATCTCGCAGTCCTTGAAGTAGCGGACGGCGCGGCCATAGATGATATCCCAGTCATTAACCACGCTCTGAGGAATCTTGTCCTTGAAAAAGGGAAAATTCTCTGCCCGACCCAGAGCAATGTTCAGAGCCGTCGAAGGATTGAATGCATCTCCGCGATTCGTAGCGCAGAGGCTAAAGCCAAAGCCGACGGTGTTGTCACTACGCTTGGTAGCGACGACAACCCCGACCTTTTGCCGTCGCCGGTTGCGGACATACTGAAAGATAGTGTTGCTAGGAGGATTAGTCATATCGTTGTTTAGTTTGATTGGTTTTGTTAAAAAGAATCAGCCCCTCAGATACTTGGGGCCGTTCCAGTTGAACTTGTCAAGAACGTTCGCCTCAGAGACATTGCCACGGACACCGTTAGCAACGGGAGCCTTCCACTGCCCCTTGAGAAGATCGCCGTTGGTAAGGTCGTAGAAGCAATAAACCCGATTAGCAACATATGGGCCAGTTTTGTGAGGAGTCTTTTCGTACACGGCGATCTTGGCGTACCGCCGACCTACGTTTTCAATCATCGCCTTCGGCGGATCGTTGTAGGTCAGTCCAGCGTCCGTCCAGTAGTCCGTCAGCATCTTGTTCACCCCATCAATGAAGGCGACGAGGTAAGGGTTGTTGTTGAGATCAGTATTCATCATGCACACAAGTATGCACAAAAGTTATAAAAAGTCAAGAATTATTATGTCCAACTGAGCTGTTCGCACAACCTCTTGGCCTTACCATGCTTAGAAACTTCGTCGTAGATGGTGTCCATAAAGTGACGAAGATGTTCAATCAAAATCTTTTGGTCTGTACCAGAAACCACTTGGGTGCAATAGCTACCATCTTCAATTGGCGTCCACTCCTTGCCGTCGAAGCGATAAACATCAAAACGAAGAAGGTTTTCATCATACTTGTCAGTTGGGTCATAATCCCCATCATGCCCTTCATCAAGATTGACCCAATCAATTCGCACATTGCTGCGAATGATCATGGGCAGATCATACTCATTGACGCTGATAGAATCGTTGTTCATGTGTTATAAAGCTTCTTCAATAATGGCGATTATTTATAGAAAGTCAAGCCTTGTTTTTAGGAAAGACGAACTTCCAACCAACCAGTACCCACATAATGGCGTGAGCAATCACCCAACCGCTACTCCATCCGAGGGTCGTGCCAGCGTAAAAAATAAGCAGCAGTCGAGGAAACAAAGCCGTTAGCACCACTTCAAGCCAAAACTGCACATTGTTCGGCGGAATTGCTCCGTTCAACCACGCTATCCATAAAGATACGCGGGGAAAGAACAGACCAAAGAAGAGCAACAGTTCGTTCACGTTTTCGGATAAATAAACTCAGTCAAACGATGATTTTCACCAACAAATCCATCAACCATATTATTGAAAGCAAGGCTCCAACGATCAAAGCTGGTTTCATTCTTTGGAACAGAATGAATAAGCCAAGACGGAAACAGCACCAGTTCACCTGTGGTTACTCCCATTTTGTAAACTCGGGAAACATAAACATAGTCGTGTTCTTTATCTGTAAAATACTTTGGTTCAAGAATGTTGAAACCGTGACCACCAAACTCGGGCTTATGAAAAATGATTTGAGCGTTACCGTCTGGCACATCCATATAAAAAACACCAGAAACAATAGAATTTGGGTGAGGATGTACGTGAGTATATTCACCAGGAGAATTTCGATTTACCCAGCTTTGAGTCATAATCGCGGTCTGATTAATGGTCAAAACAATGTTGGTAAACTCTTGAACACGGGCCAACAACCAAGAACGCAGATTCTGATATTCTAGTGTATCAAGAATATACTTGTTTTCGGTAATGATGTGGCTAGTCATTTTCTCAGGATTATCCTGCAGTCTAGCTTTAAGAGAAGGCACGTGTAGCATCAATTCTTCAGGAACCTTGAACTTGACCACGGGTGTGGGAAATATGCTATATAGCTCACAATTATCGGACATTTTCATAGTATGTAAAAAATTATGAAAGTATCATAACTAAAAATATACTTTCGTCAACATATAAAAAATCACCGCCATTTTGTGGCGGTGACATATATTAAGCGACCTCGACTGCGTCAGATCTTACGTATACAGCCTGAGGACGACCTCGGCCGGATGCCGGTTTGGTACCCTTGATCACAAGCTCTCCAGTGTTAACTGCGGTCTTGATGCGCTTATAAATTGTGATATAAGGGATCTTAGAGTACTTCTTGAAGTTACGTAGATCGTTCTGGGTAAACGGAGTCTTGGGAAATGATAGCTTAAAACCATACTCGGTTCGGCTAGCAATATCGTTGGTGTTGGTTTCGATTGTATCGGTTGTCATATGGTGATAAAAATATTGTGCGTGAGTTGGCGTGCGCACCCCACCGTGTTAAAGGATCCGATTAAGCGGACTTGGCCTGCTTATCGTAGTCGATAGCCTTCTGCCTGGCGTCTTCGATCAACTTCTTCACATAGTCCGCTCGTCCGGCGTAATCGCCCGGCGCAAAGTCGAGATAATGAGGATCGTAAGTCAGAGCCCGAAGCTCAGACTCAAGAAATCCAGAGAGGTAGGCGTAGTTGATAGTTTCGTAGTTCATGATGACAGTGTGATAGAAAATTAAAAAAAGTCAAGCCTCAAGCCGAGGCGACCATCGTTTCGAGCTTGCTGGCGTCACTCATCTGGATGACCTGTCGAGAGTATTTCGGCATGATCTTGAAGACGAAGGTGAGCTGCTTGTCCGAAAGCGAACCCCTCTTGAGGTACTGTTCCGCGAGGGAAGATGCAAACGTGGCATCCACACCCGTGAACCCGATGCCGTTGTCTTCGCTAGTGGCCTTGGCGATCTGCTCATCGGTCGTCTGGTTCTCTTGGTAGATCCGAACGAGGGCCTTGATCGCCCACACCTTGTTGGTGCGGAGTTGGTTCTTGACGAAGGAGTCGATGTTCTTTTTGGTGGTCTTCATCTTAGTATGCCACCAATATGAATACTTTCTTTAAAAGTTCAAGCCTTTTCTTTAACTTTCGGATGTGTCTAACTTCTTGATAATAACCTCATTACGAGGAGCACTCTTTTTCCAATCAGAAGGCTCATACTTACCTTTGAAAGCACAGCGGTCATAGATAGAACAACCTTGGCAACGGTCATCCAGATAACGATTTGGGAAAGCGCAGCTGTCCTTGGTGGTCTCTTCTACGTTGACCGGAGACGGCGCAGACCGAAAAAAGTCAGGATCGTTACTCCAAGGGTACACAACCTTGGTTTCGATTTCAAAAGAACCTGCCATCTGCTGCACAGGAGTGGTCGTAGAATCCACCGCAAATTGCTTTAAACGGGGTTTGCGGACCTTCTTGACCTTCTCGACTGCCTTCTTTTTGCCACCCACCGGCGGAAGCTTTCCGTTGTTGGATTCGATGATAGCCTTGATGGCATCAGCGGCCCAACCCTCTGATAGATACTTCTTTACGGGAGCGGCTACAAATGTCTTAACTAGCTTATCCTCAGTGCCATAGGTTTGCAGTATCTTCTTGAAACGTTCGGCATTGGCAAACGTCTTGAGGCCTGTGACACTGCAGGACCAGTAAAAATACTTACGGTCTTTTGAGGCAATCACCCCAGAAGGCAAAAGTTCTTGGTTTTTTCCGAGTTTCATTTGTTAGTCGTTGTAAATGGTCACCTTGGTGCCGTCCCAGAGGTTGTCTGTGTAAACTTTCATTTCACCATCCCAGCCATCTTCGTATCCAAGAGCGTTGCTGTCGAGCTCATATGTCCGAACTTGACCAGTGCGGGCGGAGGTGATGGTGAAAATATGAATGCTCTCATACTTGCCGCCATTCAGAAGTTCGCTGATCTCAGCGACTCCACGGTTGCCCTTCCAAGTGAACTGGTCGGAGGAGAAGTTTTTCATCATGCCAGAAGTGTGGAAGAATAATTAAACAAAGTCAAGAGCTTTGGTAGCCGCAGTGGGAGTCGAACCCACACGCCCTTACGGGCAACGGATTTTAAGTCCGGTATGTCTGCCATTCCATCATACGGCCAAAGTTGTTAAGGAGTTGTGCGTAATTGGCTCTCATTTGATAGGAACGGTCAAAATTGCGCCTATGTGTTAAAAGTCAAGGAAGAATCGGAACTAAACGAAACAAATTGAATTCAAACTCGCTGCCTTCACCGTCAACAATGACGATGCGATTACCTTCACGCTCTACTTCGGCATTGCCTTCTTCAAGAAATCTGACAGCAAACTCATTGTGCTCATCATCCCAACTTATGTACATAAATTCATTGTCTGGCTTGCCTTCAACATCGCTGAATAAAATGCGAGGTTCAATAAATCCATCCATATCAGTTACACGAACAACATCAGCAGTACGAAGCAAGTCGAGTGCTTCTTGTAGTTTGATTTTCATTATGGTAGTAGGTTTGATTTTTATTATGGTAGTAGTATGGGTCTAAAAATAAAAAAAGTCAAGAAAAATTAAATTGTTTGATCCGTCCACGTTCGTTGCGTAGCCCAAATCCTTTTTCTAAAAAGATACAGTCAAACAAAAATTATTTTTCCAGACCATAAAGATAATTAGAGTCATCTCCAACAGTCCATTTATTTCCATCCTCACAACCCCATTCGGCGGTGTTGACTTTGTAATCAATCTTCTTTGGATCTGTTGGTGAAATTAGAGATGCATCCTTGAACATGATTCTGTTTTGAGGGTACAGAGCAAAGTTACCATTTTCGAGTTTGATGAAGTGAAATACCTTCCACTCGTTAGGGCTTTCTGCGATTCCTCGTAACGAACCATGACTGCTAAAATCAATAGAAAACATGTATTCTCCGTCGTAAACTTTTTTGTTCTTCAATAGAACGACACATGCTATGCGTTTTAACAGCTCAAACTGAACGACGCTGTGGTCGTAAGATATGCTATCCCACATTTCAAGTTCATTCAGTTCCATTTTCTCTGACTCTTTATGAGCCAGAGCATGAATCGGTAAACCGGTAAACAAAACTCCGTTTTCCAATAAGACGTAAAAAGTAACGGCAAATCCGCGAACTGTTCGGCAACCTACTAACCATCCCTTAGTGTAAGCGCCATGTTCTTTCTCTTGATTATAGAGGAATTCATTTCTGACCATTACTTGAATGGACGGCGTGTTGCTTGATAAGTGCATGACATAAAATTGGTACCACCA
>SXGQ01142375.1_pt1 | contig 15664 bp, 14 predicted proteins | sample 3178371 | NCBI WGS metagenome assembly SXGQ01 (sample SAMN11356859, study PRJNA531348) | freshwater metagenome | isolation source: freshwater sample F1-20 | place: China: Fuxian Lake, Yuxi | collected 2017-12-25
AGACCCCCGCCCGGTAACAAACAGGGTGCAATGCGCCCCGCTTGCCATCATCTCGACGATCTCGGCGTTGTCGCTGATGTTGGGGAAACCAAAACGCACCTCGCCGTCGGGCACCACATCCATCAGGTAAAGCCCGCCTCTTGGAGGAATATCCCCCGGCTTTATCAGCCCAGAAATCACCGATTGGCCAGACTTCATGCAAACCTGCCGGAATAAGGTGCCGAGTTATACGCTTTTTCTAACCCCTTCGAGAATCACTGCCGCCTGCTATAGCCATTTGCTTTCTATTTTTACCCAGAAATTGCGATCCCGGGAATGAAATAGCTCTGCAACCGGTGACTGGGCGTTCGGGAGTCTTGGAGAATTGCGCGGGGCGCAAGACAATTTCCCGGATGCCGCCAGGCGCGCATCGGTCGGCAAGGTTGTTACTGATTACCACCTTTCTGGAGAATTTCTTTCGCTGGCAGATTGAAGATTTCCCAATCGCGGAAGCGGCCTTTCTTCGCCGAAGGCATTTGGTAGCCGCGCAACCAGACCTGGCCATCCTTCTCGAACAACGAAGTCACGGCGAGGGAGTCATCCTTCAAGCTGCCCCACGATTTTTCACCGGCTCCCTGAGCAATGAAAACCGGGGCTGTTAGCGCCTCAACCTCGCGCGTGGCCACCGCCCCATTCGAGGGGGCTGACGGGATCAGGAAATACTCGATCTTTTGCCGCCCGTAGAGACGCAAGTCGTAGTTTGGGCAGCGTTCCATCCACCAAGCGTAGTGAAAGCGATTGGTCCATTCTTTCCCGCCCCAGGCAAGCGTGTTGGCGAGGACCCCGTTGCGCACCCAATGCTTGGGAGTGCCACGATTCACATACGTCAAGCCGCCGCACTGGACCCAATTCAGCGCCAGTAACTGTTCGGCTTCGCCGGCCGTCTCGAAACCAAACGGCGCATCATGCCGGATGTCTCCCCCGGGTGTGGGGTAATAGACATTGAGCTTGGTTTCTTCGATGTGGAAGTCGCCAATCGAGTCGGCGTCAAAGTCGAATTCAAGTTCGACTTTGATAAGCGGTTGATGCTTGAAGAAAATGTAGCGCTCGCGCAGTGGGATGCCGCGACCGATGGTTGCGCCGCGCTCCGCTTGCCCGAATATACCGGTGCGTTCCAGCACGCTACACACGTCACCGTCGTAGAACATGCAGGTCGCCGTGCGATTGTTCACCCAGCGGTTGCCGATCACCGCTCGGATTTCACCGCCGAGGTAATCGCCGCCGGTCACGAGTTTCCGGCCGTTGGCGGTGGTGAGCGTCTCAATCAAACCTTCCTTCGAAAGCTGCACGCGGTAGAACTCCGTATTCAGGTGTTCCGGCAGTGGAACTTCTTTTGACACACCACCGGAATCCTTGCCGAGCGGGAAGCTCCGATAACCACTCGCAGGCAGATCAACAAAACCCACAAATTTCTCGCCCACCTTCTGCAACTTTGCCCCGCCACCGGGGACTTCATCGGCACCGACTTCCAGCAGGGCCGTGCGAGGCCGGGGCAATCCATTGAAGACGGCGATAGAGCTGGGGTCGGGTTGCACCAGAGAAGCCGCGACTTCGGCCATCAGCTTGCGGTCTTCGGCCACGACTTGTTGGAACTGACCGATGGCTTTGCGGCGCAGATCGGTGACCTCGATCCAGGTGGCATCGTGATCCTGATATTTCAACACCGTGAGCCAAAGGTTGTTGAGCTTGTCCTGACGGTCGAGCGGCACGCCGGCCAATCGCGCCATTGCCAGAAGGTTTCCTGCCTGGACCGTGGCTTCTTCCGCCATTTTGCTGACGCGCTGATGTTCTTCAGCCCAAATCCCTTCGGCATAGGAGTAATAACACTGGATCTTGCCGACCGCACGCGGCGGTGCGGCTTTGAACCGTTCTGCCAGGGCAGGTCCTAGTAAGACCGGTCGAGCCTTAGCGATCGGATTGCCGTATTCTTCTAGGTCGGGAAAATCGATCCAGAGCGGCGGACAGCTCCACAAATCTTTCATATATTCGTCATTAGACTTCGTCTGCCGGACATTGGTCGCGAAGTAGGCCGGAAGCTTCGTGCCGTCAGGCGCGGTGGCGCGGATGAACTCCTCGCCCTTCCGCAGGTAAGTGCCACTCTCATGCCCGAGCAATTGGAACGGCCCCTCGGTGATAGTGACTGCCCAGGGAAAGTTCGGCATTACCAGATACTCGTAACCAAAGTGCCGCAAAACTTGCGGGAGTTGCGGATACAGATGATTTTCTTGATGCGCATGGACGGTGAGGCGCTGACTGAAGAGCCGTTGAAAGACCTCCAACCCCAGCTCAAACTGCCGCCAGTTCGCCTAGGAACCAAACGTCATCGTGTGTGCCAATGAATACTCACCACCGACAAAATCCAACTGGCCCCGTTGGTGCGCCGCCTGCATCCGCTGCATCACATCGGGGAAGCGAACCGAAATGTCTTCCAGCGCGCACGCTGCCCACTCGTAATTGAGCGTCAGATTCGGATCTTTCTCCAGCGAGGCGAGATTGCGCTTCACCCGCTCCAGATATTGTTCAGCGGTAGCCGCGCCCCACGGCGGAATGCGCTCACCAATAATCGGTTCGCTCCGATCCTCGTCCACGAGCATATACATCGGGTGGTAGCAGATGGCAATCTGCCAGTCGAAATACTGTTTCAGGTCGAAGGTGTCACCGTCAGCTCCGCCCACCTCAGTCGAATTGATGATGCGTTTTGTGGAATCAGCACTCTCGTCCACGCTGGCTGTATTGCCAAGCCCCACCTTGATCGATGCCAAGAGATACAAGATCCCATTTAAAATAAAATGAGATTTAATTTTCATCATTTTTTTGATTAAACACAAAAGGGTTTCACATATTGAAACTTTTTGCTTCCCGCAGTTTAAGCTTTTCGTTTGCCAAGGCGCCTTCCCCGGCAAGCAGGAAGAAAAGCGACATTACGCGGGACTGAGCAGTTTCTCTTTTGCTTTCATACGATTCAGTGACTCCAGTCGTTGTAAATCATCGCCGGAACCTTGCAATGCTGAAGTCGTTTTCTCATGCCCAACTCACTCCCTGCCATCAACTTCAATCGAAACCGTTTCGGTCGCGGACAACGTCAGCCAGAGCACAAGCGCGTATGATCCGTCCGTGTCCAACTCGATGCCTGCCTGATAATCCACGCCCTGCGTTTTGGCCTGACCGTTGATTTTCAAAGTCACGCTGCTGTCCGGGCTGCCCCAATTGGCGATGATGAACGCAGGATTTTCCAGCGGCTGCTCCTTGCTGGCGCCCAGCGTGAAGGCGACGCCCCCGGTGGTCTTCGCGAATTTAAAGGCGCGTTCCCGTTTCTCGTAGCCGAGGGAAACGCAGCCGTTCGTATCCGTGACGGCGGGTGCGAAGTTCCAAGAACGGTTCAAGGATGTCAGTTCGTCTGGCTGCTTGTCGGTCAAACCATACATGACCATCGCTTCGATGTTGTTCCCGTTGAGGTGACGCAGTTCGTGAAAGGTGGCGGGGCATGTGGACGACGGGCGATCAAAGGTCTCGACTGTCGTGCCGTCGCTCGGAATGAGTTGCACGGGGTAGTGAGTCCAGCCGCGCCAATAGACAGTATTGTGCAGAAACGTCTCGCTTGACGCGCCGATCTCGCCGAGCTCGAACTGCTTGGTCCGGCCCTTTAAGTTGATGATCTGGAAATTCCAGTCGCCATCGCCCTTCTTGGCGGGCGGGCTTGAGCGTCCGATGGTCCTCGTCTGGCCGGATGGATTAGCCAGGATCACCGCGTCGTTGTGCAAGACATCCTCGATGGCTTGTCCGGGGTGGCAGAGGATTTCGTTCTGGTTCATTTCGCAGAAATCGGAAATGACGGTGTTGTTATGCACCAACTGGTGGCGGATGGAAACGCCGTCGGGATAGATCGTCCAGTATTCGTCCGTCCAAATCCCCCAGCCGTTGCTATCCAACGCGGGCCACTTGTAATCAATCGAGGCCGAGGCGTTCCGCCAATGCACCACCACACGCGCATCGCTGCGATGGATGATCCGCGCGTTGGAAAACCGGCAGAGCATGTCGGACATATGCTCGTGACACTGTCCGTTATAGTGTTCCGGGCTTTGATCGCAACTCCAGATGCCGCCTGGGCCGCACGCGGTGACCAGCGACGGCAGATAACGCGTGCCGCGCCAGAACACATAGCGCCACGGCTTGTCAGCAAATGTCACGACGATGTCGGCGGAGTCGCCCACGCGCCAGAGTCCGTCCCATTCCGGGCTGTAGCGCAGCTTCGTGTGCTCAGCGCGAAATCCCCGCGATACTTCCGGCCCGGCAGGTAGCACCCACGGCTTCAATGGGCGCGCCTCTGACGGCTTGAGCGCGGCGTGTTCCGCAGTGACTTCCGATTCGCTCAGGGCTTTGTCGAACAACTCCACCTCATCAATCAAACCGCTGAACGCCATGGTTGTCTGGAATTGCTTGGTCACCACGCGCTCGCCAAACTGCGGAAACTGCCGCACCGAACGGGTCATCCCGATGGTGAGGTCGGCGTTCGTCGCGTCAACGAAAGCGCACGCGTTGGTTGCGGTGGCGGCCGGTTTGCCGTTCAGATAAACGACCGCAGCCGCGCCGCTCTTGGCGACAGCGGCGACATGCACCCATTCATAAAGCGGAACGCGCTCGGTAGTCACCGACTGAACAGCCTCACCGTTGCCGATCTTGAATTCGACCTGCCCTTTGGCATTGACGCCAAGCAGATAACCTTTGTTGCCGTCACCGGGCGTTCGGGAGTCCATGCGGTCCACGATTGCGGCGAGATTGAAGGGATACTCCTGAATCGCTATCCACGCTGAAACGGTGAATTCGCCGTTGAGGCTCGGGCACTGTGCCGCAGGCAACGTGACGACGCTGCTGTAAGAATCAAACGACAGACAAGTGCCAGACACGCCAGGCCGCCAATACGCCTCCACGCCACCGATGTCACAGGCCTTGCTGGATTGCTTTTCCGTGGTCACGCCTCCGGCCCCCTCGTCAAAACGCCAGTGGTGGATCAAATTCGTGGTGCGCCCGGACTTCACCGGTGAGCCGGTGACCGGGCGTTCGGGAGTCTTGGAGAGTTGCGCAGGACGCAAGACAGTTTCCCGGATGCCGTCAGGCGCGAGCTGCAAAGTCTGTTCGATCTGATTGCGCGGATCGTTCCACTCATCGAGCCGGTAGCAGCCATTCTTCACGGTGCGGTCCACTTTGCCGTCAGCGTGGATGGTGAGGTATTCGTCCGCGTATTCGGCATAGAACGGCGCGGGAGTACCGGCCGCGTTGTAAGCCGCGCGGAAATCGGTGAACGACTGCTTCGTGATATCCGGTGCATAACGCCAGTGGACGGTGACGCTCTCGTCCGCCTGCGCGACGATGGCGGCGTTGCACGCGATGTTGTGATTGTCCGGGCGCTCGTCCGGGCCATCGCCCTTGCGCGGAATCAGCCGGGCGACCGATTGTGGCTTGCCGCCGCGCGGCACCCACTGTGGTTGGTAACCAAACTCGCGGCTGAAGATGAACTGTCCCCGCTGCGGCAACTCGACAACGATGTCCGCATATTTGCCGCTGAACCCATGATCATCAAAAGGCAAGCAGGTGTAATAGGCCTTGAAGCGCGATAGTGAAACGAAATCTAAGCTCACTTAAGCATCGTAACCTTTAAACCCGCTTTCGTCAAGTAGCAATTTGAACGAATTTCCACCCCGCCGATTTATAATGGTCAATGATCACTTTTGTATGATATTTGTCCGACATTCCGAGAGGTACGCTCAGCGCAACAGGCGGAAATGGCCCAATTTGGACAGACCAGCCCCTGCCGCCCCTACGCCACCACCCCGTCCAGCATGCACAAATGCAAATGCAAATGCACGTGTGCGTTCAGCGTCGCGCCAAAGCGGTGCACAAACATCACCCCCCCGCTGCGGCCTGCCGCCGCCGTGCTTGTGCTCGCTCCCGCTGTTGCGCGCTGCACTTCGCGCATCGCGATCCCCGCCACCCGCTTCAAGCAGTCTGCATCACGGTCCAAAAAGTAGCGCAGGCGCTTCGGAAATACCACCCACTGCCGCACTGCCACTGCTGGAGACACATGCTCCACCATGTGCGCCGCCGTCTCCACCATGCGCCGTGTGTTGCAGCCCGGGCACACCCCGCGCCCCTTGCACGAATAGCCGCTTGGGGCCCAGGCATTCCAACCATTAGTAAATTCAATTTAGCGGTGTGCTTGGGTCACGCTAGTTATTGCGTACCCAGTCCTGGTCGTACAGGCCGCCGGTAATAATTCCGTCAAATTCATTTTGCGCTGTCACAACTATTGTGTATTCCTGGTCTATAAAATCTCTTGGTGAGTCCGCAATCTGGATGTTTTCTACGAGTTTTGCGTCATCGCAATAAATTTTGTCTCCATCTACTACGACCTTTTGTCCTTTTACAAGCATTTCTGTCATGGGTTTAATCCTCGTACTACGTTTACTACAAAATCAAAAGACGGATAGGAAATTCAAGCCCTCCTGCACCTGCAAATGTAAAGCGCTGGCCCCGCAGTGGTCAAGTTCCACCCTGCACTACTTTCACCCCAGCAATGGCTGAATGGCAATCAATCACTTTTGTTCGATATTCCGAAAAATTGGAGCCGCGTAACACACGCAGTTTGCACATTGTCTTCAATCCGGCATCCGCAGCCCTAAACATTCAGTGCGCTCTACCAGCAGCTGCGCCACGCCTACCCAGGCTTGCGCCACATGTACCATTTCTGCACCGCAGATTTACAACCCCAAGGCCCGCTCTGCCTGCCGACGTTGACACACCACGGCGCTGCACTCTAAGATTACAAACACCGTTTGCCCCTGGTACTACTGGCACCGCCCATCACAATAGCTACATTGTGTTGATAGTAATCGACCAAATAACCTCAACCCTTCACCGCCCCCGCCAGGGCCGCGCGCATGAAAAGCCGCTGGAACACCAGATACACCGCCAGCAATGGCAAAGTCGCAAAAAGCAAGCCCGAATATGTCGCCTGCAGGTTGGTGGCAAATGTACCTGTATACTGGGTCACCATCGGGATCACAGTGAATTTCTCCGGGCTAAGAAACAAGAAGCCGTAGAGTAAATCGTTCCAGATCACGGGCAGGCTAATGGAAGCATACACCGCAAACGGTGTACGAGCTAGCGGCAACAACACGCGGAAGAAATATGTCGGGAAGCTGCCGCCATCAATCTCAACCGATTCGCGTAAGTCTTTGGGAATGCTCGCGGCATAGGTTGTAAACACCATGGTCGAGAGAGCCCCGCCCTTGATGTAGAGCAGGATCAACGCCAGATAACTGTCGTACAAATTCAGTACCCGGGTCATAATCAAATAAGTCGGCAGAATAATCATAATGGGCGCGATGGAGATTTGCAAAAGATACAAGTAATACACCCACAAGTGCCACCGCTTGCGAAAACCTGCCAACGCCGACCCAGTCGCCAAGCCCAAAAACCCGCCGACAACGATACTGACCACCGCAACAAACACAGTCCCAAAGATATGGTTGAAAAACTTGCCGGCCGCGAAAATAGAGTAAATGCCGTTATAGGTAATGTAACTCTGGTAGTAGGCCTTCACCTTGTCCTCAGGTAAATTAAATTCGGTCGCAACTTCCTTTAATGTCAGGGACGAGTTAATATAGCCTGTAATGCCCATTTCCCGCTTAAAGTGCGAAATATCAATTTTATAGAATGTCGCCAAATTTCCAAACTGGCTATCCATACTAATCTCTTCGGGCTTCGGGATCCACAAATACAACCTAGTGCTGTCTTTCGTGGGCACAAACGAACGCACAAACAAGAAGTAAAACGGGACGAGAGTTACGAAAGTATAAATAATTAAAAATGTGGCGATGAACACCCGCGCTGGTCGCCCCAGCCGCCCGGACTGCGTCCCGCGCACTGGGCGGAACGGCTCAGAAGGAGAGGATAGCGCGGTATCAGTCATAGCCGTTTAGTACTGTAACCGCTTTTGCAACCGAACCAAATACGCAGCCATCAGTGTCAGTGGCACAAATACCACGAGCGCCATTGTCATGCCCTCGGCCAACGTGCCAATCTGCTGCCCAATCGCCGTGCCGAAACCCATCTTGAACACGCTAATAGCGAAGAACTCCGCAGCCGGGTTGCCATAAAACGCACCTAATCCGACTGCCTCATCAAACACCCCGAACGAGCCTATCAAACAGAAAATAGTGGCAATGATGATGCTAGGAACAATTTGCGGCAGATAAACGTAGCGCAATCGCTGCAAATAACTGGCACCATCCACCCTCGATGCCTCAATTGTCTCAATCGGGATGCTGAGCAGGCCGGACAAAAACAGCGCCATGTTAAAGCCCGCATAACGCCAGCCCAACACTAGCGGCAGGGCCACAGCTGTCATGCTTGGGTCTTTGATATCAAACGGCGTTTTCAGAACACCCATCTCCATAAATAGCAGATTGAGCGAACCTTGATCGCGCGAGAACAACATGATTAGCAGAATGCCGACGCCAAAACCAGACAGCATGTAGGGCAAATAGATGATGGTGAAAAACAAGCCACCAAATTTGCCCTCGAACAGCAGCAGCGCCAACGTCAGCCCAAATGCAAACACAGTCACATAGTTGAGAAACGTCAGCAGCACCGTGCGAGCCAGCGCGGAGAAGAAGATATCGCTCAGCGGAAACTGGAAGATATTGACGAAGTTGCTCAGACCCACGGCATCAACTGTCAGGTCGGTAAAGTTGGCCCGGTTTGTAAGCACGATTGGGATCGAAATAAGCAACGGCACAATCGTTAGCCCAACGTATAGGATAAGCTGTGGCGCCACAAACACCACTTCCCATAGCGTGCGTTTACGCTCAGTGGTGAGCAGTTTTTTGGGGGCGCTCATGGCTGCTGCTGCAACTGCTTCTTACCGACACAACACAGGATTACCAGCAAGAGAATTTGATAGTCCGTTGTGCGCCTGCCATAGAAGCACGAGTGAAATAAATGTTGTAGGTTCAAACCGATACAACTCATGTCAGCCTCAGAAGAAAACTTTTTCGCCATCCGTGGGCGTCAATATCTAACCGTTGCCACCAGTGTTCAGCTGGAAGCCCAACAGTCTATTTTGGACAGCCCTAATGAGACTGGAACAGAGCAGATTACCGAGTATATTCCTGAAGTTTCATGTCATCCGCGCTCATCAGCTGAGCTCTCCGCGCTGTTAAGGGTTGTTCACCCCATCGCGGAAGCGGAGCGGATTGGCAATCACGCTCCGCTTCCGAAAAGTTGTTATAACCCAAATTGCATAGTCAGATCACTATGTTATGAGGCGCTAAATGAATGCCATTTACAAACCCTCATAAGCCGCATCCCAGCGCGCCTGATAGAGTTCCATCAGGTCTTCGAGAGTGATATTGCCTTCTAGGTAATCGCCATACATCGCCGCCGTGCGGTCAGACTCCATCGCGTTCTCAGCCCCGCCCTTGAGGTAGCGCGCAGCCAAATCCATGCCATGGAAGTCGCCATCGTACTGCAGCTTGCCCCCGGCAATTGTTGGCTGCACCACGTTAGTCATCTGTGGATGGCGCAGTGCAGCCCCGCCCACGGAGCTGAGATCCACGGCGGGTGCAGCACCGATCGCCTCGCTGACCATCTTTATCACCTCGGGGGTGTGCCACCACATAAACAGCTTCTTGGCTTCCGCGGCGTTAGCTTTATTCTTGTTGGCCGAATAGAGCGCGGCAGCATTGGTGTTAAAGGCAAACGTAGCGGTCGGTGTTACATACAGCTTACCATCACCCGAGGCCGGAAAATTAAAGCCATCCAGTTGCTCCCCCGCTGCCGGATTCGCCGCCTGAGTCTTGTCCCAAATCCACGGGCCATGGAACGTGATGATGGATTTTTGGGCAATAAAGCCGTTCTCGAATTCATCCCAGTTGCGCGTCCACCACTTCTTGGGAAAATAGCCCTTGTCATACCACTCTTTGTAACGCTTGAAAAACGGCACAAACGGGTTCGCATCCAAATCGGTAAACTTGATTTTGCCCAAAAATAAATCCTGCTGCTGCTTCTTGCTTCCCCCCATCGCAGTAGCCATGGCCGACGGAAAGACGGTGCCATATACCCACGGATGCCAGCCCGTGTCAAACACATAAGCATACTTGCCGCCGCTACCATCCACAAATTTCTTGAGGTCGCCCAAGAATTTATCCAGATCGTCCATTGACTTCACGTTGGCTTTGGGGTCCAAACCGGCTTCTGCCATCTTGTCTTTGTAAAAGAGAAAAGTGAAGAAGTAGCCCAGGTAGGGGTTAACAAACGGCACATAGTCCTTTACTCCGTAAAGCGATTCGAAAGCTGTCTTGGCGCCCTTATCGAATTGGCCCCAATTGAAATCGGGCATCTCCAGGAGATTCATATACTGCTTGTAATTTTCTTTGGTGCAGGCAGCCTGACAATCCATATCGGCTGGGTTGCCTGCCGCAATGCGCGCATCGTAAGCGGCCTGGGTGTCCTCATTCACATCCGTGATCACGAAAGAGACATGAGGGTTCTTCTCCTTATACACATCCAAAATCTGCTTGGTCTGGGCGCTATATTCAGGCTGAATTGATTTCACTTCAAGTACTACCGGCTCAGCAGCGGGCGCAGCCGCGGCAGGCGCTGCGGCCTCCGGGGCTGCCGCCTGCGGAGCCGCGCACGCAGCCAGCCCGACACTGGCTGCACCTACTCCCATCAACTTCAACATATTCCTTCTGCTTACAGATTTCTTCACCATCTTTGAATTCATTTTTGGTTCTCCTGTGTATAAGACTAATTTTTCAAACAGTTAAAGTTAGCTGCAAAAATTGCAATTGTCAAGTGCCCAATTAATGAAATTTACAGGGCATTTCGGTGAGGCCGGAGACTATTTTTATTCAAAGTCTTAAAATACTCATCAACCAAATAAGTAACAACAAACCTTAAACAGTGTATAAAGCAAATTCACAATTTCTGGAGACCAGCATTCTTAGTCCACATCGCTCACCGCACCCCACCAGAGCCTGAGCCAAACCCACCTACGCTCCGCAGGATGTGCCTGCCGTGCAGCGTAGAACTACCAGCCTACAGTCCGTTCCGGGCGCCATTGTTATTACACGCTGACCCGCTGCGCGCCGCAGCTACGGACTGCAATCGTGGCCAGCACGCCAGCGAAGCTGCCCATAATCAAGTCGCATCTTGATTGCGAAATATACTTTAGCCGCCTAGGCCTCGCTTAATGTCACAAAGCAGTTGGCAGTTGCCAGAAATGCATCGGGGTAGTATCTTCAACGATTTTAGTGTCTTCCTCCATTGTGCGTCTTATAGAGAGGACCTGGCAGACGTAGACGGGGTCCTTCCTGTCATAATTTATCGCGCTTTCGGGCAAGCCGGGTAAAGGATTGTGCGTCTTGTGCACTGCACATACAGCGCAATTAAGATGCCAAACTCCAAATTAAGTTTCATTGCTCACTTTGGTGGCGGATTGCAGATGTCTTTCACTGACTGCAAAATTGCTTCCCGCGCAAAGACCCTATCCAGCCAGTCTTCTTTGAAGATCAGCGGTCGCGATGCATTGATAGCGTGCAACGCACCATCGGAGAAAACGCCCGGGAACACCTGGAAGGCGATCCCCAACTCAATCTTCAGGTGACCCAGCATGAAATCAATTGCCGCGTCTTTCGGAACACCCATCGAAATTGCTCGATCTGTTGCTTCGCGCAGTGCAAGACAAAGTGTTGCTCCCACAGTTTCAGACAGGGCCGGTTCCAATAAAGCGATGTGTTCTAGGGTGCACCGGTGCGAGCGTGCAACGGGCGCATAAAAGGCCCGGGCGATTTTCTCGCACATTTCATAGTGTTCCTCCGGTCCCTGAATCAAAGCGCACACTATGCCTTGGGGCCCGGCGATGCCACCGAAGAAATCCTTTTGCGCCGCCACATCTGGCGTGAAGTCAAACAACGCAGGGTGACAAGGATGCGTGCAAAAGTAGGTAAGGTCGGGGCGGTTAGGCATTTCACCGGCCCAAGGTGCGGCAGCATCCAACACGATCAGCGCCGTGCCAGGCTTTAAACCACTCTCGATAGCGGTCGCAATTTTACCAATCAGCCGATCCGGCACGGCCAGAATTACAACATCGGCATTCGTCAATGCCTTTACTTGATCAACGGCTTCCATGCCCACTATCTCGGAGAGACGCCTGCGGCCTTCTGCAGAAATCTCGACATAATCTACGTCCAATTTCGCGTTATTCAGATTAGTCGCGAGACGGACCCCCATCTTGCCGCCTGCGCCCATCAAAGCAATTTTCGTCATGCGCTATGTCTCCTTACAATTGGGTTGCCACCGCCAGCCCTTATCTGACCAAAATAATCATGAGCCCCCATCTGGCCTCCTTTGAGCGCCAGCTCGAGTCCATCGAATTCATTGTTGTTGGCATGTGCGCGGAAAAGTGCGGCACCAGGAATTGTCGGAGCAAGGAAGGTCAATGCCTCAATGCCTAGCCTTTGCCCCGCATGCCCCGATGTGTCGCCACCAGAAATCACTGCGCGGCGCAATCCAGTTTTCCGCAAGATGTCTGCGAGCAGGTCACCGAGGGCCATGCCGATTCGGCCATTGGCTTCCGGATTCTCGCGTGACGCACTTTTTACCGCCTCCACCGCCGGGTCATCCGGACCACGCGCTGTGAAAATCAAGGGATCGGCACCTTGAGAAAAAGCCCCAAGTGCAGCATCAAGGGTGCGCTTCATGGAAGCACGTGCCTTGCTGCCGCCTTTGACAACTGCTGCCGCATCTAGTGCGATGCAGGCAAAGCCGTTGGCTTCGGCCCAGGCAATCTGCTCTGCTGTTGTAGGCGAAACGGAACCTGAAACCACGGCAAGCCGCGCCGTGCCGACCCCATTTGAAGCCACAGGTGCATCAAGCAAACCCCCTTTTCGCCAGTGTGCCACCAAGGCATATTCAACACCTTGAGAGCCAATCGCAAACAATTGAGGCCCGCGGTGGGCCCAGATCAAGGACCCAACACATTCAAGATGGCCGTCGGTAACACAATCCATTGCGACCAGGCGTTGGCCCGCCTCTACCTTCTGTGCAAACGCGGTGGCGGCATCCCCTTCAAGTTCGACAACGCTCAGCAGACCCATGGGCAAATCTGTCTGCCTGGAAAGGTGGGCAATCACGTCCGCCTCGTCCATGGGAGTTACTGGATGACGTGCCATTACCGGATGTCGATCCAGCCGAAACACTCCGCCGGGGGCCGCGGCAAACAGCGTGCCAAAACACTGCCAACGCTTTATCATCGGTGCAGGGACAAGGAACGGCATGATAGCGTTTGGAAATTCTGCCAAGGCGAGCTCGGCCGCCCTTCCAATAGATCCGATCTCCGGAGAGGAGTCGAGCGTCGAACAGATCTTATAATGCGTAACCAGCGCACTCATCTTGGCCAGCGCTGCGAAGACGGGCGGCAGAGATTGTTCAATCTGCGCAACTGTTTGCGAGCGCGCCGTGCCAACAATGCCAACTGCCTGTACATCAGGAAATTGAGCCAAAGTTTCGGCGCGCGGTATATCCAGAAACAGAACAGCACGCAGGCCCGCTTGCGCAAGAACTTCCATAACGGCAGACGATCCTGTGAAATCATCACCGTGCCAAGATAGGAGCAGACCAGCGGGCAGTTTCAATTACTATCCACCACAAGCGCACGTGCAAGTGACGGAACCTCCCGTGCTTTCAGTTCAATGCTTGTGCCGCCCATCGCGGCATCCCATGCCGCACGGATGCTTTCAACGCCAGCCTTGGGACCGTCCGGGTGACCCATGATACCGCCGCCTGCGGCATAGATAAGGTCAGCACTGCCGAGGCGCCTATAGGTCTCATTTGGTTGTTTCACGCTCTGGCCTGAAGAGAACACTGGCATGGATACACACGATTTGCTCTGAAACATCGGCGTGAGCAGCGAACGGGCCGACGCGATCACACTGGCATCGCTTTCGAAGAACTTGTTCTGTAAACCGTTGACATGCATATGGTCGGCTCCAGCCACACGCCAGAACTTCGACCATGCTCGATAGTCCCAACCGAGAGCTGGCATGCGCGACAGATAACCCCCCCATTGCGATTGGCATGGATGGGCAACTGGGTGTGCCGCGCCAGAGTCAACATGCCAGTCATTCCCACCGAATTGACACTGACCATGACGCAGGTACCACCAAGCGCGCGCACCAGATCATGGCGGCGGCGCATTTCATCGCCCTCACCCGTCAGGTTGAAGGCGTACATGACCTTCTTGCCGGTCTTGTCGGCATGAACTTTGATGGTTTGCATGACTGCTTTGACACGCGCCTCAAACGGGCAGTGCGGACCATCAGCTTGGAGTTCATCATCCTTGACGAAGTCAATGCCACCTTGTGCCAGAGTTTGCACTAGTGCCGCAGTCTGTTCGGGGTTAAAGCCAACGGAAGGCTTCACAATGGTTCCGATAAGCGGACCAGAATGGACACCTGCAAGCGCCCGCGTTCCAGAGATGCTGAATTTAGGACCAGGATTGGCGTGTGCAAATTCATCTGGCAGCCTTATGTCGAGTAGTCGCAAACCCGAGAAAGCCTTGAGTTCAAAAAGATTGCCTGCGACCGTCGCCCAGAGGTTGGGCAAGGATGGTCCCATGTTGTCGATGGGCCAGGACAGTGTGACATGGGCCTGTACATAGCCGTCCAAAGCAGTTGCAGTCGCGCCGGGCAAGGACGGTTCCTTAACGTGGCCAACAACAGTAATCGACTCAACGCGCGCCGCAGCCCGCAATTTGAGCTCTGGAGTTTCGCCGGGTACGGGAACAAATGTGCCGGACGATTGTTCACCCGCCATGGTCTCAGCGGCTCGCTGCGGATCAGACCCCGTTTCAATCCAATAATCAGCTTCGATGCGACTAGTCATTTCGCCTTCTCCGACCAATTAGCAATGGCGATTGTTCTGCTCTGATCTGCTGATTCATAAGCGGCCAAAGCTAGGGCAAGTGTCTTGATATTGTCCATGCCTAGTTTGCGGAATATTTAAGATCAGAAAATGGCCGGGGGCTCCACGGGCGATGTAGGCGAGACAGGACTCCGTCTCGGCGGCATTGAGTTGGTAGTAGGAAGCGAGCACTGCGACCACGGCATCGGCACCAACCGGTGGTAATCGCGGGCCATCGAGATGGAGTCGGGCACGCAGTCGGTGCCGATCCCGCCATAAACGAGCACGCGGCCTACCGCGACTATGACGGCGATTTCGACCAGCTGTTGACGGTCGGGGCATGGGATAGAGGGGCTTCGCCAGTCGTGCCGATCACAAAGACGCCGAGGCAATGCGCGGCGCTCGACCGTGCGAGCGGCGGCGGTCTCGTCGAGTTGACCAAACGAGAACACCAAGTTGTCCACGCACAGGCTGTGAGAAATGCAGCGCACTCTGCCGGGTGAACGCGAATCTGGTCAGCTGCTGCTTCACCAGGTGACAAACCCTCCTGCGACGTTGAGCACCTGGCCGGTCAGGTAGCTCGAGCGCGGGGACAGGAGGAACAGGATCACCTCCGCCGCCTCGTCGGGGGTGCCGGCGCGCTTCATAGGCGTGGCGGCGA
>SXGQ01317839.1_pt1 | contig 15664 bp, 9 predicted proteins | sample 3178371 | NCBI WGS metagenome assembly SXGQ01 (sample SAMN11356859, study PRJNA531348) | freshwater metagenome | isolation source: freshwater sample F1-20 | place: China: Fuxian Lake, Yuxi | collected 2017-12-25
GTGCCGCTGCGGTACGGCGACTGGCAGCGTACGCCTACGACGCCCCCGCCGGCGACGCGCTGGATGCGGTCGATGGCGGAATCCCAGAGCCCCGCCTCCTTGACCAATGGATTGACCAGCGCCTCGTACAGATAACGGTGCATTGCATCCGCCAACGGCTTCGCCTCGCCGAGACGGCCGGCGGCGCACAGGTTGTAGAGCTCGACCACCTTGACGGCGTTGAAGCCCGTGATGGAACAGTAACCGCCCCGGCCACCGGCTGGGATGCGTTGGTAGAAGTCCTCGCCGCCGAAGATGGCGAGATCCGGTGCCAGCTTTAGCATGGCCTTAACTTCGTCGAGACTGGATCCAGTGTCCTTGGTGCCGATAAAGGTCGGATGCTTGGCCGCCAGCTTGCCCAAGAATTCAGGGCTGATCTTCCGCTTTGAGCGGCCGGTGAGGTAAAGAATGACCGGGGTCTTGCCGGCGGCCGCGGTGACCTCGGCGACGTAGCGCTCTACCTCGTCGTCCTTGAGCTCGAGCCAGAACGGCAGAGCTAATTGCAAAGCATCGGCCCCGGCGCGCTTGGCCACGCGGATGCGACGGACGGTCGTGCGGGTGCTGAGCGCCGTGGCGCCGATCTGCACGGGCAGGCCGGCCCGGTGGGCCTCCGCGCAGGCGATCTCGGTGATCTTCTCGAAGGTGACGTCATCCTGCGCGTAGAATTCGCCGGTCGTCCCGCCGGTGTAGACCCCGCTCACGCCGGTGCCGCCGTAGCTGGCCACCTCCTTGGCGAAGCGACGGGCGTCGAGTTCATCCCGATCGGTCCAGGGGACGATCAGGGCAGACCAGACACCCTTCAGTGTTTGGCGAGTCAGCGGCGTTATCTTGGCGGGTTTTTCGGATGAGCTCATTAATGATGGTAACTGGGATGGGTGGGTAGCGGGTAATGAAAGCGTGGTTAAGTGGCCGCGAAACCGGCAGCGGGCAGGCGATCGAGACGGAAGAACTTCACGGCGTTCTCGCGCAGGATGAGGCGTTTCGACGCGTCAGGCAGATCTGCCATCGTGATGCGCGTGTGCTGCATCGCCGCATTGTAGAGCGGTGTATCGCTGCCGAAAAGCAGGCGTTCTGCGCCGAGTTCTCGGACGCCCCATTCAATCAGTCCGGGCAAGATGCTGCGCGCACTCGAGGTATCAACCCAGAGATTGCCCTGCTTCGCGACCTGCACGGCCTGCACCTGAAGATCTACTCGACCATTGTCGCCGCTACCGTTCCCAAGATGGGCGAGCAACACCTTAGCCCCTGGATGACGATTAGCGAAAGGAACAAAATCTATTGGTAAACTATTCGCGCAACCGCTGTGCGTCATCACAGGAGCGCCCACTTCTTCAAAGAAAGCGAAGAGCTCTTCCCCGTGATCAGTAATTCGGTACGCGTGCTCTTCAGGATGAATCTTAATTCCCACGCACCACGGGGCCTGCAGCATCCGCCGGGCTTGCTCATAGGTTTTAGGCTGGAGCGGATTCACAATGACATACTGTAATAAACCTTGAACCGTCGGCACCTCTCGGAACGCCGCTTCATTAGCTAAGACTACATCTGTAATTCGCCCGCGGGGCATCAGCCCAGCTATCGGTGATACGATGGTCCACTGAATCCCCGAGGCGCGGGCGCGGGCGGCCACCTGCACCGCAGCTGCGCTCATGAAAGAACATACCAATGGATCAGCCCGTGTGGCCATAGCGGCGCTTGGTGGGTAGGTTCCATAATGTCCGTGGGAATCTATCGCGAGAGGATAGTCAAATTGCATAACGAAGAATGCCGGCTAATTTTCGATTAATAGATTTTAAAAGCATACTGGGCGCGTTCGGTACTTCGTGGAATGCTGCGTCATTGACTAACGCCCAATCAAGAGTGCGACCAAACGGAAGAAAGCCCAGCAGCGGCGAACAAATGGCCCATTGGACGACACGGTTTTAGCCATTTGGCAACTAGCCTACCCACATCACAGAAAATTCTAGCGATCAACAAATCGTTATCAACATAACGACCAAAATGAGCGTGACTATCGATAGAGGGATTATCGCTGAATATCATGCTCGTGGAGAAGTAGCTTAGAATCTGCCTTAAAACACTTAATATAGTGCTCGATCATTTATTCATTACAAGCATTGTTTACATGCGTATACAAAATATATTAATTCCCAGCCCGCCGAAAACCGCGTCTTCTTGGGCTAGACTTCGCCGCTCAGGCCTAATTTTGCTCCCCCATAACTCATGGCTATTACCACTGATCGGCGAACCTTCTTGAAAGCCACGCTCGCTACCGGCCTCTACGGTTTTGCGCGTCCCTTCGCCACGGCGATTACACCGGATGGTGACTGGATCGAATCTGTGCGCGCCGAATTTCCGGGGCTAAAGCACAGCCGGGGCTACTTTCAAACGGGCGCCTTCGGTCTGTGCTCGCAGCGTGTGATCGAACGCACCAAGGATCTCATTGATCGGCAAAATCTCGGCCCAGCGCATCCGGATCAGATCGACTACTTGAAAAATGTTGAGCGGGAGTGCCGTGAACTCGTGGCTCAAACTTTTGGCGCAAAACCCACCGAAGTCGCCCTGACCGCCAACACTACGACTGGCCTTAACATCGTGCTCTGGTCCATTGACTGGCAGGCGGGCGACGAACTAATCATCAGCGACCAAGAGCATCCAGGCTTGCTTCTGCCCTGCTACAATCTTGTCCGCCGCTTTGGCATCGTGCTAAAGCTAGCGCCCATCGCCCAACCGGAAAAGACGGTTGATGAGGTGGTCGCGCGCCTTACGCCGCGTACGAGGCTGGTCGTGATGAGCCACGTCTCCCGCGGCAGCGGCGTGGTCTTGCCCGCGGCCGCGCTCGCCGCCGCGCTCCGCACCCGCGGCGTGCGCCTGCTGCTCGACGGCGCGCAGGGCCCGGGCAACGTTCTCGTCGATTTCCATGCCATCGGCTGCGATTATTATAGCCTCTGCGGCCACAAGTGGCTGCTCGGCCCGAAAAGCACCGGCGCTTTGCTCGTGCGCAGCGACGTGCTCGAATCCACGCCACCCACGTGGACCGGTTCGAACGCGCAGGCATCGATGAACGAGGCCGCGCAGAGTCTGGAGTGGCATCCTGACGCGCGCCGCTATGAATTTTCCACGCGCTATGTCGCCGGTCTTGGCGGCTGGCACGAGGCATTGCGGTGGCTCGACGGCCTCGGCTGGGACCGCATCCGCGCCCGTCAGGCCGAGCTCTTGGCCTATACCGGCGAGGCGATCAAGGCCACGCGCGGGATGGAACTCGTCTCCCCCGACAATCTGGCCCAGCGCAACGGCATCGTGGTGCTACGCTTGCCGGAAGGTTTAAACGCCACGAACATCTACGAACGCCTGCGGAGGGAAGACAACATCCTCGTCTCCCCAGTCACTGCGCCACGAGATCTGCGCCTCAGCGTGCACTTCTACAACACCGAGGCCGAGATCGACTTGGCGCTCGCACGGATCCGCACATACTCTGCCTGAGCGCCACGCCATCTCCGCCTGCTCCAAACTGAAATTATCAAGCAAGCCGCCAAAATTTTGGCGGTGAATGGGAGCAGGCCGAACTCTAGGCTATCGGGTTACTTGAACTGCAGCGAAAATAAGTCGGAGTCGCACATCACAAAGCGGAGTCGAATGGCCTTGCCGGTGAGACGCGACAGGGGCGAGCGGTCGGTGCGGCCCTGTGGGTGCTTCCAGTCGACGCTCTCGCCGAGTTTGTCGCCAAACAGGAGCGGGGATTCCTCGAGCCGAAAACCGGGCAAAGGCCGGCCAGCGGCGTCCTGGATCTCGACGCGCATGCTCCCCAACGCTGAGGTCGAGTAATTCAGCACGAGGCTAGAGCCAGTGAACGTGAAGGGCTTAGTCGTAAACTCGCCGCCTGGGTAGCCCGCGTGGACCGACACGAAGCCGTCGGGACGAACGGTAAAGCGCTCAAGCCGGTTGCTTGGGAAAGTATAATCACGCTCAACATAGAATGATATCTCATCGGGCCCCGTGGCCAGGAGCCCAGCCGCGGGCGTATTGGCGCGGTGCGCCCAGTTACGCTCTTGCCGACCGGGGCGCAGGAAGGCCTCGTCGAAGCGGTGCCAGTTGACGCCGTCGCGCGTGCTCATAAAGACCACGTCAGAGGTGCCGGGGCTGCTCGACGCCATCTCGGGGAAGTACGTCTTCCACGGCATGAAGCGGCGGGGAAGCGCTACATAAATGTGTGGCGCGCGGGCGTAGGCCACCGTGGCATTGGTGTACAGGTGGGCCGCGGGGGAATCACCGAAGTCGGCCCACTCACCCTTCGTCCAAGTGACGAAATCCTTTGACCGAGCCGTCTTAATGGAGCGAACACCGTGGAGGGAGGCGCGATAGATCGCGACGTACTCGCTGCGGAGCTTGTCCCAGAAGACGAGGTTTAGGGAGTCGAATTTGCCGTCGGTGATGATCGGCTCAGCGCGCAGCTTGCGCCAGTGCACGCCGTCGGCAGAGACGAAGGCGATGAGGATCGCCTCACCTTTATCGTCGTCATAATTGCTACTTCCGACCGCCTTGTAGCGCTGGTCGGCGGGAGCGGCAGGATTTTCGTCGAGGAACGGGGCGAAATTGTGCGAGCCGCGCTCGACCCAAACGATGTTGTTAACCTTAGAGCCTTTAAACTCGAACAGGCCGACGTTGGGCCGGGTCCAAGTGATACCGTCGGTGCTTTCCGCGTAGCAGGTGAACTGGTCGTGGCCGAGGACGCTTTTTTCGTCAGGGCCGACCGTGGCCTTGATCGTGTACGACGGGTCAGCGCTGCCACGGTAGTACATGCGGTACTTATCGCCGTCCTGAAAGACGGTGGCGTAGCCGCTGGTGCCGCCTTCCCAAGGCTGGTCGAATTTAAATACCGTCCCCTCCGATCGGGGTTCGTGCAACTTTAAGGCCACTCCCTGCAGTCCCCCGATGAGATAATCATCAACAAAGAGCTCCAGCCGCGAACCAACTTCGAGGGGCTTAATCGCAGGAGCATGTTCTCCTGCAGACAGGGTGACAGCCGAAACTAGCAGCAAGAGGGCGGCGAAGGCCCGATAGGGATAATTGAATAAGCCGGAATAAGCGGATGAGGTATGCATAAAAAATGGGGTTTTATTATAGTTAGAATGAATAAATTTATAAATCACTGTTCACTCAAATCAGGGTGACGTGGCCTCTGCTTCCAGCCCTTTTGCGAGCAATGCACTGATGCGCTGATGATCGTAAACGCAGCCGGCCCAACTGCCGCCGCTAACATTTTGTAAGGCAGCCCAAAGACGCGTGTCTGCCGGGACTCGAGGATCCGGCACTAACAGCGGGTTAAGTGGACGGGCCTGCAAAATAGCTTCATCGATGCCTAATAGATCAATCGTACCCGTTAGCTCTCGTGTATCGATACGCAGCCTAATGCAGTCGCCATCGCGAACCTTTCCGATCGGCCCCCCCGCCCAAGCTTCAGGGCTAACGTGACCAATACACGCCCCCGTCGAGACACCCGAAAATCGCCCGTCAGTGATTAAGGCAACCTTCGCCCCGTCACGCATATACTTTAGCGCGGATGTTACCTGGTAAGTTTCCGGCATACCGTTGGTTGGGCCAAGGCCAACTAAAACTAAGACCTCGCCCGCGCGGATCCGCTTATCACCCGTCGATTTTACCGCCGCAATCGCGGCCGCCTCCGTTGCGAAAACCCGGGCGGGGCCTTCGTGAAAATAGACCCCCTGCTCATCAAGCAAGCTAGCCGCAATGGCGGTACTCTTAACCAAAGCTCCCTCGGGCGCTAAATTGCCGCGCACAAAAGTGACGGTGCTCACACATCCGCGATCCCGCGCGCGCGCGGGATCCATAATAACATCATCCGGATTAATATCGTCGAGTTGCTGCAGTTTTGCCCGCAATTTTTTCCGCCGCTCAGATTTCTCCCACCAATCTAAATTTTCGCCTAAGGTGCGTCCGGTCACGGTGCGAGCATTGAGACGCAGCAAATTGAGCGACCGGAGCTTGAGCGTAACCTCAGGGACCCCTCCGGCGAGAAACACTTGCACGGTGGCGTAGCCAGTTGGGCCATTGGGCAACGCATCGACCAAGCGGGGCACCTCACGATTAATTCGCATCCAGTCGGCAAAAGTAGGCCGCTTAAGTCCTGCGGTAAAAGCAATCGCTGGAAGATGCAAAACCAAGTTGGTCGATCCCCCAATCGCGGCATGCAGCACCATAGCGTTGTGGATAGAATCGTCGCTTAATAAATCACCCGTCGTGATTCCCTGCCGTTCCAGTTCCATCACCGCGAGCGCTGAACGGCGCGCTAAATCACGCCAGATCATCGAGCCCGAGGGGCTGAGAGCAGCATGCGGTAACGACAGGCCGAGGGCTTCGCCGATTACTTGGCTAGTAGCTGCCGTGCCCATGAACTGGCACCCACCACCAGGCGAGCCACAGGCCTTGCAGCCCATCTCAGCGGCGTGCGCTAGCGTTACCTGTCCTTGCGCAAATCGAGCCGCGAGCGTTTGTACTTTGCCCGTATCTTCAGCCTCTTCGGACAGAAGGGTAACCCCGCCCGGAATTAATACCGCAGGCAAAGTCCGAGCCCCGACGAGTGCGAGCATCATCGCCGGTAGTCCTTTATCGCAGGTCGCAATGCCCACGACCCCTCGACAAGTGGGTAACGAACGAATCAGCCGACGGAAGATAATGGCGGCATCGTTGCGGTAAGGCAAACTATCGAGCATGCCCGCGGTGCCATTAGTACGGCCATCGCACGGATCACTGCAGTAACCAGCAAAGGGAATAGCTCCGTGCGAGGTAAAGACTTTCGCGGCCTCTTCCATCAATAAACCGACCTCCCAGTGTCCAGTATGATAACCCAGCGCCACCGGCGAACCATCGGGCGCACGGATCCCACCCTGCGTGCTCAGGATTAAAAAATCCTTCCCATTTAATTTGCGCGGATCCCAACCCATCCCGGCATTTTGGGTGAGACCAAATAAATCCCCACTCGCCATGTGCCCGAGTCGGGCGGGATTTAGCGGCAGGCGACCGGAGGGGCCGGGCGCAGTAGTCCTTAGCTCGTAAATCGCGTCATCCGCAGAATCAAAGATTCGCTCAAGTGACATGGGCTGAGTAATGGTCAATTGAGGCGGCCCGGGAAATGGCGCGATTTTAAATTCACCCTCAAGCAACTGTATTACAGAGCGTGCCTACGCCCGACAAAGTTATGCGGATTTCATCACCCCGCTGGAGCGTGAATGTATCGGGCGGAATAACTCCCGTTCCCGTCATCAAGTAGCAGCCGAACGGAAATGAATTTTCTCGAAACAACCACTCGGCTAGCGAGGCGAGCGGGCGCTTAATTTGCCCGATCGTGGTCTCGCCCGCAAAAACCAGACTGCCGCCCCGGAGAATTTCTATTGAAATTATCGTCTCAGGCCCCGGTAGCTGATCGCTCACCACCAAACAAGGCCCGAGGGCGGCACTGCGATCATAAACCTTAGCTTGCGGCAAATAGAGCGGATTAGCTCCTTCAATGTCGCGCGAGGACATGTCGTTGCCTATCGTGTAGCCAAAAATCCTCCCCTGAGAGTTGATCGCTAGCGTTAACTCCGGTTCGGGCACATTCCAATTCGAGTCGGCCCGAATCCTGACCGTGTCACCGGGGGCGGCGACGCGATGCGGAGTTGCCTTAAAAAAAAGCTCGGGGCGTTCCGCATCGTAGACCTTATCATAGAAACTGTCTCCCCCTGATAGCTTTGACTCCTCCATGCGTGCAGTCCGACTGCGATAGTAGGTTACCCCTGCCGCCCAAACTTCCTGCGACTGTAGCGGCGCCAGCAGCCGCGTAGATGGGGCGGTTAATAGGCCGGCCTTTTTATCCTTCAAGGCCAGCTGTAGAAACTCATGCGGACTTGAAGCCGTAAAAAGAACATCCAACTCCCAAGTAGCTGATAAACGATAGTACTCATGATTCATCTCAGCGACCCAATCGTCCATTGTACTATAAATTTTGATCATTTATCAGGAAAAGTTAATCTACGTAGAGCGCATAAACGCGGGCTAAACTTTTAGCGGGAAATTTTACCTTAATCGAAAATTGCTGGTCGGCAGGCAGGAGCGCACTCTGGGATTTTGGCCAAATAACTTCTTGGCGCGTGCCAGCCTGGCTGAGGCTTGCCCCATTAAGCCCAGCATAACCAGGTAGCGGCCGGTCCAAACGATCAACCAACTCAATGGTTAAAGGACTTTCGCTTGAGATATTTTCAACATTAAGCAGCAAGCGCTGACCGCTCTTTCCCGACCTAACCAGACTCGTAAGCAAGTGGCCGCCGAGATCATCCTGCTTGCAGGAAAGATAACCAAATCCATCCCGGCGCAATGTAGCTAAGCCAATTTCCATTGAGCGCATTTGACCACTGGTGTCCCAATGCGAATACCAAATCATCGTTTGGTCGCCGACATTGGCAAAAGCATGCCCCTGTAAGAGCGCCACCCCATCCCATTCATTTTCCGTTCCCCGCGCAATCACCTTGAAATCTGTTAAGGGCTCGCGGAAATGCAGCCCATCATTGCTGATAATTAGTCCTAGATCAATATGCGTACCCCAGAGAGGACTAGCGCCCTCAGGTTTCACGGCCGGTCCGTCCTGCCACATGCCATAGAGGCCCAACAGAACATCGCCTCGGCTCCAAACCCCTGCCCCCATGTGAGTTTGTTGGCCCGCAATAGGCGGATTCATCAATTGTCCTGGGCGGGCAAAAGCCAAAGCTTTCGCTTGTGACCAATTAGCAAAATCCGCTGAACGATAAGTCAACATTACCCGACCCGCCGCGGTGCCATCAGCCCGCCAGGCCCACGGTGATAAGAGCTGACCCGAAGTATAATAAAAATCCCCATAACGATAGAGACTGGTGACCTCGAACCTTTCACCACCCACGTTAGCGGGTTGGTCGCCCACCACGCTCCAGCTTAGGCCGTCAGCACTCGTCGCACAAATTGTGACACAGGGCGTTTTTTCCTTTCGACCAAGCTGACTCAAACCACCACGAATTTCGTCGTAAGGGACATGCGCGATATAAGCCGCTTTGTAACGTCGGGCAGGATCCGGATCATCCGGCTCGTAGAGGACCGATAAAAAATCGTTAATTTTGGTCAGCGCCGTGGGCGACCCCGTAATTAAACATATATTATTATGGCGACTGCCGTTGAATTCGACTAATCCCAGTTCAGGCTTAATCCAATTGATCCCATCGCTGCTTTCGGCGTAACACATCGGTCGCCAGTTCCCCGGGGCTTGTCCATCTTTGGTGGTCGTTTCGTGCATCGCGAGATACCACATGCGAAATTTAACCCCATCGTGAATGACTGTCCCGTAAAGGATCGCATGCCCGAAATCTGGACTACCGGCAACGCCTCGATGCAAAACCGGATTCCCCGCATATTTTTGCGCAGGAACCAGCGTAACCTTCAGGTTATGTTGCCAAGGAATACTATGATCATCAAAGGCGAAAAATATCCGCTCTTCGGTCCGTCCTGGTATAAAACACCCCAAGTAAATCAGGCCTAAGCAAAGTAAGCGGAAAAATCTCTGATTACCCATGGCGGTGATAATTTTCACGTTAAATAAAGCTAGCGGAGGTTAGCTGATTAAAATAATTATGCTGTCTTCGTCCTGAGAAGCTACTGCTGGGGCAGGAGGGACAAAGCATACACCGTGGCTTGATTAAGATGGATGCGAATCAGGTGTTCTCCCTGGGGCAAATGAACGATACCGCCTTGCCACTTAACCTCATGGCGCAGGGCGTCTCCTTGCATAATAACAGCTTCGTCAAAAGTATAACCTTCGACTCGCTTACCGGCAGCATCCAACAGCTCAACGCGGACCGAACCGGCTATCTTGGCATTGATTCGCATCGTTTCATTTCCCTTAAAATTTATTGATTTCAGGGTTATCTGGCCTCGATCAGGCAGCGGCTGACTTAAAGTTCCTCCGGCACTTTGCGGCCCAGTTTGGAGTCCGGCAAAACGATCGCGCGGCATCGAGGCCATCCCGATTCCGGTCGTAAGTTTATGATCATCGGACCCCGTGGCTCCGGCTGAATAGGCGCCGTAATAAAACCGAATCTCATCTTCTAAGACGATCGGCTGTGGGCATAAAAACAAAGACCCGCTATCAAATGCCTCCCCCACCGTACGAGCTAACCAAAACGGCTGACGAAAATCACGGCGCCAGTTTAAGCCATCGCGACTGGTCGCCAGCTCGATATCGATAATTCCTCCATTGGTCGCTCGATCCAAGATTTGGAGCGCAGAGAAATAGTAATCGGCGTAATAAAATACCGGCGTCGTGTGGTACTCTACCGACGCGGGATCCTGATCATCGGGCGTCAACAGGAGCTGGGGCTTAGACCAGTGGATAAAATCCTTACTCTCGATCCGACCCATTGCGTGCTTCCAATACATCCCGCCATCGGGCCCATCGATCCACATTTTCCCGTAAATCGAAAAAACTTTCTTCGGACTATCCCAAAAAACATCCAGCGCATCGGACATCGCTAGCGGTACATCCCACGGCCTCATTGGTGAACGGGCGGGGTCTTTGCCCACCGTCATAGAGTTGTTGTTTATACTCCGAATATTGCTCGAAGAAGCAATCGCCTGCATGGGTAAAGGAGTCCCAAAGCTGCCATAGCTGGTACGAGAGAGCGGCCCGCCCGGAACTTTTGTCCAATGGATTCCATCTGGCGAAAAGGCGATGCTTAAGCCGGGCCGTTCTTGGCCATCTTCGCCGATGCAAAAATCATAATGTGCCATCTTGTAGCGGCGCATTACATCTTTCTCCTCTGGGTCCACCACGACCGATACACCGTAGCGATCAGACGTTCCCCCATTTGCCACGAGGACAATATTAGTATCTAGATTGCCATTGTAATCAAAGAGTCGAAGATTGGGCTTTATAAAATTTATCCCATCATCCGATTCGGCATAACACACCGTGCAGCGGCGGGTCTTACTCTCAGCCTCATTACCGGCGAAAGCTTGATACCATAATTGATACTTACCCGTTACTGGGTTTCGGTAAACGCTCATCCAGGCAATCGCCACTTCCCAAGGTTTATCGCGGCCCTTGATTAACGGATTTCCTTCCGCTCGATGCAACGGCTCGAGAACCCGTTTGGTCCCCGCTCGATAGAGCACGTGGGAATCATCCACAAATAAGATAGTTTGCGCAGCAAGTGCTGGCCGTGGCCGTAGAGCGCCTAAAGCTTCAGTTTGGGAACTCAGGCTGGCATTGACCGAAAGAGATTCTGTGGTGCCGAAACAAATCCCCACCCAACCAAACAGGAAAAGCACCCCTGTTATTTGCCCTACATAACGTCTGATCTTAGCTGGATTCATTCTCAAAAATGTAAGCCATAGCGAGTTCATAAGCTTCGCCATGAATTTAACTCTAAGATTTGATTACAACGAACCGGCCGTAAATTTAAATGAATACAGATCGGCATCTTTTAATACAAAGCGAAGCCGGACTGGGCGACCCGCCAATGATGTTAAATCCGATGTTTTCATCCACGTGACCAAATACTCGAGATTGTCCCCATAAATCTCGGGGCACTCCTCAAGACTGTAGCCAGGCAGTGGCCGGCCATTGCTATCTTGAATCTCAATGCGGATTGAACCAACCCCCGAAGTAGAAAAGTTTAGCCCCAATTTATTTCCTGAAAAAATCAGCGGTTTTGTCACGAGCTCCCCGCCAACAAGCGGGGCATGCAGCGAGCCAAAACCATCGATGCGGATGGAATAGCGACGGATGATTCCCCCGGTCTCTTGGAGCGCTCGCTCGGTAACATACATGGATAATTCAGCCGGGGCATCCGGCAACGATGACTTGGTTTCAACTAAACCCCAATTTTGATACATATCTCCATAAAACCAGCTGTCGTGGGATCGCAGACCAGGACGAATAAATGACTCCGGCCATATTGAGAAATTTTTTCTATCACGGCTCGTCATGAACATCCCATCCGTAACGGCAGTTCCCTCGCGCCGTGAGCCTTGCGGCATAGTATCCGTCGGCGAAGTCGCGCGAATTTTCCGGTACTCATAACGCGGCAAAGCTTTAGCCGATTCAGTCCATCCACGATCCGTATAACGCGTCGGGAAACCGAGAAGAATATGGGGTGCCCGGTAGTACGGTAGAATCTGATTTGTATATAACTCACTTACACGACCCGTAGGGTAATCGGCGGCATTATTCAAATGACCGGTATCACTCGGAGTCTTACCCGGATTGACGTTGGCGCGGTAATTTAGCCACTCGGGCTTTGACCAATGGATAAAATCGGCTGAATGCGCCGTCTTGATATCGCGCCCGCTATCGATCCCCGCTAAGATCAAATCAGCGGAGCGTTCTTTTTTGAAATCGCGATGATAAGAACGATACTCGCCGGCCACCGCATCCCAAAAAGCCAAATTCATGGAATCAAAGGCCCCATCAGTAATCACTGGATCAGGGGTTAATAATTTCCAGTTAATCCCATCCCTCGACTTGAACGCATAGAGCCCCTTGGCGGAACCTTTCCAGCCTATCGCTTTGTAAAGCGCTTCCGGCGCACAATTGGGATTGAGATCACGAAAGGGGGCAAAGGCGTGCCGCCCAATGCCGTCCAGTATAATATTATTCTGCTTTGTTCCTGCGGACTCAAAAAGACCTAAGTTAGGTTTCTGCCAAACAATCCCATCGCGGCTTTCAGCATAACAGTAGACATCGCGATGGTCTGGGCGATCCTGGCCGCCCAAATAAGAATAGTGACCACCGCGATAGTACATCCGGTAGATTCCCTCATCTTGAAAGACGGTCACATAATTTGTACCGTTACCCTCCCAGGGCTCACTGGTTTCTAAAGCTATTTCTCGGGGAATTGGCTGGTGCATCCGCAACTCAGCATTCCCACGTAAATGATCCACCAGAAAAGCATCGACGAACAATTCTCGACGGTCACCAATGGTAATTAACTCAGTATTATCGCCAACTAAAGTGGAACCAAAGCTTAATAAAATTACTGCGGCTCTAAATAGTTGGCAAAAATACATAAATTTAAAAGGGGCTGATTACTTTGCCGCGCCCCCACCCGCTGATCTACCACGAAAACTTAGAATCTGTACGTAAGAGTAAGGCGCGTCCGCATCGGATCAAGCGTTTGCACCAGCGCAGATGCAGCTTGGGCAATAATAATACGTTCGTTTCCGATGTTATTTAAATTAAGCTGAACTGATAATTTAGTTGTTATATTATAGCGTGAGAAAAGATTTATGATTTCGTGCCCTGGCACATAAAAATTACCATTACGTTTCCCTGTAGAGACCTCGTAACCAAATCCAACCATAGCATTATTAAGCTTCCCCTTGTTCAGGAAAGTATATTTTGCCAGAATACTATCTTTTCGACCGACAAAACCTGCTGCTTGGACCCTTCTATCGGCGGCGATGTAGGAGTCCCCATCAAAGTAAGTGGCAACTAAGTCTAACCTGCCTTCTCCTAATGTTGTCGAGATACCTAGATCACTTTCCCAGCCTTTGGAGCTATCCTGAGCGGATTGAATAATCCCCTCTACACCATTACCTAAATCTCCGAAAGTTCTTACATTTGTAAGTGACATCTCAAAGTTTGCAACAGCCCCGTAAATTTTTAACTTATCCGATAACTGATGGTCGAATTTTAGGCCAAATTCTTTATTAATACCCGCCTGATCTTTAAATGGATCTCCAAGTTGATCATTAGCTTTAAATTTATCTGTTCTACCCGAAGCACCTAATTGCATGTTCTGCGCGTCTGTATAATATGCAGAAAGCCAAGGCCGTAGTTTTACTAAAACGCCGTATTTGTGTACTTGAGTTTGTTTTTCACTACCAGTAGTTTTAACGCCAGTAACATTATTTGTGTTGTTACTGGAGGGGTTAAACCAGCGCAAACCTCCCACTAATATAATACGATCCTTGAACAGGGACACATTTTCTTGAACATAAGTAGTCACTACCATTGATCTACTCGAATTGCTCGATAAGTGAGGTAGGCCGCGACCGGGCATTGTCTTCGCAAAATATGCATCGTCTTTACTATAATCTGGCGCGCGCATATCAAGTGGTTCAGGACCACCATTGGTGGCATCATTAACTGAATACTCACTAAAGTTTTTATTGATACCTGCATCCGCTCCAGCCATTGAATCTAACTTTATGCCTACAATTTCCATCTGGTTAATAAAGTCCGCTTGATAATACCAAGTTTTGTAGATATCATGTTCAGGAATATCTTGGCGATTCATCATATAATTGTTTTGCTGCATAGTAATACCGCGTGAGTATTGATCCCTGTCATTTATCCGCGTATACATAGCATACAGGCGTAAACTAGAGCGGTCCGAAAGTTTTGTAGAAAAGTTCACTTCGGTCATAGAATTAGTATTTTCAAAACCAGCATCCTTCGCGCGAAACGGAGATGCCGTTTTCGTTGAAAGGCTATTTAATCTCGCGATACCCAGATTATTTACGTTCGGCGTCCAATTATTGACAATTCCGTTATTTGATACATCCAAGAAGTCGTTCCAGTAAATGAATCCATCAAATTTAAACACGTAAGCAGTTATATCAACAGTAGTATTCGGGCCATAATATAAAGATAAAGCGCCACCTGCAAATTTCTCTTCTTCATCACCTTCAATGAGCTTATCACGCCCACCCTTCAAACCACCCAGCGTTACACGGTAGTTAGAGCTGAAATCGCCTGATTTGTAGAGCGGGCCCATATTGTTAATTGCGACACGTGAATAACCTAAATCCGAGAAAGTTACCCCAACCGTGCTTGTGGGTACCGCACTCGTCTTGTAGGGGATATAATTTACAGCACCGCCTACGGCGGTACTAGGTCCGCCCAATACCATTGAGGCCGGTCCTTTGATGACTTCCGCGCGCTCAACATCATAGAGTGTATTTGTATGTGTACCTGATTTCATCGGGACACCATTACGTAGAGAGCCGTTGGTACGAAACCCACGGATATTAACATCATCACCTATCTTCTGATTTTGGGTTACACCACTAACGCCAAAACGCAGAATATCGTGTACATCAGTAGCCGCCAAGTCGTTAATAACCTCCCTACCGATGACACCTATTGAAGTAGGTAAATCTATCAGAGCTTTATTTGTGCGATTACCCGCCATTGTCCGACTGGAAGCATATCCAGTCTGTTTTTCGGCGCTAACAATAAACGGATTAAGCTTCAAAACTTCCGCATCTTTGGCATTTTCACTAGCGGATGCCGCAGGCGTAGTTTGAGAGAATCCAACGGTGCAAACGGCAAGAAATGCCGCGTTAGCTAACAACAAACGCCGACCTAATGCGAATTTAACAATATTCATAATACAAGGGTTAAGGATAAAAAAAAGTTTAGTAAAATTTGTGTATACTTGTATGTAATACGTAATGTCAATAAAAAATTATAAAAGCGGGACGATAAAGTTTACATTATGCAATATGGCTAGTTACCAACCCTGGTAGGACAGGCCATGATTTTGCGCTAATGCTCTGCAAGAACCTATCAGCAAATAGATTTGGCACCTTAGCAGCTAGAAAC
>SXGQ01026480.1_pt1 | contig 15663 bp, 17 predicted proteins | sample 3178371 | NCBI WGS metagenome assembly SXGQ01 (sample SAMN11356859, study PRJNA531348) | freshwater metagenome | isolation source: freshwater sample F1-20 | place: China: Fuxian Lake, Yuxi | collected 2017-12-25
AGCCCCTGCCGCTCCAGGAAGGCAACCAGTTGCTGGCGGCGAGGGGCGTCCATCAGGGCGGAGGCTGGCGGCGCTGGGCAGAGGGTGAAAGCAGGACGTAAGCCGGGTTCTGTTCGCCGGAGCGGCCGAGGCCGAACCGGGGGGTGATCATCTGTCTGGGACCGCCGTTACCGACGGCCTCGAGCGGCGCGCTTGAGTCGGGACGGGTGTCATGGCCAACCGTTGTCCCTGGGCCTTGCTCCCAGCCGGGGTTTACCGAGCCAGCACCTCTCGATGCTGCTGGTGCGCTCTTACCGCACCTTTGCACCCTTGCCTGTGCGGGAGGCAAGCCCCCCGCCATCGGCGGTGTGTTTCTGTGGCACTCTCCTCACGGTCACCCGCACTGGGCGTTACCCAGCAAGCCTGGCCATTGGGGAGCCCGGACTTTCCTCAACCGGTCCGTTCCTCCAGCCCGGGGGCCTGGGCGTTTGCCGGTTGCGATCACCTCGCCTGCTTTCAAACCCCATAATGCCGATGCGGCTTCTGCCGCGAGGGGCTGTAGCGCAGCCGGATAGCGCGACGGTGTCCTAAACCGTAGGTCGTGGGTTCGAGTCCCGCCAGCCCCGTCCTCCAGGACCCCAGTACTGGCAAGGGTTTTCAGGGGAGAGAAGCCCCAGGAAACGCCTATGCCCACCCCTTCGCGCTAGGCAAAAAGCTAGGCAAAACGGCACGGATCGACCAGGATTAGGCAAGTGGTTAGGCAAGTCCAGTGCCCCCCTCCGACCCCTGGCTCCGCCGCCAGAACGCTGCCCTGAAGCTGAAAGGGCATGGGGTCACCCTCGATGTGGCGGGTGCCCGGGTGCGTCTGCGGGCGACGATGCCGCCGCGGCCCACCGACCCAGCCGGTGCCGAGCCCAGGCAGCACCGCATCAGCACGGGACTTGCCTATCCGGACCAGGCCAGCGAGGCCCTGCAGCTGGCCGAGCAGCTCGGCAATGCGCTGGAGCGCCACCGGCTCGGGGTCGAGGCCTTTGATTGGACCCCGTGGCTCCCCAAGGGCCGACAGCGGCCCGCACTGCAACCGGAACCCACAGAAGAGCCGCGGGGGGTCAGCGGGCTCCAGGCGATCCGCCGGACCCGCGAGTGGTGGGGGAAGCAGCGGCGCCGGGGACCTTCTGCCGATGACAGCTGGAAGGTGGACTACGACGTGCCGCTGGCTCCGCTGCAGGCGATCAAGAACCTCGAGGCCGGGCACCTCGTCGCCCTGGTGGAGGCCACCACGGCTGGGAGTCGGTCCCGTCGCCGCGCTTCTCAGGCTGCGGCCACCGTGGCCAGGGCGCTCGACTGGCCCGAGGAGCTGGTGTCCCAACTTCGGGAACTTGGCAAGGGCTACAGCGCTGCACGCAGTCAGTCACCCCGGGAGCTGCCACGCGACGGGGAGATTGAGGCCATGATCGATCGCCTCTCCCATCGCTGGCAGTGGCCCGTTGCGGTGGCGGCCACCTACGGCTGCAGGCCCCATGAGGCCCTGCTGTTCGCGGAGGTTCAGCCTTCCGGGCTGCTGCGCATCGCCGACGGCAAGACCGGCTCGCGCCAGTCCCTGGCGCTGCCGGCCCAGTGGATCGAGCGCTGGTCGCTGCTGGAGAAGCGCCTACCGGCCTTCAATGCCGAGCGCAGTCACCGGGACGTCGGCGCCTTGATGGGGCAGGCCTTCCGCCGTGCCGGTGCCGCGTTCCAGCCCTACGACCTGCGTCACGCCTGGGCGGTTCGGGCGATTCACAACCCGAAGATCTCGCCCTCGCTGGCGGCAAAGTCGATGGGGCACAGCCTGGCGGTGCACAGCAGCGTGTATCAGCGCTGGTTCGATGCCCATGAGATGGAGTCGCTGCAGGCCGTGCTCACCGCAGCGTCCTGAGGTAGCGCTCCACATTCACCAGGTAGGAGTGGCGCTTGCCGGAGGGTGAGGGCAGCTGCCGGAAGCAGTCCGGCGGGAAGCCGCCCCGCAGGATGCGGGCCTTCAGGGCGCGGGGTGATTTGAAGTGCAGCAACGGTGCTGCCTCCCGCAGCGGCAGCCAGGGGCTTGCTTTATGCGCGGGCTGCGGTTGGTTCTGTGTATTCAGCAGCTTGAGTTGGGCCGAGAGTTGTGCCAGCTGGGCGGTGAGTTCCGCGACCACGTTGTCCATCTTGTGCCGTCTTGTGGCGTATCGAGAGCATTGCTTTGGGTGCCCTATCTGATCCACTCCCAACTTGCCTCCCAACTTGCCTCCCGTTTTTGAGAGTGGATCATCTGAGGCGTCTGAATAACACTTCTTGGTGTCCCTGGTATTCCTCCAGTGATCAGGATTGAGCCCCGACCGACAGAGCAGCTGAACATCAAGGTTCAGCCCGATGTCATTGCTGAGATCGACCGTGCCGCGCTGCGTCTCAGGGCGACTCGCTCATCAGTCGCAAGGGCCCTGATTCGCAGTGGGTTGGATCAGCTGCGCTGTGCAGCTGAGCAATCAGGTCAATAAAAATCCCCGCGCCTGGCAGGGCAACGGGGACATGGAAGCGATCTCATGAGGCTACTGCAGTTCATCGCAGCGCGGTTGGTGCTGTTACATCCAGAGTGGGCAACTGTTGGGCAGAGGGGTGATGTCTGAACCCTCTGCTTACGACCTCCTGCGAGAGGAAGTGCGTCAGCTCTCGGCCCAGGGCATCCAGTTGCAGACCATCATTCCGGTGGAGCTGCCGGCTGAGATCTGCCCCAGGCGTCGGAAGAACCAGGCCACCGGTGAGTGGGAGCCTGTCATCAAGAACGAGGCCTTACAGCCGGCGATCACGGGCAAGAACCCATCGTTCTGGCGTGCCGATGGAGAGCCGCAGCTGATCAGCCATGCGCGCCCGGTTTCTCCCGAGGTGCTGCTGGAGCGGATCGCGATCGCTGAGCGCCTGGGCAAGGAGATCGGACTCGCGGTGATACCCGGTGGGGATCTGACGTCCATCGACTTCGACACCAAGCACTACGGCAGCGTTCAGGAGCTGGAAGAGGACTGGGTGAACCTGGTGGACAGGTACCCGGTGCTCACCGGCACCCGCATGGAGCGCACCCCCAGCGGTGGTGTGCACGTCTATGTGCGGGTCACGGATCGGATGGCCAGTTGGAAGCGACCCGGAGGTGGGCTGCACTGCAACTTCACGACAGAGCAGGGCGGTCCGCATCGTGGTGAGGTTCTAGCCGGCATGCGGGTTTCGGTCTGCGCCCCGACCCGCAATGGCAAGGGCCCCTATGAGCTGATCAACCCTGAGGCTGCGTACTCCTTTGTGGAGGTGCCGGACCTGGCCTCGATCGGCATCTACCCGGAGGTCAAAGCAGTGCCAGAGCCGGCCGCGCCACCGCCACCGTTGCCGTCGCCGCCGGCCAGTGAGCGGCGAGCACCCACGGGCGTCAGCACCATTCCGCAGTTGGCCGACCTGATCGGCAGCAAGGCGCAGGACGTGCTCATGGGAGGACGGCCCTATGGCGGCGATGCAGCGGCCGCGGCCGATCGAAGCCTCCAGCTCACCTGCTTCGTGAAGGAGCTCTGGAGCTGGCACAACCTGCTGCTGGAGCAGGGATGGAGGTTTGAGGGCGATCCCGATCAGCTGCTCGCCCAGGCGATCGCCGCTCTCGACATCGGCGACAAGGCGGAGCGGGTTCTGGCATCGATCATCCGGGCGGATTGTCGCCATCGGGATCCGGACAAGGCGCAGCGTCACTACGCCTGGCTGGCTGGTGATCGGACCCGCCGCTGGGGTGGCCGCGGCGAAGGCGAAGGCTCGAGCAGCGGGGCATCTGCTGATGCCTCCTCTGATCCCAGCAAGCCGCCGGCGTTGAGCCGTGAGGAGTGTCGCGATCGGTTTCGTGATGCGGTTGCAGCCCATCGCTCCCCCACCGAACTGGAGCTGCTGCTCGGGGAGCTGGGGGATAACTCCGATCTCCATCCGCAGGGACTCCGCCAGCTGCTGGCAGCCGTGCAGCTGGAGGAAGAGCAACGCGATGTCCTGCTCCAGCAAGCCAGCGCCCTTGAAGAGGATTTGGCTCGGTACCAGGCCCGTGCACCCATCACCCTGGATCGCCTGTTCCCGCCACCGCTGGCGGAGGCGATCAGGCGGATCACGGAACACCTGCCGTACTGCGACCACGTGGTGGCGACGTCCTACCTGGCGGGTGTCAGCGGCCTGGTGAAGCTGGGCACGACGATCTGCGGCAACCCCTACACCGATTTCGTCACCCCGGCGAATCTGTACGTCGCCACGGTGGGCCGCTCCGGCCAGAAGAAGACGCCACTGGAGAAGCTGCTGGTCCGCCGTCCGGCGCAGGAACTCAAACGGGAGATGGCTGCGGCCAACACCCGTGCAATGGAGGCCTGGCGCGAACAGTGCAAAGGCTGCAAGACCAAGGACGAGCGGCCGCCCAAGCCGGTGGCGATCTACCTGCAGGTACAGGACTACACCGGGGAGGCATTCGTTCAGCAGTTGCAGGAGCTCGATAAACGAGGCCTGAGCGTGCTGGTGCTGCGCGATGAGCTCTCGGGCCTGTTCGGCGCGATGAACGCTTATCGATCCGGGAGAGGCTCCGATGAACAGCAGTTGTTGGAGCTCTTTGACGGGCAGGCCTACACCTCGTTGCGGGTGTCAGCGGGCGACCGCAGTTATGACCGCTGCCAGGTGAGCATCTACGGAGCCATTCAGCCCGGGGTGCTGCGGGAGCTGATCAAGGGCGGCGACCCCTCAGGCAAATGGGCACGCTTCCTGTTCTCTCCCTTGCCGGAAATCACCGTGCCCCTGCCCACCCACATCACGGCGGAGGGCGTGGCAGTCGTCAACCGGGCCAATCAGGATCTGCAGGTCTATGCCCGCCGGATCTACACGATGCCGGCGCAGCGCTATCAGCTGGATCTGGAGGCGATCGAAGCCTTCAGTGCCTACGAGCACGACAAGCAGATCCAGGCCCAGCAGGCCCGACTGGACGCGCAGGGGGCGCTCTACGGCAAGTCAGCGGGCAAGGTTTTGCGGGTCGCGGTGTTGCTGCACCTGCTGGAGTTGGCGGTGCTGAACGAGCCGGGTGAAGGGGAGGTGCCGGTGGCCACCCTTCAGCGGGCCATCGAGCTGGTCGATGCCATGGATGACTGGGCCCTGGGCTTCCATGAGCAGGCCGCGGCCGGTGATGAGCAAGGAGGCGTCTCATCGCTGATGCGACGGATTCACACCCTCGCGCGCAAGGCCAGGAGCGCGGTGACCTGGGGCCAGCTGCGCCAGCAGATGAACGCCAAGGAGAAGAAGGGAATTGATGCCGGCCTGGCCGAGCAGGCCATGCAGGCCCTGGCGGAGCTGGGTGTCGGAGAGGTGAGCGAGGGCCCAAGAGGCGGACTGCTCTACCGGGCCACCGGTGATCTTCCTGCCTAGGGGAGCAGGGGAGGTCATGGGGGAGCAGGCCTTCTCCCCCACAACAAACCATGTTCACAAGGGATCAGAAGGAAGGGGGGAGAGGGGGACTGGCTTCTGCTCTTCTTTTTCTGAGCCCCCCTTGTTGTGGACATGAATGGAAAAAACACGGGTCCCCGCTCCCCCAGGTCCCCCCATCGAGAGATCGCAGTCCGGGCTGGGGTTCTGGTGGGGGAGCGAGGTGGGTCCTCCGGTGCGTCCCCCACTGATGGGGATAGCTCTCAGGCGAGAGTGGGGCAGATGGCGTTGCACGGTTGCTGGATCGGATCGCGCGGCATCCCGAGTCGCTCATGGTCCTGTGCAGGCCTTTTGTAGAGCCCACAGCTTGATGTTGCCGTCGCCAGTCTTTGGCCGTTTTTCGGATTGGATTGGGCAGGTGTGCTGGCTATGGGCTTCGCCGCCTCAACCCAGCTCGATACAGGACCCACTTGAGGGTGGTTGCCATCCTGACGCGCTTGCCTTTCGTATCTGGGTGGTCAAGAGCTTCAGCAGTTTCGGCAATGTCGTTGAGCTCCTTGACCATGGCATTCTTGCCAAGTTCTGGGCATGGATTGAATCCCATGTGGCGCCAGAAGCTTGCCGCCCGCTCTTGCGAAGCATCCAGGTAGATGAGCGGGGCTGGGATGCCATTCTCTGCTTGCTCCAGCAGGAATTTGAAGATGTCCTTGACCAGGCCACCGGCCAAGCCTTGTTTCTGATAGGCAGTGGCTACAGCAAACTGACCAATGAAATAGGCCGGGATGGAGGGCGGACCATCTTTGATGCCCTTTGACTGGAATGCGCCGAGTGCTTCTCTTTGCAGCCTCGTGAAGGTCAGCGCGTATATCCCGGCAACTTGTTGAGTGTCTTCGTCAATGACGACGAAGATCCGATTCAGCCGATTTTCGGAATTTGAACGGGCGTGTCGCCTTATCCAGCTGTCTACGGAGCGGTCACCGCAGCGGAAGCCGGAGAGGTCGTGGTGTGGCTGAAGAGTCTGCGGCCGTGAAAGCCTCACTCCCAAGGCGCTTTTCTGCTGAGAACGCGCGCCACGCGGGGGTCGTAGTGGCCTGGCTGCTCCAGGCGGCTGGCCAGGGCGTCGAAGGCCTCTGCCGGCAGGACGACGAGCTCGCCCTCTGGGCGGTGAGGGGCTGTGCCCGCCTGGCTTTGGAGGGGATGGTTCCCCGCTGGGTCTGCTGTTGCAGGCATCAATTGAACCTACAGCGGACCCTAACCATAGAAGTAGTGTCCATGACTTGAGCGCTTCTGCGCGGATTGTTCTCGGATCTGCTGGACAGGCCTGTAGGCGTGGCTACCAGGCGCAAATCAAGGGAGTAGCTCGTCACGGACGGAGAGCAGGACATCTGGGCTCTTGACATTGGTACCAATGCACCGGTTGCTCCCTGGCTGCGCTGACGAGCTGCTCCGGTCGACGACGGCTGTCCTTCAGCGTGCCACGGTTGCGCGGCCGGTTGAGTATTCGGGGCCGAATCTGAGCGTTCCTCTTATGAATGTTCAGGTCTGCCTGCGGATGGCTTGGCTTTGTTTAGATCCATTGCCCCGCAGTTACTCTGCGGGGTCTTGAGTGCGTCTGTACTGGTAAAATAAAGGTCACGCCAAAGGCCCCGAGCCCATCGCCTTCGGCAACGTCATCCCCTGGTCTCGCCATCGCTGTCGCACTCTCATCAGCGGCATGATGCCCCGATCAGTTGTCCCTCAAGGCAGCTGATTCCATGGTTGTTGGTCATTCATCCGAGCCAGGTTCGGGCACTGCCCGTTCGTTGGTGATAGCGGCCGGTGACGGGCGTGATCTGGCCTGGTCCCATCAGCGGGTTGCCGCTGAGCTGCTGGCCCGCAGCGGCGGCCGGCTGGTGCATCTGGTTCTCCACGGTGGTGCCGGCACGGCCTCGCTCGTGCAGCAGGCGCGGCGTATGGCGTCCCGCTCGCCAGTGCCGATTTCCGGGCGGAGGTCCGGCAGCCATGTGCATCCCTCATCCCTTGAAGCCTTCTGCCCCTGATGGCGCTCCCTGTTCCTCTTCTCTCCGTCACTCCGTCATGGCCGTTCTCACTCGCATTCCCTCAGCTCCAGCCGATGCCCCAGCGGCAGCCCCCGCGGCGGCAGGTCCGGCCTGCTCCCTCCAGCGATTCGGTTCCCTCTGGCAGCTGGGCATCGAGGCCCAGGAGCTCACCACCGCCATCGGCCAGCTCGCTGAGCAGTTGGAAGCCGATGACGAAGTCGCCCGCGCCCAGGCCCTCGCCGAACTGGAGGCTGCCCTGCTGGCTGAGGAGGGCAACAAGACCGCCCTGGCGGCCAAGGCCGATGCCACCTGCTGGGTGATCGAGCACCTCCGCGGTCAGGCCGCCTACCGGCAGCAGCAGGCCAAGCGGCTCACCGAGCTGTCCCGCTCCGATGCCTCCCGCGCCGACGCCCTCGAGGACTCCCTGGTCCTCGTGCTCACCCGGCTGCAGCCCACCTCCACCCGCTTCTCCTTCCCGAATCACGAGCTGACCTCCCGTAAGTCCCAGGCCGTCGAGATCGAGGACGAGGACGCCCTCGATCCCCAGTGGCTCGCTCTCAAGACCACCAGCCAGCCCGATAAGGCCGCCATCAGAGAAGCCCTCAAGGCCGGCCACCTCATCCCCGGCGTCCAGCTCGTCTCCCGCCGCTCCTGGCGCATCTGTTGAACGGGGCAGAGGCCCCTCGCATCTGGGGTTCCGGCTTGGCCGCCGGGGCCCCCTTCCCTTCCTCCTCACACCCTTTCGCTTCCATCGCCATGACCGTCGCCGCTCCTTCCGCCAACAGGACCCGCACCACCAGCCGCCCCGCAGCTCCACGCCCTCTCCAGATGCCTCCCTCAGCCCTGGAGCTGATCCGCTCCGCAGATCTCGCCATGGAGGCTCCAGCGCCAGCCTCGGCACCGGAAGCCCCTCAGGCTCCGCCGGCCGGCTTCTCGCCCGAGCAGCTCGCGGCGCTCTCCGCCCCGCTCGATCGGGCCAACGTCCGTCAGCGCGAGCAGGGCCGATCGAAGGTCCACTACCTGGAAGGCTGGCAGGTGATCGCGGAAGCGAACCGCATCTTTGGTTTCGATGGCTGGCAGCGGCAGACAATCGCCGTCCGCTGCGTCGTCCAGGCCGAGCGGTTGATCGGTAGAGAGCAGAAGCCGGGCTGGGGCGTCACCTACACCGTCCGTGTGCGCGTCACCGTCACCGCCGGAGGCCTTACGCCCCTGGTCCGAGAGGGCAGCGGTGCCGGCCACGGCATCGACGTTGACCTGGGCCAGGCCCACGAATCCGCCCTCAAGGAAGCCGAGACCGACGCCATGAAGCGGGCCCTGATGACCTTTGGGAATCCGTTTGGCCTTGCCCTCTATGACAAGGCGCAGCGGCAGGTCAGCAGCGCAGCGGGCCAGGGTGATGGGGCCCAGCGGCCTGGTGGGCAGCGGTCTTCTCTGAGCCGGCCGGAGGCTGGTTCTCCCGCCGCCGCTGCCTCCCCTGCTCAGCGCCGCACCCAAGCCACGGACCCGACGCCACCGCCATCAGCCCAGGCCGACTGCGGCCAGATCCCCCTCGATGCCGAGACGATCCAGCACCTCCACAGCACGCTGCGGGCTCTCCCCCGCCCCCAGCTGGAGAGCCTCACCCGGGCCTTCCGCAAGCGGTTTCAGGTGCCCGAGGAGGCGGTGACGATCGCTGATCGGATCAACCAGAAATGCCACCATGACTGGATTGAGACGTTCCTGGTGCAACACCAGCTTCAGTCCGGCTGAGCTGCCCAGCCCCTCTCCTGACGGGGGCAAGTTGGCGGCTTCTGCCTAGGCTTGGCCCATGGCGTTTCCCCGCATCACCCACGATCCCGCCGTGATGGGCGGCAAGCCCTGCATCCGCGGGCTGCGCATCACGGTGGGCGCGGTCGTGGGGTTGATCGCCAGCGGCTGCAATCGCGAGCGGATCCTTCAGTCCTACCCGCAACTGGAAGCGGCTGATATCGATGAGGCCCTGGCGTACGCCGCCTGGCGCATGGAAGAGCGAGAAGAGGCGCTGGTCCTGAGCTGATGGCCAGGCTCCTGGTCGACATGGCTGTTTCAGTGCAACAACCTCTCGACCGAATGGATCCCCCTGTTGCAGGCCGCCGGCCATGAAGCGGTGCACTGGTCGGAGGTTGGCGATCCAAGGGCACTGGACACGGCCCTGATGCGGTGGGCGATCGCCAACGGCTACGCCGTCTTTACGCACGACCTGGATTTCGGCACGATGCTGGCCCTCAGCGGTGCCGATGCGCCGAGCGTGCTTCAGGTGCGCTGCCTGAACGGCCTGCCCGAGGCGATCGGCACGCTGGTGCTGTCACTGCTCAAGACCTACGGCGCCGAGATCGAGCAAGGGGTGCTGGTGGTCGCCGATGAACGCCGGCGGCGGGTGCGCATCCTGCCCCGGAAGCGATCACCCTGAGCGAGCCAACCCAGGACGATCGTGTTAGCACAGGCGTACCCATCTGGTGTGGTTCATGGGCGTCCCTCTCCCCCGGCCAGCGGCCCAGACCGCCAGGCTTGAGGCCCCGATCGAGGAGTGGCCCTCCCTGGGGCAGGAGGTGCTCGTGCCGGCCCGCAGCCGCAAGGTGTGCATGACGTGCCACAGTTTCGTCACCAAGCCGGAGTGAACTGCATCCCCCTGCTCACCTGCCACCTGCACTAGGGACTGCTGGGCCAGGGGGAGCACCTCACGCACCGATGTCAGGTTTGGACCGATGACCTGACGCGCCAGCGGGGCTGGGCACCGGAGGTGGCATGAGCAACCGGCGAACGGTAGTGGGCGTGATGGGTGCGGGGGAAGGTGCCTCGGCTGCAGCCATGCGTCTGGCCGAGGAGCTGGGGGAATGCATCAGCGCCCGGGGCTGGGTCCTGCTCACCGGTGGCCGGCCGGCGGGGGTGATGGCAGCGGCCAGCCGCGGCGCGGCTCGGGTGGAGGGGCACCTGGTGGTGGGGGTGCTGCCCGGTGAAGGGACCGGTGATGACAGGCAAAGGACGGCGGACCTGGATTTGGCCAGTTCACCGGCATGGGCAAGGCCCGCATCGTGATCAACGTGCTCAGCGCCGATGTGGTGGTGGTGTGCGGTGGCGGCGGCCCCGGCACTGCTTCGGAAGCCGCCCATGCGCTCAATGCGGGCAGGCCGTTGATCCTGCTGGCGGTGTCGGTGCTGTGGAGTGAGTTCTTCTGCTCGCTAAGTGGAGCGGTGGAGACCGCGAGTGACGTGCAGGAGTGCTGCCGGTTGATCGAGGCCCGACTTACGGAGGCATGAGACAGCCATCACCTCGCGTCCCCCTGACCCCGCAGGAGGGTTGGCTGAGTGACGGCCGCCGGGTGCTGCGCTTCCGCCCGACCCGCTGGGATCGCCACATTCAGCGGCTGGAGATCACCAGCGGGGAGTTGCTTCCAGGCGAGCCGGTTCCGCTGCTCAAGAACCGCCGGGAGATCAGCCGGGATGAAGCTCTCAAGCTGTGGACCGCCAGGCGCCAGGAGGGCTGGAGACCCACTCAGCCCCAGTGGTGATGGGGTGGATGAGGAGTGAGGTTTGCCGTTTGAACACCCCTCGAATAGGCTAATTATACGAATCAGAGGCCACGCCAAAGGATTCTCTCGGGTGACAGAGCGCGCCGTAAGGAGCTTCCGCTCCATGGATGGAAGCTTCGTTGACTGGTGGAAGCAGGCTGTCCAGGGCTCAGGCGCCCCGCACGACAGCACTCAGCAGCGACAGGTTGATCAGGACGATGATGCTGGCGCACAGCCAGCCCGCGGCCTGCAGAGCGAGCGGCGCTCTGAGCTCGCCCATCAGACCGCGCCGCCCGCAGAACCACACCAGCGGGATCACGGCGAAAGGCAACTGCAGCGACAGCACCACCTGGCTCAGCACCAGCAGATTTGTTGTGGCCCGTTCCCCGAACAGGATCACCGTGGCCATCGCCGGAATCAGGGCGAGGCCGCGGGTGAGCAGCCGCCGTTTCCAGTCCGGCAGACGGATCTGCAGAAACCCCTCCATCACGATCTGACCGGCCATGGTGGCGGTCAGCGTCGAGCTCTGGCCCGCCGCCAGCAGGGCCACGCCGAACAGCACGCTGGCGAGCGGTGTGCCCAGCATCGGCGTCAGCAGCCGGTAGGCCTCGCTCAGGTCCGTCACCGGCTGCGGCAGTCGTCCGTAGAAACTGCCGGCGGCCAGCACCAGGATCGAGACATTGATCAGAAAGGCAATGCTGAGGGCGATCAGGGTGTCCCAGGTGCTGAAGGCCAGCGCCCTGCGCTGCGTACCGCGGCCGCCGGCCCAGAGGCGGGTCTGCACCAGTGAGGAATGCAGATAGAGGTTGTGGGGCATCACCGTGGCCCCGAGAATGCCGGCGGCCAGAAACAGCTGCTGCCCGTCCTTGAGGCTGGCCGCCTGGGGGATGAAGCCCTGGCCCACCTGGCTCCAATTGGGCTGCAGCAAGAACATCTCCACCGCAAAGCAGCCGCCCACAAGGGCCACAAGGGCAATCACCAGGGCTTCCAGTCGGCGGATCCCGAAGCGCTGCAGCGCCAGCAGCAACAGGGTGTCGGCAGCCGTGAGGCCCACTCCCCAGGGCAAAGGAAGACCGAAAAGCAGCTGCAGGGCAATGGCGCTGCCCACCAGCTCGGCCAGGTCACAGGCAATGATCGCCACCTCGGCCAGCAGCCAAAGGGGGATCCTGCAGAACCGCGGCAGAAGCTGGCTGCAGGCCTGGGCCAGATCCAGCCGCGTAGCGATGCCCAGCCGGCAGCAAAGTGACTGGAGCACCATCGCCATCAGGCTGGAGAGCCCAATCACCCAGAGCAGGCGGTACCCGAACTGGGAACCGGCCGCCAGATCGGGGGCCCAGGTGCCCGGATCCATGTAGCCGACGGCCACCAGGTACCCGGGACCGAGCACCCGCAGGAAGGTCCGCAGCATGCCCAGGCCGGAGGGAACCTCCACGGCCTGGGTGTCGATGCGCGAGGCGCTGTCGTGCGGTGCATCAGGCATGAAGCGATGCCAGCGGAGCTGGAGGTTAGGGCGAGGGTGGCGTTGGTCCCTTATCGGGGAATGGCTGGCCTGGCAGGGTGATGGCCTGTTCAGAAGTCACGCGGACCCGTGTAGCCGCTGAGATCGGCGAGGGTGTTCAGCGGCTTGACACCCGAATCCATAACGCCCTTGATCTGCCAGCTGGGATAGCCCTGAACCCCCTGCTGCTTGCACAGCTGCGCCTGGCTGTTGGCACCGTCTTCGGCACATTCGATCACCTGGAGCTTGGCGGCAGCCTCCTTGCCGAAGGCCTCCTTCTGGTCTTGGCAGTGGGGGCACCAGTACGCCGTGAACACCCGGGCACCGATGCTGCTCAGATGCTCCGCCAAGGCAATCTTGGCGGGTGAACTGGCGCTGACCACAGCGGGAGCCGCCCGTCCGCTTGCGGCGACAGGCTGGTCCGCCGAGGCTGCCCAGCCCAGCCCCATCAGACCAACAAGGAGGGCTGTCATCACTCCGCGAAAGATCAGCTGGCCGCGGTCGATCCAGCGACCTACAACAAGGCTCAACAGGAACAGCGCCAAGCTGAGGGCGGCTGACACCACACAGAAGGTGCAGAAGGCCTTGATCTCGAAGACCATGAGCCCCATGAGCACCAAGCTGAAGACGGCCATGCCGCAGCTGACGAGGAACAGAGCCCACCAGTTGCCCTCCGAGGCAGGGGCCCGCCGACCCCCTCGCAGCAACGGCATCAGGGCCAGTAGGAGCACCGCGCCGTAGGCCAGGAATCCAAACAGAGATAGTGGCTGGCCCAGCAGCGTGCCCCAGGCGCTGCCGAGCACCTTGTCGCAGCCATCGCTACCGCCCGGACAGGACAGGCTACCGATCCAACCCCACCGCTTGGCGGTGATCGAGCCAGTGTCGATCATGCCGATCGTGGCGAGCACGGCCATGGTGAGGCGCCCCCAAGGCCGGCCTGGCTCTTGGGCGGCCCGATGACTGGACAGGATCTTGGATGGTGTAGCGCTGCTCACAGGCTGAGGGAAGGGTGGAGATGCGGTCATTGAAAAGCCTAAAGTGGCTTCAGGGTCAAGGGCCTAGCGTTGCACCAGGGAGGCTTGCCTGCCCGACTTGCCAACCCAAGAGGATGAATCCATGCAGATCGGCGAGTTGGCACGATCTACTGGGGTAAAGATCGAAACCATCCGCTATTACGAACGCGAGCACTTGCTACCGGTGCCGCAGCGCACGGATGGCAACTATCGCCTCTATTCGCTGCGGCATGTGGAGCAGTTGCGCTTCATCCGCTACTGCCGCAGCCTTGGCATGAGCCTGGAGGAGGTGCGCATCCTGATCGGGGCGCGGGACGCACCAGCCGGGAGCTGCCGGACTGTGAACGCCTTGCTGGACGAGAAGCTGGCCGAGGTTGATGCGCGGATCGATGAACTGCACCAGCTCCAGGGTCAGTTACGGCAGCTCAGGGGGCTTTGTCCGCAACCTGATGAGGATAAGACCTGCGGCATCCTGATGGAATTGAACCGTTCGGCTCGCATCGACAAGGATCAGATCTGATCGTTCCCGCCCATGCTCAGCCCTTGATCTTTCCTGGCGTGGGTGTGCTGAGCAGCCGCAGGCCATTGGCGATCACGATCAGGCTGGTGCCCATGTCCGCGAAAACCGCCATCCACATCGTGGCATTCCCGGCCACGGTGAGCACCAGAAAAATGGCCTTGATTCCCAGCGCCAGAGCGATGTTCTGGCGCAGGATGGTGAAGGTGCGGCGAGAGAGGGCAATCGTTTCCGGTACGCGCATCAGATCGTCGTTCATGATCACCACATCGGCGGCTTCGATGGCGATGTGGGTGCCCGCGGACCCCATCGCAAAGCCGATGTCCGCCTGGGCCAGGGCCGGCGCATCGTTGATGCCATCGCCGGCCATGGCCGCGAATCCATAGCGGACCTGCAGATCGGCCACCGCCTCGAGCTTGTCCTGGGGCAGAAGGTTGCTTTTCACCTGCTCGATGCCGGCCACGGCCGCGATCGCACCGGCTGTGGCCGCGTTGTCACCCGTGAGCATCACCGGGGTGACGCCGAGGGCCCGCAGGGCCTTCATAGCGGCCGCGGAGCTGGGCCGAACGGTGTCGGCGACGGCGATCAGGGCGAGCACGCCGCTGTCATCCGCCAGCAGGCTGAGAGAGCGGCCCTGGCGCTCGTGAACCTGCATCGATGCTTCCAGTGCGCTGGAGCAGAGCCCCAGCTCCTCGATCCAGCGGTGGTTGGCCAACATCAGGGGCCGCCCAGCGATCACGCCGCGCACCCCCCTTCCGGGGAGGGCCTCGAAGGCCTCCACGGCCAGCCGCTCGCCATCGAGGCCTGCGGCCATGGCCCGCGACACCGGATGGTCGGAGCGCTCCGCCAGGCTGCTGGCCAGCTGTTTCAGAACGCCAGCGTCTACCCCTTCCTGCCGTGGGGAGAAGGCCACCAGCTGGGGCTGGCCCGCGGTGATCGTGCCGGTCTTGTCGAGGGCCAGAACCTTGATCTTGCGGGCCTCCTCGATGTAAAGCCCGCCCTTGATGATGATGCCGCGCCGGGCGGCGGTGGCCAGGCCGCTCACCACCGTCACCGGTGTGGCGATCACCAGCAGCACCAGGGCCTTGTAGATCGCCTGCAGGGGTGTGAACCCCAGCAAGGGCGGCGCCAGCAGGGCAACGGCCAGGGCGACCACGAACACCGCGGGGGTGTAGCGGGCCGCAAAGCGATCCACGAAACGCTGGATCGGGGCGCGGGAGGCCTGGGCTTCCTCCACGGCCTGGATGATGCGTGCCAGGGTGCTGAGCGAGGCGGGCGCCGTCACCTGGATCTCGAGGGCGCCGCCCTGGTTGATCGTGCCCGCAAACACCAAATCGCCTGGCCCTTTGTCGACCGGCAGGCTTTCGCCGGTGATCGGGGCCTGGTTGATCGCACTCTCGCCGCTGAGGACCGTGCCATCGAGCGGCAGCCGTTCCCCTGGGCGGACCCGCACCACATCGCCGATGGTCACAGCACTGGCCGGCACGCGCTGCCAGCGGCCATCGCTCTGGCGGATCTCCGCCTCGTCGGGGGCCAGGGCCATCAGGCTGGTGATCGCCTGGCGGGCCCGCTCCACCGCCCGAGCTTCGATCGCCTCGGCCACGGCATAGAGCGCCATCACCATGGCGGCTTCCGGGAAGCGGCCGATCAGGAAGGCGCCCGTGACC
>SXGQ01240862.1_pt1 | contig 15654 bp, 14 predicted proteins | sample 3178371 | NCBI WGS metagenome assembly SXGQ01 (sample SAMN11356859, study PRJNA531348) | freshwater metagenome | isolation source: freshwater sample F1-20 | place: China: Fuxian Lake, Yuxi | collected 2017-12-25
CGGCTGAGGACGCGGCGCCCGAAGACGACACGCCCGCGGCCCCGACGGCCGGCCCGGCCTCGGCACCCGCCCCGTCCCCGGCGCCACAACGAGCGCCGGCGCCAGCGCCGTCATCCGGTGGCGGCGGCGGGACCGGGTCGGTCGAGAACAGCGGTACCGGCAGCGGATCGTTCGAGGACAGCGACTGACGCATGGCGCGCGCCGTCGAACAGCCCGCCGCCGCACCCGGCCGCGATGTCGCCGACCTCGTCGACGCGGCCCTGCGCGCTCGCGGCATCCTCACGCCCGAGGACGCCTGCGCGCTGCTCGCCCCGCGTCCCGCCGCGATCCAGACCGCGCGCGACGCCGGGTCCATCCTGCGGTTGCCCCGCGGCACGAATCGCGAGACCCGTGCGGTGCTGGCGGCGCTCGGCCTGGCAGCGCCGCCACGCGCGCGGTCAGGCGAGCCGATGCCGTTCCGCGCCCCCGAGATGGGGCCAGACGCCGCGCCGACGCCGGCATCAGACGTCTACGCCGTCGCCGGTCTCATCCGCACCGCGGTGACGGGCCATGAGCCGCCGCCGTGGACGCTCGCGAACCTCGCGGCCACCGCCGACGCGCCGGCGCTGTCGGGCGCCTTCGGCGCGGTGCTGTGGGACGCGCTGGCCGACGACCCGGCGCAGCGGCCGTCGTCGCTCGAGGCGCTGCTCGACGATGCCAACCGCTCGCTGACCGCCCCAGCGCCCGCCCCGGACGCGACCGTCGTCGCCCCTGAGACCCGCCGCCTGCGCCGCATCGCAGCGGGCGCGGTCGCAGCGTTCCTGTTCGGCGTGATCGTTGCGATCTCCGCCGGCGGCACGGATCCCGAGACGCCGGCGCGGATCGCCATGCTGCCGCCCGGCCCCGCCGCCGCCGCGGATGGCGCCGTGACCGATGCCGCATTCGCCGACGACATGGCGCAGGCCATGCGCCGGCTGAACGTGCGCCGCACGGCCCGCCGGGAGCGCCTGCGCGTCGCCGAGACGCGCACCGCCCAGTCACGTGCCGCGACGGAACTGGCCGACGCCTACGGCATCGCCGCCCGCTCGGTCCGCCGCGCGCCCGCACCGGCGAACGCCCGGGAGGACACCGCGGCGATCGTCGACGCCCTCCTGCTCACGGAGTCCGCGTACCGCACCATGGCGCGTGGGGCGCGCGACGGCGACCGCGCACAATTCGTCCGTGGCCGCGACGCCGTGCGCCGCCGCGAGGCGCTGCTCCAGCGCCGGGTCCAGCGGCTCGAACGGCTGGGCTACGCCGTCCGCTGACGGTCAGCCCGCGGCCTGGTGCAACAGGACGCCGACGATCACGGCATGCGCCGTCCACGCCCACGTGCGCACCCACGAGGCCCGGTTCAGACCGCGGTGGACGGCGGCGTCAAATCCCGCACCCAGCTCCGTGTGCCGCGGAACGGCCAGCAGCCCGGTCGCCGCCCACGTCGACGCCGCGAGCACGAACCCCGCGACGAGTAGCACGGTGCTGGTCCCGTCCGGCTGGTCGAAAAGCAGCCAGCCGGACGTCACGAGCTCCACGGCCATCGCCGGAAGGACGACCGGGGTCGTGCGCTGCGAGTGCAGGCGGTGGTAGCCGAGGAAGCGGTCGGGCCCGACCTCGGCGAACAGCGGGTAGTGCACGACCTGGACGAACCAGTGCAGGCCGGTCATGAACCAGGTGGCGGCAGCGCAGGCGATGAGCAGGGTCATGGGACTGCCTCGGATACGGGAGAACTCAGGACCTGGACGACGCGAGACGGCCTCCGCGCCCCCATTGGCTGCCATACGGGCTCGGTCGATCAGAGGGTGTCCCCGAGCCGCCGCGCGGCGACCAGCACCGCCTCGGTGCAACGGTCCGATGTTCGTCCGATGACGCGCGCGGTCGGCCCGTACACCCCGATGATCGCGGCCATGGCCCCGCCGGGCCGGAGAACCGGCGCGGCAATGCCGCTGAGCCCCTCCTCGAGTTCATCGATGGTCGTCGCGTACCCCCGTTGCTGCACAGCTTCAAGCTCTCGTGCGAACGCAGCGGGATCGACGATCGTGTTGTCCGTGAAGCGCGACAGCTCAATCGTCGCGACATGGCGACGGCGTTCCTCGGGTGCCAGGCCCGCGAGCACCAGTTTGCCCGCCGCCGACGCATGAGGCGCGACGGGCCGCCCCACCCACTGGGTCATCCCGAGGAGATTCGGCGCGTCGACCTGACTGATGACGTCGACATTGAAGGGGTCATGTCCGATGGCGAGCATCGCGGTCTCGCCTGTCGCGGCGACCAGCTCCTCGAGCGTCGGCTGCGCTCGTGACGCCAGGGCACGCGAGTGGTCGGCCGCACGGCCGAGGCGGACGAGCTCATAGCCGATGGCCCAGTCGCCGTCTGTCGTCTTCTCGACGAGGCCGATGCTCTCCAAGGTGCCGAGCAGCCGATAGACCGTCGGCCGCGGAAGCCCGGTCCGCTCGGCGATACGCGCAGGTGACGCGTCGTCCGGGGCGTCGACGATGGCGCGCAGCACATCCATGGCGCGGATGAGGGACTTGGTGCGGGGTGGCTCTTGCATGGGCGTAGGAGGACCGGTAGCGTAAATGATAATGACTGTCCACTATACGGACACCTCGCCGGGAATTGTCGATTGCGACATCCACGTCGGCTACGACTCGATCCAGGACCTCCGCCCGTATCTCCCTCGCGCGACGAGTGAGCTGCTGGCCCAGTCGGCCTCCTACGGCTTCACGATGCCCGGCTACCCATGGCAGCATCCGACGGGCTGGATCCGGAAGGACACGTACGGCGACAGGGACGACGGCGACGCACTGACGCCAGGGTTCACGCTCGAGCAGCTCCGGGCGCAGCTCCTCGATCGCTACGGCGTGGTCCGCGGCATCACCATCCCGGACGAGCCGGCCGGGTTCTCAGTTCTCCCCAACGCGCACCTCGCGTCAGCGCTCTGCTCGGCGTACAACGACTGGCTCGCTGATCATTGGCTCACGCGGGAGCCCCGCTTGGCCGGCACAATCGTCGTCCCCGGTCAGCACCCGCAGGCAGCCGCTGACGAGATCCGGCGGCGCGCGGGCGATGACCGCTTCGTCGGGATCTTTCTGCCCGGGGCCGCCCGAGTCCCGTACGGGAACCCGCTCTACGACCCGATCTGGGAGGCGGCGCACGACACGGGCCTGCCCGTTGTCATCCACGTGCACTACGAGGGCGTCGGCATCGCCGGTCCCCTCACGGCCGCCGGGCATCCCGACTTCTACCTCGAGTACCACGCCCTCGTCGGAAGCAGCCTGCTGGGGCACCTCGCGTCCGTTCTGTGCCACGGGATCTTCGAGCGCTTCCCGAAGACGCGCGTCATGCTGATGGAGGGCGGGCTCGGGATGTACGCCGGCCTGCTCTGGCGGCTGGACACGAACTGGAAGTCGTGTCGCAGCGAAACACCGTTCTGCGTTCGGCCACCGTCGGAGTACGTGTGGGACCACGTCCGTTTCACGACGCAGCCACTTGAGACCCCGGCGGATCCCGCCCAGCTGCGCGGCGTGCTCGAGCCGCTGCGCCCCGACACGACCGTCTGTTTCGCCAGTGACTATCCGCACTGGGATTTCGACGAGCCGAACCTCACACTGCGTGACCTGCCGGCGGCATGGCGGGCGCCGATCCTCGGTCGTAACGCCTCGGAGTTCTACGGCCTCAACCTGGAGGCGGCGATCGCGTGACCCGCGCACGCCACGTTCGCATCCAGCGCGCGCGCTTTGACGCGAGTCCGCTCCTCGCCGCGGAGATGGGTGGCCACCGCGTGCTGGTCGCACTGACCGACGAAGGACCGTTCGCCTGCACGGATCGCTGCCCGCACCGCGGCGCGCCCCTGTCGATCGGCGGGCAGCTCGTGACGCCGATCGTGGAGAGCGCGGGCGGCCTCACGCTTGGTGAGCCCCGGTCATCGGTCCGCTGTCCCTGGCACAAGTGGGACTTCGACCTGGCCAGCGGACGGTGCGTCGTGGACGACCGCCTGCGGCTGCGCACGTTCCACGCGTGGATCGACGGCGACGACGTCGTCGTAAGCATGGATCCGCAGGGCGCCGCCGAGGTCACGGGATGACTGGAGTCGCCGAGCTGCGCCGCTTCATCGCCGATGAGGCCGCGCGCCTCGCGGCCGCGCCGGCGAGTCTGCCCTTCGCACCCGACGAGTACGAGCGTCGGCGCCGGCGCCTCGCCCAGGAGATGGCGGCCGCGGACATCGACCTGTTGGTCATCACGGCCCCCGACACGATGTGCTGGCTGACGGGCTACGCCTCCCGGTGGTACCGCGCCGGTGCGAGCACCACCATGCCACCGACCCAGTGCATCGTCGTGCATGCGGAGCACGACACCCCCGTCATGATCGAGACCGGGTTTCACGAGCAGCTCGTCCGGTTGACCTCGACCATCACCGACTTCCGGCCGGTGCCGCACTCCGATCTGAACCACGAACCGGGGCTCGAGGAGTTCGTGGCGTTCCTCTCGGCCACGCTCGGCTCCGAGGGCTGGCTGGCCGGCCGCGTCGGACTCGAGCTCTACAGCTGGGTGCCGAGCCCCGCGGTCGCCCAGGCCGTCGTGCAGATGCTGAGTGACGCGGGCGCGGTGCCGGTCGACGCGACCCGCGTGGCGCGGCGGGCTCGGATGTGCAAGTCCGCCGTGGAGATCGCAGCAATCGAGCGGGCGCAGGCGGCGTGCGATGCCGGACTGCGCCGGCTCCAGGCCGAGGTGCGTCCCGGCATGACCGGGCTCGATGCGTGGCAACGGTACATGCGCGGGGTGATCGACGCCGGGGGCGAACCCTCGGCCATGCACGAGACCGTGTTTGCCGGCCCACCCGAGCCGCTCGCCCACATGCTGAGCACGCACGACCGGTTTGCCCCCGGCGCCTACCTGCACGCCGACGCCGCCGCCGGTTATCACCGCTATCACGCGCGGGGCACGCGAGTGTTCTCGCTGGGTGCTCCCCGCCGTGAACTCGTCGAGCTGACGGACATCGCCGGCGGTGCGCTGGACGTGGTGCGCAACGTCGGCCGCGCCGGGATTCCCTGGCACGCGCTGCAGGAAGCGCTGTGCGACTACTACCACGACGCGGGGCTGTCGCCGGAGGAGTGGTTTGCCGGCGGCTACGAGCTCGGCGTATCCCTTGCACCCGACTGGGTCGGCGAGCTCTCGTGGAGCGCAAGCGGTGACCCCGTCACCGACGAGATCCCGGACGGACTCGTCACCAACATCGAGAGTTGCGCGCACGTCGCGATCGTCGACACCGTCGTGTTCGAGCGTGAAGGCGCTCGCACTCTGTCCTCCGTCCCGACCTCCGTTCTGGTGGCCGACGGCTGACGATGCCCACCTCGATCTGAGTGACCTGATGCCCACCCTCACCACGCAGGACACCACGACCTACTTCGAGCAACACGGCGAAGGCCCTGACATCGTCTGGGTCGCCGGCGGCGGCGGGTTGCCCGAATGGACGTGGATGCCGTACCAGCTGCCGGCACTCCCGGAGTTCCGGCATACCGTCTTCCACAACCGCGGAATCGGGGACACCGTCTGCACCCAACCCGGCCCGTGGACGATCGCCGACTTTGCACGCGACACCGCCGCGCTGATCGAGCAGGTGTGTGACGGGCCAGTCGTCGTGGTGGGCAAGTCGATGGGCGGCATGATCGTCACGCAGCTGGCACTGGATCGGCCCGACCTGGTCCGCCTGGCGATCCCCATGGGCACGGCCGCGCGCAGCGTCGGCTGGGTGCACGACTACATGCGGACGGAGATCGAGTATCGCCAGAACGGCGGGTCACTCGGCGGCATGTTCGCCATCTGTCACTACGCGGGGATGCTCTTCCCCGCGGACGAACTCGGCGACGAGGACAGCTGGGCGGCAATCAAGGAGATGCTGTCCGGCTTCGCGGCGGAGGGCGAGGACAACCCCAACGAGCGCTCGCTCGTCCTGCAGTGGGACGCCTGTGATCGCTTCGACTGTGTCGAGCAACTCGCCACGTGCCGCGTGCCGTTGCACGTGGTCGGCTTCGGTCAGGACGTCCAGGCGCCGCCGAACTACGGCCGCGAGGTCGCCGACCTCGCCCCCACGGGCGTCTTTCACCTGCTGGAGGGACTCGGCCATGCGTCCCTCTGGGGCCCGAAGCGCAGCGGCGAGGTCAATGCCCTGCTGCGCGAGATCCTGGAGCGTGAACTCGGTGATTGACACGGTCCGCGAGGTCGAGGTCCGCGCGCCCGACGGACGACAGCTGGCCGTGCAGGACCGCGGGCCGCGGGACGGCCCTGCGGTGATCGCCCACCACGGGACCCCGAGTTGTCGGCTGGACGTCCCGGGAGGGATGGACGCGCCCTGGTCGGTCGGCGTGCGGGTCGTGACCTTCGACCGGCCTGGGTACGGCCGGTCCACGTCAATGCCAGGCCGGCGTGTCGCCGACGCAGCAACCGACACCCGGGCGGTGGCCGACGCGCTCGGACTCGACCGCTTCGGCGTGATCGGCGTTTCCGGTGGCGGCCCGCATGCACTCGCGGCCGCCGCAGCCCTGCCGGGACGCGTCGAGCGCGTCTGCGTCTGCGTCGGCGCCGGACCCGACGGGCAGAACGGCTTTGACGCCACGGCCGACGCGCTGGACGCCACGCGCAGGGAGATCGAACTTGCCCGCTCGGATCCTGATGGGCTGCGTGCGTTCATCGAGGACGCCGGCGGCGCGGCGGCGGACTTCGCCGCATGGATGTCCTCTCTGCCGCCATCCGATCAGGCAGTCCTCGCCCGCCCTGAGGTCGCGGCCCACGAAGAGGCCGTCGCGGCCGAACTCGCCGCGGGCGGGATCGACGGCTGGCTGGACGACGACCTCGCCTTCTTCGGCCGTCCGTGGGGCGTGGATTTCGCCGCCATCACGGCACCAGTCCTGCTCCTCTACGGCGGAGCCGACGTGCTCGTCCCTGTCTCGCACGGCCGCGCGCTGGCACAGCTGATTCCCACGGCACGGCTCCTCATCGTTCCCGGCGGCGGGCACTGGCTCGTCGATGAGCAGCGCGAGGCCCTGGCGTGGCTCGCCGGGGACGCATCGATCCTCACCACCCACTCCGACTGGGAGACCGACGCATGACCATGGACGACCGCTGGGATCATCTGGGCCGGCGCGAACTGCTCCAACGTGCGGCTGCGACCGGGTTGCTGCTGGCCGCCCCGGCGCTGACCGCGTGCGGGGGCACGGGCGAGGGCCCGTCGACGACCGCGACCGGTCCCCCGCGCCGCGGGGGGACGTTGCGCGTCGGCATGGTGGGCGCCGGGAAGTCGGAGTCCTTCAACCCGTCGACTGCCGGCACCACGATCATCACCATCGCCATGGTCAACGCGGTGTTCGACGGTCTCGTACGCGTCGCGCCCGACCTCTCCATCAGGCCGGGGCTCGCCACAGAATGGACCGCCAACGACCGAGCAGACGTGTGGGAGTTCACCCTGCGTACAGGCGTCCGCTGGCACGACGACACCCCGTTCACCGCGGATGATGTCGTCTACTCGCTGCGCTGGATGGGCGAGCCGACCAACGGGCTCCAAGGCGTCGTCGCCGACGTCGACCTGCGAGAGGTCCGGGCGCTCGACGCGCAGACCGTCCGCATCCCGCTCACCCGGCCCAACCTCCAGTTCCCCGCGGCCGTCGCACCCTCGTGGATCGTCAAGAAGGGCGCGGAGGATTTCACGCGTCCGGTCGGGACGGGCCCCTTTGTCTTCGAGTCGCTCAAGCCGGGCCAGCAGAGCGTGATGCGGCGCAACCCCCGGTACTGGGACCGCGGCAAGCCCTACGTCGACCGGCTCGTCATCCAGTCGATCGACGACAACACCGCGCGGCTCAACGCGCTGATCGGTGACCAGATCGACGTCATGGCCCAGGTGCCGTACACCGAGGCGAAGGCGCAGCAGTCCCAGGGCAAGGTCCGGCTGCTCGACTCGCCGAGCAATGCGGCCGCCGCGTTCTACATGGCCGTCGACGAGCCACCGTTCGATGATGTCCGAGTCCGCCAGGCGATGCGGCTGCTGGTCGACCGCAAGGCGCTGGTGGACACCGCACTGGCCGGGTTCGGCGAGATCGGCAACGACCTCGTCGGACAGGGTGCGCAGTTCTTCGCCTCCGACCTCAAGCCGCGACCGCGCGACCTCGAGCAGGCCAAGCAGCTGCTCACCGCGGCCGGCCACGGCTCCGGCCTGGAGGTGACACTGCAGACGTCCTCGGCCGTTCCGGGCATGACCGAGGCGGCGACCCTGTTCGCCCGGCAGGCCGAAGACGCAGGCGTGACGGTCAAGATCCAGCAGGTCCCGGCCAACGCCTACTTCGACCCGACGCTGAAGTACCTCAAGATGCCGTTCGCGCAGACGCTGTGGACCGGAATTCTCGACCTCAACTCGTTCTACAACTACGCCCTCACCTCCAAGAGCACGATCAACGAGACGCACTGGAAGGACCCCGCGACCGACCGCCTGATCGCAACGGCCTCGGCGGCAACCGACGAGTCGGCCGCCGCTGACGCATGGAAGCGCGTCCAGCAGCAGCAGTACGAGGACGGCGGGTACATCGTCTGGGCGACGATGAACAACGTGGACGCGACCTCCGCCCGCGTGGCGGGGATCACGCCGAGCAAGTACCTGGCACTGGGCATGCCGACCGGACTCGCCGAGGCCTACTTCGTGTCATGACCCTGGCCCCGGCCACACCGCGGCGGCGCCCGGCGCTGCCCGCGGCGCTTGAGCGCCATCGCCATCCCGTGGCCCACTACGTCGCGCGCCGAGTCGGCGCAGGGTTCCTGACCCTGCTGGCGTTCTCGGTGGTCGTCTTCCTCGCCACATCTGTCCTTCCCGGCGACGCCGCCAGCGCGATCCTCGGGAAGAACGCGACCGGGCCTCAGCTCCGCGAACTGCGCGAGCTCATGGGCCTGGACGTGTCCCTCCCGGAGCAGTACTGGACGTGGATCTCCGGACTGGTCCAGGGCGACCTCGGGAACTCCGCCGCAGGCTACGCCGCAGGTGGCGAGGTGTCGATCGCCGGCCAGATCGGCGACAAGCTGGTGAACTCGCTGGTGCTGGCCGGGCTTGCGTTCTGGCCGATCGTCATCCTCTCGATCGCTGTGGGCGTGCTCACCGCCCTGTACGCGAATCGGTGGCCTGACCATCTGCTCTCCGGTGTCACCCTGCTCCCCGCGGCGCTGCCCGAGTTCGTCCTCGGTGCCCTCCTGCTCGCGGTCTTCTTCTCCGCGCTGGACGTGTTGCCACCGGTCTCCATCATCCCGGCGGGACAGAGCGCCCTGTCCTCGCCGGAGCAGCTGGTTCTTCCGGTGCTCACATTGGTCGGCGTGACGGTGGGCGCGGCCGCGCGGATGGTCCGGGCCGGCATGCTGGAGAGCCTTGCGGCACCGTCGGTCGACGTCGCTCGCCTCAACGGGATCAGCGAACGCCGCGTTGTGTCGCATTATGCCCTGCGCAATGCGCTGGGGCCGAGTGTTCAGGTGCTGTCGCTGGTGGCGCAGTACCTCGTCGGCGGGGTGCTGATCGTCGAGTACCTGTTCGCGTGCCCGGGCATCGGGAAGGAGCTGATCGACGCGATCTCGATCAACGACAACCTCGCAGTCCAGTCCGTGACCATGATCCTCGCGGCCGTCGTCATCGCCATCACGATCATCGCCGACGTCCTGGTCCTCCTGCTCGACCCCAAGCTGCGTTCCGAGGCGCTGTGAGGCTGGCAGCACTCCGTCACCGGCTTCCCCGGAGCATGCCGGCGCGGATCGGCCTCGCTGTGATCGTGCTGCTCGCCGTGACCGCCCTGCTCGGCCCGCTGCTCGCGCCGCACGACCCGACCGAGCCCATTGGCGCACCCTTCGCGGGGCCCGGATCTGGCGCGATCCTGGGCACCGACTTTCTCGGGCGCGACCTGCTCTCCCGGTTGCTCGCCGGAGGCTGGACGGTGCTGCTCTACGCCTCCGTGGCCACCGCGCTCGCGTACGCGTTCGGCCTGACCATCGGACTCGTCGCGGGGTACTCACGCACGCCGCTCGACCCCGCGCTCATGCGCACCGCGGACGTCTTGCAGTCCTTTCCTCCCCTGGTGTTCCTGCTCCTGCTCGCGGCGGCCGTGGGCCGAGGGCAGAGCGCGGTCGTGCTGGGGACGGCGATCATTCAGGCGCCGTTCATCGCCCGCATCATCCGCACGGCGACACTCCAGCAGTCGGTCAGGGGTTTCGTCGCGGCCGCCGTCGCCCGAGGAGAGTCCACCTCATCCATCCTGCGGCGCGAGATCCTGCCCAACATCGCGGCACCCATCTCGGCCGACATCGGACTGCGGTTCACGGCCTCCGTCATCCTCATCGCCAGCGTGAACTTCTTGGGACTCGGGCTGCAGCCCCCTGCACCGGACTGGGGAGTCATGGTCTCCGAGAACCGGGCCGGCATCGCGCTGAATCCGATGGCGATGCTCGCCCCCGCGATCATCCTGGGAGCGCTGACGATCGCCCTGTCTGTCGTCAGCGACGCGTTCGTCCGGGGTGAACGGTGAACGCCGCCCCCGTACTGACTGTCGACGGGCTCCGCGTGGAGCGCGACGACGGCATGGCCATCGTCGCGGGCCTCTCGCTGCACCTCGCGCCGCGCGAAATCCTCGGAGTGGTCGGAGAGTCCGGCAGCGGGAAGTCGACGACGGCGCTCGCGCTGCTCGGCTTCGCCCGACCGGGAACCCGGATCGCCGGCGGCCGGGTTGCGGTGGGGGGTCAGGACGTGCTCCGCGCCGGCCCCGCGGAGCTGCGTGGGTTGCGCGGGCGGCTGATCTCCTACGTTCCGCAGGACGCTGCGCAGGCGCTGAGTCCCGCGCTACGCATCCGCCAGGCGATCCGAGACGTCATCTCCGCGCACACCGACACGGTGACGGAGGACCACCTGCGCGACACGCTGCGCGCGGTGCAGTTACCGGCCGACCGAGCATTTTCCCGCCGGTACCCGCACGAGCTGTCGGGTGGCCAGCAGCAACGCGTGACGATCGGCATGGCCCTCGCATGCGGACCGCCCGTGATCGTCCTGGACGAGCCGACCACCGGGCTGGACGTCGTCACGCAGGCGGCCATCCTGGAGGAGCTCCACCGCCTTCGTGACGAGGAGGAGGCGGCGATGCTCTACGTCTCCCACGACCTCGCTGTCGTCGCGGGGCTGGCCGATCGCGTGGCCGTCATGTACGCAGGGCGTCTCGTCGAGGTCGGATCCGTCGAGCAGATCCTCCATGAGCCGCGGCACCCCTACACGCGCGGGCTCGTCGCCTCGGTCCCAGACCATCGACGGCCCCACCGGCTGGTGCCGATGCCGGGAGTTGCGGTGGGTGTCGAGGATCGCCCCGACGGGTGCACGTTCGCCCCACGCTGCACGCTGCGTGTCGACGGGTGCGTCCGGCAGGTCCCGGAGTTCGCCGAGGTGGGCCCCGGGCACCTCGCGCGCTGCGTGCGTGCAACGGAGGTCTCCGCGGTGCCGGTCTCCCCGCCCCAGAGCCGCCGCGCATCAGGTGCCGACCCGCCCGTCCTGCTGTCCGTCCGCGGTCTGACGGCCTCGCATCGAAACCGCCGACAGCATGTCGTCGCCGCGCAGGGCGTGGACTTCCATATCGGCCGGGGTGAATGCGTCGCGCTGGTGGGCGAGTCCGCGAGCGGCAAGTCGACCATCGCCCGCAGCCTCGTAGGGCTGCACCGCCCCGACGCCGGGACGGTCTCGCTCGACGGCGAGCCGCTGGACGGGCGCGCGCGTCGCCGCACCGTCGAGCAGCGACGCCGCCTGCAGTACGTCTTCCAGAACCCGTACGACTCGTTGAACCCCAGTCACACGGTGGCCGAGACACTCGCGCGGCCGGGCCAGGTGCTGCGCGGGCTGTCGGCTGCTGCCTCGCGCGCCGAGGTCACGGAGCTGCTTGAGCAGGTCCGGCTGCCGGCCGGCCTGGCCGACCGCCTCCCGCGGCACCTTTCAGGGGGAGAACGCCAACGGGTCGCCATCGCCCGCGCCCTGGCGGCGCGTCCGCAGCTCATGGTCTGCGACGAGATCACGTCCGCGCTCGACGTCTCGGTCCAGGCCGCGGTGCTCGAACTCCTCGCCGAACTCCAGGCCGAACTGGGGCTTGCGCTGCTGTTCATCACGCATGACCTCGGCGTGGTGTCGGTCGCCGCTGACCGCATCCTGGTCCTCGAGCGAGGAGTGATCTGCGAGAGCGGACCGGTCGATGCGGTCTTGCGATCCCCACAGCATGACTACACCCGGACGCTGCTCGCGGCGGCCCCGACGCTTGCCGACGCCATCGCCCCGGCACGGGAGGCCTGACCCGTGTTCGTGGCCGGCGAAGCGGTGATCGGTCTCCTCACTCTGTGATCCCGCGGACAAGGACCGCCACGCCGCCCGGAGGCTGTCCGTGTGAGCCGCGTCGGCGGCGACGGGCCGCTTCGGGCCGTCCCAGGCGCCGGACGCAGGTGCCTGACTACGCCCCGCCAAGCCCGTCGAGTGCCCCCCGAAGAAACAGGTCGCGGGTGGCGGCACGGGCGATCTTTCCGCTGGACGTCCGGGGCACGGTGTGCGGGCCGACGAGCACGACGTCACTGACGCGGACCGCATGCTGCGCCGACACCGCCTCGATCGCCGCCCACCGCGCCGCCAGGCGCGAGGCATCGTCGCCCGGTGCGTCGCGATGGACCTCGGCGACGACGACGAGTGCCTCCCCCAGCGCCCCGTCGCGGACCCCGAAGGCCGCCGACCGGTGCGCCGCGATCACCGGATGCGACGCCTCGACCGTGTGCTCGATGTCCTGCGGGTAGACGTTGCGCCCGTCGACGACCACGACGTCCTTGCGACGACCGGTGATGTAGAGCTGCCCGTCGAAGACCGCACCGAGATCACCCGTCCTCAGCCACGTGCCGCCGAGGCGTTCCGGCGGGTCGCGGAGTTCCGCGCCGAACGTCATCAGCGACTCGTCCTCGCGGCCCCAGTACCCGGCGCCCACGTTCGGCCCCCGGACCCAGAGTTCGCCGACGCACCCGTCGTCCAGCAGCGCGTGGGTGTCGGGGTCGACGACGATCAGCTCCTGACCCCACGCCCGGCCGTGGGCGACCACGTCCGTGGCCGGCTCACCGTCAGCCGCCCGCTCGATGCGGTGGCGCTGCAGGGCACCCGTGCTGACGGGCAGCGCCGTCGCGCGGGCGCCTGGCGGCGTCGCGGCGACGAACACGGTGGCCTCGGCCAGGCCGTAGGCCGGGCGCACCGCCTGCGGCCTGAGACCGCACGCGCGGAAGCGCTCCGTGAACGCTTCGACCGCGCCGATCGTGACCGGTTCGGCCCCGTTCAGGATCGCGTGCACGCCGGTGAGGTCCAGTGCGGCGAGCTCGTCGTCGCGCACCCGGCGGGCGGCAAGACCGAAGGCGAAGTTCGGGGCCGCGCTGAACACGCGGTCCCACCCACTGAGCGCTTCCAGCCACCTGATCGGCCGCTGGATGAACGCCAGCGGGTCGAACGTCACGCCCGCACAGCCGACCACCAGCGGCATCGCCAGTGCGAGGACGAGCCCCATGTCGTGAAAGAGGGGCAGCCAGCTGACCGCCGCCTGGCGTTCGGTGCCGGCGACGACGGGCTCGAAGGCCGCGACGAGCTGGCGCGCGTTGGCCATCAGGTTCTCGTGCGTGAGCATCACGCCAGCAGGCGCGCGGGTGGAACCGGACGTGTACTGGAGATATGCGACGTGCTCGGGCCGGATGTCGGGTCGCTCGTACCCGGCTGCGTCATCGCCGCGGAGCGCGTCGACGCAGACCACGGCGACCGCCTCGTGCAGGCCCACCGCATGGAGCATCTCCACGACGGCACCCTCAGCGTCGGCGACGGTCAGGATGACCGCCGGCGCGCAATCGGCAATGACGTTCTCGAGCCGGGCGTCGTGGCCCGGGAGCCCCGGGGCGAAGAGGGGGACGCCGATGAGCCCGCTCCGCAGCGCCCCGATGAACGCTGCCGCGTACGCGAGGCCAGGCGGACAGAGGATCGCCACCCGATCGCCGCGTGTGCCGTGCTCCATCAGGCACGCGGCCACCGCGCGCGTCCAGGCCTCCAGCTCCCCGTAGGAGAGCTCCGACCGCCGCACCTCTCGGCGCTCGTGCGTCAAGAACACTTGGGCTGTGGCCAGCGGCCGCTCCGCGGCCCAGTGCTCGAGGCAGTCGCCCACCATCGCCGCACGCTCATGCGCGTTCTCCACGATCCATCCCCCCTCGGTGCTCTCGGCCGGGACGGCGCTCCCATCGCCGCTCTCACAGTGCTCAGAACCGGGGACGGGCCCGCCAGTGTCCACCTGGCGAGCCCGCCCAGTGTGTTCCCGCTCCCCGGCATGCCGGAAGGCCTCAGGGAGAACAGGCCGCGGGAACGTCTGGAGCGAGGGGCGGCCCTGTCTGGGGAGTCCCGCCGTCCCTCGCTCGCAGCTCAGGCTCAGACGTACGGAAGCACCAGGTTGCAGGGCAACCCGCGGTTCCGGCCATCGAGCAGGTTCATGACCTTCGTGTGCACCCGCGCCGAGTACATGACCTGCAGGTGCTCGGAGAGCTCGAGCACGCAACCGCTCTGCGCCGTCCACGCCGAAGCCCCTGCGATGAACGCGCTGCGGTACGGCGTCACGACCTGATCGCCGTTGGTCACGATGACGTCGTACTTGACGTTGCCGGGCGTCGGGTCGCCGGCGTTGAGTGCCGTGATGAACGACGACCCGGCGATCTGCTGCGCGAACGCCGGCCCGACCGCCGAGACGACCCCCGTGATCTGCAGTGCCTTCGCCAGGTTCGCCAGCCCGCTCAGGGTCGTGCCGTTGTTCGACGGCGCGATGCCGATGAGGCGGTTGACCTTCGCCGTGCCGCCGAGGTTCTTCAGGTAGTAGCGCGGCATCATGCCGCCCAGGCTGTAGCCGACGACGTCGACCTTCGAGACCCCCGGGTACTTCGCGAGCACGGTGTCGACGTAGGCGCCGAACTGCTCGGCGATCTTCTCGATCCGGTCGACGCCGTAGAGGCCGTTGTACAGACCGAGGTTGGGCGCGAACACGCAGAAGCCCTCGTTGGCCAGTCGCGGACCGAGGCCGGAGTGGCTCGCCACCCGATTCGCGGCGGCGCCGTGCATGAGGATGACGGGGCGCGGCTTGGCCGCGGTCAGCTTGCAGTCGTCACGGTTGACGCCGGGCGGCGTGCCGTTGGGGTCCACGGCGCTGAACGCGTACGCCAGGGCAAAGCTCGGCGTCACCGTGTAGGCCGCAGAAGCCTGGCTTGCACCAGCACCGAGACCGATTACCGCAAGCGCGCACGCAGCGGTGAGTCCTCGTAGAGACATGTCTTCCTCCCAGGAAGGCGATAGAGACGGTCGCGAGCGGGACAGCACTCGCGACCGGCACCATTCATAGCTTGGACATATGTCCAATGTCAACCTGGCCGCGCCCGCCGACCTGCTGCAGAACGACGAAGGGCCTGCGTATGCAGGCCCTTCGTGAGACTCCGGGGGTGGGACTCGAACCCACAACCCTTCGGTTAACAGCCGAATGCTCTGCCGATTGAGCTACCCCGGATCGGTCGCGCACCGGTTCATCGGCAGCGACGCCCACGATGTTAGGACAC
>SXGQ01112961.1_pt1 | contig 15652 bp, 12 predicted proteins | sample 3178371 | NCBI WGS metagenome assembly SXGQ01 (sample SAMN11356859, study PRJNA531348) | freshwater metagenome | isolation source: freshwater sample F1-20 | place: China: Fuxian Lake, Yuxi | collected 2017-12-25
AGCACTTTAAAGAGCAGCTTGAAAAACATAAATCAAAGGCTGCACTCCTTCACCTTCGCTGGGCCACAGAGGGCATGCCAGTTAATGAGAACAACACCCATCCATTTACCTACCAAGATATAACCTTTATTCACAATGGCTCAATTACTCCCCCAACAGCATTAGATCCATTAATAGATAGGAAGTATTTATCTCTTGCCAAGGGCACAACCGATTCAGAGAGGTACTTTCTCTACCTACTTACCCAAATAGAAAACCATGGCTTTATCGATGGTGTTAAAGCAGGCCTTTACTATATTAAAAATAATTGCACCTACTCCTCCATAAATATGATGATTATTAATGACACTACCTTTATGGCAGCTTGTATATATAACCAGGATAAGATCCCAGATAGATTTAAATCATTCCCTGATTACTACCACCTTAAATACACCACCCAAAATGGCCAGGTGGTTGTGGCCTCCTCTGGCTGGGACCAAGAAGGGTGGCAAGAGATCCCTAATGGGAGTGTGTTGGTGGTGGATAGGGTGGGGCAAAGTAGTGAGCTTTTAAAAATTTAATTAATCTAACCAATAGCTCTGGAGTCTTCTATCAGTTTCTCCATTTAGTTGGAGTAGCAGATCACCAAATCCTAACAATTTTTCCGCTCCTCCGTGATTTAAAACTGTTAATGAATCAGCAGGTGATGGTAATCTGAATGCGAATCTAGCTGGAAGATTAGCTTTTATAACACCGGGCACCACATTTCTGTCTGGTCTTTGAGTTGCCAGGATTAAGTGAACCAAAACGGATCTTGATGCTTGTGCAATTGATGTGATTGCATCAACAAAGCGAGTCTTATCCTGGCCTCCACGAATCATTAGTTCGTTAAATTCATCAATTACTACTATTAGTGGCTTCATCACAGGGACTTTTTGGCTATTTAATGCTTCAATAAAAAGGGATTTTGCATCTGCTCGAACTCCAGATTCTTTGGCAATATTTCTTACTAATTCTTTCCTTCTTGGAACTTCTTCGTCCTTCAACCACTCAAGTACCGTTAGCGCTTCTGAAATATTCAGTAGTGGCTCCGGAAAATTCGATACATACATTGAATCAGTTAGTGATCCTATGTAATCAGTTTCACCCTTGCCGTCAACTAAGGCTATTTCGGAATATTTGCTCCCCCAATTATTTAGTTGACCTAAAATTGATCTAATAAATGAAGTCTTACCCGATCCAGTTGTACCGGCGACTAATGCATGCGGCCAAGTTGATATTGGCGCCTGAAAATCAGTTCCACTCAAGTCTTGTCCAATACTTAGATTTAAATAATGACCACCGATATTAATCTCGTCATTAGAATAAATTAACTGAGGAAACTGCCGATCTAATCTAGGAATTAAGACTTGAATTCTTCCAGCTTGTTCGTCATTCTCTATATTTACGAATTTTACTCCTAAATCTCTAGCAATATCACTTTCGGCTCTTTGTAGAGGAGCTAAAACAGCGCCACGATCAAAAGGAAACTTTACAGATATAAATGTTGGGCCAATTAACGCTTGGGCCTCTGCAACTGAACCAACAAATTCTGAACGGTATGCGAGAAACTTTGATAGTTCGCCAACAACTTTAGATACATCTAGATTTGAAGGCTGAGAACTACTATCTTGAGACTGCTTCACGGAACTAACTTTATCAATTAAATCGGAAGCACCCAGGAGCATTGGCTCACTGGGCTTTCTTCCCAAAACTTCAGAAATATCATTTCTAACATTTGTATTTGCTGCCTTGAGGATATATTCAGAATCTTCAATTTTTTCATCTTTAAGTACTTGTTCGAGTAAGCGAGACGATGCAGATATTATTGTTAAGTCATTTTCTGCGCGCAATTCTTTAGTTCTTTGTACTCCTTCTAAAAACGTTGCGATTGCCATTCCTTCAATTGGCGGATTAAATTGAGAATTGCGATTACCCAAAGTTGATATATGTGAGAAATAAACATTATATAACTTGTCTTTTTCTGAATCGTTACTACTTACATACTTAGCAGCCGCTTTCGCTGCAATCTGTTCGACTAATGTTCTAACTTGTAAAGTTTCAATTATTCCATTTCCCCTAGATAGAAACAGGGAATTAAGTAAGTCTCGTGTGGTTTCTACTTGTTCAACGGCCTCCCGAAGAGGTTCAGCTGTTAAACTTGGGTCAACAAAAGATTTGGTTGTTCCTTTTGCTTCGACGACTACGATCTTGACTCCGACTTCAGATTTTGGATCTGACGAAATAATTGCAAGAATTAGATCTGCCCTCATGGATGCTCTGTCAAACCATTGTTGCGTCCATGAAACATTATCTAAACTTATTTCTACCACAAGATCGCCTTGCTTTATGCGTTGGTGCGCTAGTGCACGGGCATTGATCAAACCTAATGCCTCCTCAGGGCCAAATCTATTAAGCGCGATGTCAAAAACTTTTTGCGGGAGGGTGTGAGTTAACCCATTTATTAGGCTTTCTAATTCAGTTTTTCTAGAGGCTGCGATGGGCAATTCTTTAATTTTGACACGAACAGTTTCTGACAAAGTTTCAATACTTCTAGCAAAAACAAAAAACCTGTAAACACCCTCGTCAAATTCCGCAATTTGGAAGAATTTATTTCCGTGAGTATCAGATACACTAAAATTTGAAATCGCACTTGGTGCAGCTACAATTAACCAAGCAGAATTATTTGCTGCTAGTGGAATTATTTTTTGAACATTATCTGGCAAAGTTAAATCATAAGTTTCTGCACGGACTTCCTTGCATCCTCCAACTTTTCGTAATAGAGTGACTGTTTCATTCTCTTCATCTGGCGCTAACCGTATTTGCGGTACGTTCTTAGGTTTTCCAGAAGCATCGAAACCCGAATTAGTTAGAATAATATCAACTGAACCATGAGCTCCTATTCCCAATTCAGTGGACTGACCATTCATTCCAGCTATAAAAAACAAAGTAATATCTTTAGAAATTTCAGTCGATTTCAACCATGCTGAAATATTTTCCACATCTTGCGTAATTACTATTCCCGGTAAATCAATATCTCGTTCCGTTCCTTTAGTGCCTCTATCTTTAACTAGTAATAGCGCTGGTTCATGCCCAAAACTCGCCTTCAACTCACTTGATAATTTCTTGGTAAATCCACCAGCCGGTGCATTAATAATTGAAATAGTTGTACCAGCTAGCGACCATGGGTGAGTTTCTCGATAAGCATTAAAAGTTCTTTTGAGTAAACTGCTGAAAACTGAGATTGGTGTCAATGCATTAGACAACTGAGCATCGAACTGCAATTGACCATCAATAATAGTTGAATAATTAAGGTTTCCCCCTGCAATTTGCAAAACCCTAAAAGAGGGAATTGATCGTTCTAAAGCCCATAGTGCAGTATCAATTACATTTGGGTCTAGTTCATATCTTTCAATTACATCGATAGCAAGTTGCACTAAAGGTTCCAGTCTCCAAGGGTGGAACGGTAAAAACGCAACAGCTTCAAACATATTTTTCATGCCAATTTTTGGCTCTGTTATTTTCTCAAATGCATCACATTCTCTTGTCCAATAACCGTCAATCACTCCTAAAATTACTCCTAAATTATCTTTACCTTCAAATTCTTCCGAATTCAAAAAACTCTTAAGAAGAGATTTCCAAGATTCTATATACCTGATGCTAATTTGCAAAGATTTAGGACTCGCAACTAAAAATGACAGCGCATGGGTACTATCCAAAGCAAAATGCTGGGAAATTCGAAAAATATCCTTTCTGGCTATAAAAAACTCTTCTACTACCGCGGATGGAATTGCATGGCCAATCGCATTGCGATAAAAACTTTCTCCATACGGATTAGCAAATGACTTTTGCTCTTCATTTTTTAGTTCTACTATGCTAATCGGTGTACTAGATTCTACCTTTTCTCCTGAACTCGCGAGTTCAGCCTCCAAAGATCTCCACAACTGCATAGGTTGAAACGAACCTTGAATCAAAAGTTTTGTAGGTACTGGTGCATTCAACTCAATCATAATTTCGTCCAAAGTTTCAATTTCTAGACCATCAATTTCTTGGTTAATCAACGAGAGAATTTCTGGCCTTTCTTTAAAACTTTTATTGCCCAAAACTTTTAAAAAATCATCAAACTTTGAAATTGGCGGTGGAGTAGTTTCACTTTCTTTTAGCGCTTTTAGAACTTCTGACAGATCCGATTTTTTTAAGTCTAAGTCATCGTGATTTGCCAACCAAGAAACAAACGAAACCACTTTAGGGTTTGTTGAAACACTCAACTTGCGAAATTTTGATCCTTGATTGTGAAAGTCTAACTCTAGCTCCTCTATTTTCTCAGCGTTAAATTCTAAACGGCTACTAACGTTAGAACTGCTTAACAGATTTTCATCTGGCAATAAACCCAACAACCAAAGGTTTTCGTCAAGAAATTTAGATTCTGCTTGTCTTTCGTCAAATATGTTTGAAAAGTATGAATCAACAGAAGTCCCAGTAAGTTTCTTCTCATTTACGAATTTGAGGAGAGTTTCACAAATATTTTTTCGTATTTGTAACTCTTTTTCCTGAAATCTATTCTCTAACACTGTCTTAATATTTGAATTCCATTTTTTTGTGACATGTAACTGTGTTACCACTGTGCGAAGTTGCTTTAATCCCGCTTGACTCTTTCCAGAGGCAGAACCCACAAGTACAAGTGGATCTGTTGAAGAATTGCGTGATAGGTTTCTTAATTGAGTCAATTCATGTGGATCGTCATTATATATTACTCCAGAATCCTTTAAGTCTCGTGCTCGAGCTAAATCTAGTAAACCCACAATACAGTTTGGAAATGTTTTTATAACTTCTGTAAGTGCGGCCGCAACTGGCCAGTTTGATTTAATATCAACACGAACTATTTTGTCAGCAGATAAATTAATAGCCTCATTTAGAGTGTCTACTATTGCAGATTTTAAATCAAAAGTCATCGCGCACCATTATTGTGTACCCATCTGAGAATTCTTTTGCTAATCCGCTTCTAACTAATCTTAACCTCATGTTTTCATGGGCTAAATCCAAGCATTCATCGACATCTGCAATCCGACCAGCAAGGGCTTGTAATCTCTCTATGTCATCTAAATCAATTGTGGATGGTCTGCCCACTATGATTCCGAGGTTTTCAAAACATTTATCAACAAAATCGCCAAATGAATCTCCGTGCTTGCTCAAAAAGAATACTAGTGAGTCAAGAAAATTTGTTTCGAAAAAAATACGTGCCTCTCCTGTACCTTTCATTGGACCGGCTAAACCTACTTTTCCGGAAAGAGTTCTAAATGCTGAACTGAACGACGATAATGGATAGAGTTTATTGAATGCTTCTGCTGGATTATCCTGCACACCACTCTCTGAGAGAACTTTAACTAAATTACGAGCATCCTCGCCTCTAACCCTACTTAGCACTAAGTTTTCAATAGATTCATTGCCTTTATTAAATTTAGAATTGGCCTCGTCAATAAGTTTAACAAACGCGGAACGAACTCCAGAATGCGAATTTGTTACCGCTTGCTTTAGCGATAATTGACTCAGGCGCACCAAAGCGCTTCTGGGGTTACCTGGTGGATTGCCAGTATAGCAGACGATTCCTAAAACTTTTGAAGGTTTATTTTCTATTTGAACTAAATCTTTTCTGCTCATATCTTCTTTATTCGTTAAATTTATATCACTTGAATCAAATAACAATCCAAATGCAACAACGCCAGTCAAAAATGTTGAAAGCTTTTGGATAGACTCAATACGGTGAGAACTATTTGCGGCTAGTGACATGTCCTCCATTGCTGAAACTAAAACATTAAAAATATACTCTGCATATACTGATTTATTTGAAGTCTGAATACTATTTTGATTATTGCTGACATCATTTACTACCCTTAAAGAGTAAGTATCTTGAATTTTCTTTATTGTTAAAGAAATAATGTCACCAGAAGAATCTGGGTTAAGAATTTTTCTCAATAAGTCTTCTATCTTTGAACGCTGTTCTGAAGAAAAAATAGATGACAATGCCTTTCCATAGTCATCGTCCGACGGATCAGCGCCAGCTAATTCGGAAGTTAGTAATAAAAACGAAGAGAATGATGGAGACCCGAAGGAACGTTTATCTGAATTTATCAAAACATTCAATGACTTTAAAAATTCTTCCCTAGTCTCCCTGTCACTATTTTCACCAATGATTGGATCTAATTCTTTCGTGTCTTTGAATAATTTTGATACTGGACTAAGTAGTGCCCCTTTACCAAGTATTCCAAAAACAAATTTATTAAATATATGAGCAGGAGCCGGTCTACTAAAGCTATCACCTGGAAGTATGGGAATTTCCTGCTTCATTAATGCACGAATCAGCGACATAGACTTTTTTTTCATATTAATTGCTCAACTTTGAGATTGAACTGCCAATTTTCCAACTATATTCTCTAGCATTTTCTGCGTGAGGCGTGTTCAAGATACTCAGAACATCACGGCGCTCTAATGTGGCAGTATTAGAAATATCAAAGTAGAATTTTTTTATTGCAAGATCAATGTCATCGTTATCTCTATCCGCAAGCGATGTAGCCCGCCCGCGTGAAATTGCCTTGAATAAACCAGAATTAACTTCGAGCCCACTTGCAAAAATTCTATTTTCTAAAACTGGTTGCAAGAAAAGTCGACTTCCTTTTAAGTTAACACCTTTCAAATTAGCAATTGATTGACTTGAATTGAGATCGAGAAGCCCTGCAGAAACACTTCCAAGTGACGCAAGCCCAAAGCCTCGATCCTGACGGCGTTCAACCATAAAATGTATCCAAAGTTCAAGAATTGAAGAGTCGTTTTCAGCTGCTTCTTTTCGCCTAAAATAACCATTAAGCGCTTGTATTAAGGCAACTTTGTCGTATTGCTTAACTACCTTGTCATTAAGTTCGGTAGAAAATGATCCGACAAAAATTGATTTGGACTTAGTCGATGCGAGTTGCTCAATCAGGACATATTGAATCCGTAGCCAGGTAATTAAATCATTTCTTATATCTACATTTGGTACATCCATAGGTATCACTCCTGGATGCAACCATAATTCTTTGGTCATTTTGCTGAAGTTTAGGCCTTCAATGTCTCCCGTAAACAATGCAAATGATTCGTTTGGAAGAGCTAGGAATTGAGGTTTAAGAGTTTTTGCAATTAACTCAGAAATTGAAGTTTCGCCATTGAACAAACGCCAAAACCATACTGATGTAGGTGGAGAAACATCATTCTGGCCACCCAGAAGCAAATCGGCAATAAAATTCCACAATTCTCGAAAAGTAACTTCTCCAGGACCCAAGGTTGAAGTAATCAATTGCGAAATAGCCAAACTAACATCAGAGTTGTTCAGTTGTTTCAGTGCTAAAATTCTTGGAGAATTTTTATTGCCGCTTTGTAACTCAAATAGTTCGGCTGCCTGATGCAGAATTTTGTTACTAAGTAGTGTTTGAATTGCGTTTGAAAGTGGATCGACTGACGCCATATCAATTACAATCGGCTGATTCTCGTTACTTGGTAATTTACCAGTTTGCAAAGAATGTAAATCTCTTATGACGCTGTCAAAGTAGCCGTCGAAAACATTATCCATTAATGCGCCTTCGTTAGCTGCAATAATAAAACTACCAGACTTATTTCTAATAATTTTTGTTGCAATTTCAGAACTAACTGCAGTTAAATCTCTAACTATAGTCACAGAATTTTCTACAATTTGGAAATTCTCTATATCTAACTCATCTAAAATATTTAATTTGACTTGATATTTTTCTAATTCTGAAATTATCTGATTAACTAACATAGTTTTGCCACCACCAGCGGAACCAGCCACAACTACGTTTCGACCATTTTTAACTGCTTCAGCAATTACAGTCTCGAGTTTCTCTTTATTTTCTAAAATAAATGGGACGTATAAAGCAGATGCAAGTTCAGCTGAAAGTGATTCTGTGGTTTTGCTGCTCCTCAAAAATTCAAGAGCCTCTGAAACTAATGAATCACTCATATGCGTGATTCACAATACTCTTTGTTTAGACTTAGAGAGCCATTTATCTCTCCAGATCTTAAGGGCGTCCGAACAATATTCATTTTGCCCGTCTTTAATGTCATAGGGAGTTGTGCGCCATAGAGGATCCTCATTAAATAATACAACCCTGTCTAAATTAGAAACTAAACTAAATGCATAGATAGGCCTACTGATATATGCAAAAGCTAATTCACTAGGTAACCCTAGCGCTCGTATTGCATTTGAGATAGTTCTTTGCCGTTTTCCACCACCTGATCCGTAAACACGTGAGACAGCTTTAGCGCCAACAAAATCACTTGATAAGGCCGCATATTTCATAGTCTTTGCGGCTAGGTGACTAGTCGTTTGTCCAACTGTATCGCCTATCTTCAACAATTTTCCTTTTTCATAAGGTGTTACAGGAAAATTTACTCCGTTGTATTGAGAACTATGTCCAGGATATAAACCCTTTGTTGTAACTAATAATGTTCCTGACTTTGGCAGATATCTAGAAAGTTTATTCGTATCAAAAATTTCTTTAGCAATAATACCAAAATCTCGATCCACGAAATCTCGAATTCTTGGATGGCAGCCCATACTTGCCACAAGTTTCCCAGCCAACAAGGAACCGAAAGGAGGTAGCGCGCCACAAATCACAAGCTCTACATTAACTCTCGGCACTGACAAATCTCTCAAAACACGAAGTCCTTCTTGGAATCCACCATTATTGTCATCATTTAAGCCTCTGCAGGCGGCTTCTGCATTTACTAATCGAGCAAGATAAGTTAAACGTTTTTTTGTACCAACTTCCTTGAAGGTTCCACTTCTTCCTTTGCCCTTAATCATTATTTCACCTGCTTCTGAAATGAGGTTTCTCACATTCCCATCCCAACCGGTTGGTAGACCATCTGGCAGTAGACATTTTCTTATACTTTCAAACCTATTTGCTAATACTGATAGGTCCTCACCTGTAAGTTCTTCGTATTCAATATTTAATCCCATTACGGCATCTCTGGGAGGATTTATCGGTGCTTCGTCTCCGATTTCAAGTAAACCAATTGGCACCTTAAGTTCTTCTAATGAGCCAAACAAAACAAATCTCCTAGAACGCCCCTCTCGAGTTCGGTAAGGCATTGACCATGTAGTTATTCCAGAACGAAAAATATCTGCTTCGAGTGAATTGACATCTTTAATTTCGATCAAGTCAATTTGCCCGCTAGACAAAACATGTAAAGCTTTTTCATCAGTGATTGGAGCCTCATAAGAAGTATCAGTTCCTCTTAATCGTACCAAAGAACTTCGAATTTTATCTTTAACTGAACTATCAAAAGTGCCTGACGTTAAATTTGGTAATGATACATACAACTGGGAGCGATAAAACTCAAATATTGCCCCCCATGCATTAAGGTCCGCTAATAAACTAATTAGAAAAATGAATGAATAACTCCTCGATGTATTTATGTCATTTTCTTCATTAATTTGGTGAATAATTCCTATAAATTCATCGATTGAATAATTAGCTTCTTGATAAACTTGCACTAGTTCCCGTTGCAGTTCAACAACTGATGGAGAAATCCTGATTTGAAACGCATCGGACATCACTTGAACTCTACGAACCTCTCCGTTAAGAAACTGCTTGACTTCTACTTTATATCTTACATGCTCAAGTCTAGATCCAAACTTGATTACCGCTAATCTTTGATTTTTTGAACGCATATTGCAGTATTTACTAAATGCCTTTGTACTCCGATTTATGATCAACATGGGCACATAGTTTAGCTATAAAACACGTTTCCATCAAGGAAAAGGATTAAAACATTTTTGGTCGCTAGGCAACGTAATGATTTAAATGCAGACAAATGCACTATGTCACCTCAGTTTACTAATTGTATGCAAGGGGGTGAACTAAGAGGCGTAGTTGATGTTTAGTCGTTTGTGGTCTAGGTGCTTTTAATATGAAGCAAAAAAGATTACGGTACGGGGATGGAAGAAAACGAAAGACGCATAATTTGCCTTGCGAACTCAAAGAAGTTCAAAGGGCGCTGCCTTGCTGGAAAACTTTACACACACGGCAAAATAGGTGGCTGGATCAGACCTGTTAGTAACCGCTCTGATGATTCATTGAATAAATTAGAAAGGCAGGTTGGCAAAGATGCTGAACCTCAATTACTAGATATTTTAGAATTTGGTATTAAGGAATCAATTTCAACGGGGCATCAAGTAGAAAATTGGTTGATAAACCCGAAGAGGCTAATGGTTAGAACTGGGCGAATAAGTCCAATAGAACTACTACCTGCAATTGATAAGCCGATAAATCTTTGGCACATAGGTAAGTCAAGTAAAACTCATGGAAAAAATGATCTTGTTCCAGAGAACAGAATTGCTGATTCTAACTGTTCTTTGTACTTGATAAAAATTGAAAAATTGAAGATTCAAGTTGTTACACATAATTACGGCTATGAATCTAGGCAGGTTCGAGGGGAGTTTTCCTATGTAGGAGCAGAATATAATCTAGTTATCACTGATCCGATTATTGATTGTGAATATAAAAATAAGTCTGATGGATTTTATGAGATTGAAAATTTGCTATTAACAATAAGTCTTGCTGAAACTAAATTTGAAGTTAATAAGAGTGAATCTACCGGATACTACAAACTAATTGCGGGCGTCATTAAGCTCCCAGAAATAAAAAACTCATGAATAATTCAATTTTTACGATAGGTCATTCAAATCATGATATTGATGCTTTCGTTAGTTTGCTCCTAGCCAATAAAATAGAATTATTAATTGATGTTCGGTCCGCCCCATATAGCAAAATATACTCACATTTCAATAGGAATCCCTTAGAAGTATCATTAGCAAAAAGTTCCATTAAGTATATTTTTTTAGGGGACTCTTTAGGTGGCCGATCAAAAAACAAAAGTGATTACTCAGAAGGGCGCGTTGTTTATGGTAAATTAGCTCAAAAAGAAGAATATATCTCTTCAATTAACGAATTAATATCAATTTCGGCGAAGTTTAAAACCATATTGATGTGCTCAGAAAAAGAACCACTCGAATGCCATCGTGCACTCTTGATTTCGAAATCTATCGAGATGCATAATGTGAAAGTTTTCCATATTCACAGAGACGGCCACATTGAGAGTCAAGGTGAAGCCATTCAAAGGCTATTAAAGATTTGGAAGTTAGATACTCCTAACCTGTTCGGCGAAGATATCGAAAGAATTGATGAAGCTTTGGCTAAGCAAGAGAGTAAGTACGCGTATTTTGATGAAAACAAGATTATTTTATGAAATACTAAACTATGAAAATTTACACTATTGGGTTTACTAAACATACGTCGGAACAATTCTTTGAAAAACTCAAATCTGCCAAAGTGAAAACAATAATTGATGTACGAATTAACAAAACATCACAATTAGCAGCATTTGCTAAAGGATCAGATCTTCCTTATCTATTGCATGCAACCGGTGGGATTGGCTATTTGTCTCAAAGTGAATTGGCACCAACAAAAGAGCTTCTGAAAAGTTACAGATCCAAGGAAATCGGTTGGGAAGAATTCGAAAAAAGATACATTAAGCAAATTGAAGACTCTAAGTCTATTTTAAGATTGATTAAAAGTGATTTTGAAGACGCATGCCTACTGTGCAGTGAAAAGACCGCAGAGAAATGTCACCGCCGGCTATTGGCTGAGGAACTCGCCAAAATATGGGGAGTAGAAATAATTCATCTTTAAGAAACTCTGCTACAAGCATCGCAACATTTAGGTACTAGAATATTGATGGAGTTCTCGAGTTGCAAGTTCTTGGCTATTCTCGGACCATGTCAAAGCGTCCTTCAAAACTCTTCGTATACGGCTCATTAAAGCCGGGTGAACTCGGATTCGAACAAATTGAACACCTGGTCAGTGAACAAAGCGTCGCAGAGTTAAATAATTTTGCTATTTATATTAGAGATGGGCTTCCAGTAATTACTGCGTCAACAGCTGGCGAAAGCGTAATTGGGGTACTACTTAATATTGAATATGGGATGGAAGAAGAATTCTGGATACTGGTCAGCGAATACGAAGGGACAACAAACTACAAGTTGGAAGATCAGTTGCCGGTTGTTGCAGCCGGAGCAGAATTCCTTGCAGGAGTGTTCATCGGTAGAAAAATGGGAAAAGGCAACCCACAAAAACTTTACTCGCCATGGTCTTCTAAACTTGACCCAATATTCAGTCAATCATTCCCACTACTACATCGAGATATTGCTTCTAGTAAATTGAAATTTACTGACGCAGAGCATGACCCCAAAGTGTATTGGAAGCAAATGAATGGATTACTTTCTCAATATTTGCTGCTAGTTAGTATCCTGGAGCATTTGACTGTTGTTAAGTTTGGTGGTTCAAAAAAACAAGAACCAATGGTTCGAATTAAAAAACTTCAACAAAGTAAAGGGTTCTCAAAAGTTTTTCGTGAGATAAATAATGAAAAATACAATCCAATAGTTAAGGTGTCGGATAGCAGAGCAGTTGAAGACTCTCTTTCAAGTTCTAATCCCAACCAAGCATTGTTTGCGTGGTATCAGGTTAGGAGCAATCTTCAGCATCGAGGAAAAGCAAGTTTGTTTGATGCAAAACTGGTTCATAAGTCATGCATAGGCTTGAGTAACTTTTTGCTAGAGTATTTGAAAATGAATGTTCAAGGTATTCAAGAAGAATGGGGAAAGATTCTTAATACTGAACTGTCACTAAATGAATATATCGAGGTCTACTAGTCTGCAATTCCTGCCGATTTATACACAAAATCGTCCACATCTATCCCTTGGGTACGCATCCAAGTTACACCATCTGAGGACAATAAAGCAGAACCAGGATACCTAACGCTTGTTACACGACAATTTTTTGCCACTAGTGGAATGCTCATTTCATAAATCTTACTCGAGGGGTAAATGAAGTCGATGTCTTCAATCCTGTCTGTCACTTCGCCATTGCTATCAAATTCTTCAGATACTCCATAGCTGAGTGATTTTCCATTTATCCACCAAATACCATTTCCATCCTTTTTTAACTCTTCACTCTCTGCCTTCATCTTAAGTTCCAGGTTATTTTGAGAAAATAACGAAGCCATCAATGGCATAAGATTAATCTCTAAGGGCCCACTTAAATCAGGGTTACACATAACTATTTCATGTGCTGGATTGGCCTTTGCTGCATGAGCAATTGGAGTAATGACCCAAAGCGGAACGTGCTTTTCAACCAATGCTGCCAAATAGCCAGGTCGCCATAATCGGGAGTAAGCAGGACCGTGAATCTCCTCGAACACGGAACGTATCGAAAAGATTACTAGCCCAGTTGTTTCTCCAGCCATTTAGCTGTTTCTTCTTAAACAAAAAGACTTTTCGCTGAGTAAGGAAGAACCAACACAATTTATCTTAATCATAGTAAAAAACTTTACCTTTAGTGGCCTCTTGGAGTTCTAGTGCGAAGGGAAAAATTTTTTGACTATTAGACGTTAGGAACCCAGATGTCCTTTTGTCACCTAGCAGTTTGCAGTATTCACAATTACAATTTTGAGTTCCCATCTTTTCCTGGCGGATCTCATCGACAGTTTGATATTGAATCAATATTTCCGACATCTCTTTTTGTAATTCTTCTCCATCGCCAAATTTATCGACTAGAATTTTAATATCTTTATCGCTTGAACTATTTAAAGAATAATTCATTAGTAAAAAAACATTAATGTAGATCACTTGCAAGAAAATATAATTTGCAAACATATCAACTGAAAAATGGTAAACCGAAGTTATATCGACAGAGGAATTATTTTTCCCGGTTTTTTTTAAAGCTTCTAAATAAGAAACTTTGTCTCTTAATCGCATAATTTCTGATTCTAAAAATGATTTTGAGTCTGAACTAGAAAAAATCTCGTTAATAGAATCTATATGTTTTTTAAATAAATTTGAATTCATCAATATTTTAGGAATTAAATTATCATCTTTTAAGTTTGCTTTAATTATAAAATTACAGCGATCAGATAAATCAGTTTTATTGTCTCCTAAAAACTGTAAAATATTGCTTGCTAATTTTCTTAACTGTTCAGCATTAAGATTTATTTCATCTGGGTGTGCCCATAAATTTCTTTGAATTTGAATATCTGATAAAAGATCAAGTTGAAACTTAGTCATTTTGTCATTTTGGAATAAGCCTTTTGCTAAAGCCAATCTGAAGCTTCCGTTATTATGAAATAGTATTTGACGCAATAGGCCCTGCAAATCTTTTTGCGATTTTGTCTGATTTGGACTTTCAATTATGCATTGGTCAAACCAATTATCCCCCCATAATGGTTTAAGATTTGTTTCCATTACATTATAGATATCATCTTGAAAGTTTTTTAGAATTTCATTTCCTACGACAAAGATTTCATTTGTAAAATCATTATTTTTCATATTTGCTCAGTTTCTGAAAATTAGACACTATTCCTCCAAATTCCAAAATACATCCCCATCACACTCCATTATCTTTACACAAAGTGCATTAAGGGACATAGCTCCATTGTATTGCTCTTCAATTTGTCCAAAGGTATTTGTACCAACCACATTTCCTTCATTATCTACAAGTGGACCACCACTATTACCGCGAGATAAGGGTGCAGTTATAAGAATCTCTAGCTTTGTGCCATTTAAAACATTACCAAAAGCAACAGAGCCCTCGTAGCCATCAGCACTTCCAATTGCTGCCACCCAGTAACCTGCATATGGTTCATACTCAGATAATTTAAGTGGAGGCACCTCAAGGGCTGTGGCAATGGAGGCTAAATCATTCTCTTCATCCCAATTATCTATTTCTGCCTGATACTCCTTACCAAAAAGAGCTAAGACTGTAACTTTTCCTTTACCATCTAAGCACTCATCAATTACATGGTGGTTAGTAATTAGAGTTGTTGGAAATCTCTTGCCCTTCTCATTCTCAAGATCTATCGCCCAGCCAGAGCCAAAGCCAGCCTTGATTTTCGGGTCATTTGGCCTACAGAAAATTGTCACTGTGGAGTCTTGAACATTAGTAATGAGTTTTTCAATATTTCTTGGGGGGACATACCCATCTCGACTTGGATCACTTTGATAAAAGTGTTGGGCAGGTGCCCAGGTAAGTAGGAATGCTCCCAATGCAAAGGGAAGTGCAATGATCGTGGCAAAGGCGGTGATCTTCTGAGCTAAGTTGTTTTCTATCACTAGCACCTACCCCTTAATAATCCTTAAAGTAGGTTCTTGGTTACTGGTTGTAAATTCAGCATCCTGTTCAACCTTGTTTTTACTTTCAAAAAAATCCTTAGAAACATCAACTGTTTCATACTCAGTGCTTAAAACAGACCATTTATCAAAATCTATTACATCTGAAAAAGCCTCAGCCTCTTCAGCGTTTCTAGCCTGAACCACTATTTGTAGCGTACTTGTGACAACTGCACTGACACGGTATCGCATCTCTTCTTCATTCATGCCTTGATTGTGCTCCTATCCACTGAAAGTTACCAGGGTGATTTCAATTGGACTTAATCTTTATTACAGGTGCCTTAATAGCATCAGGCGTAGCTTCTATTTGGGAGGCGCTTTTAATCATAGTTAGATTAGTTGCCTTTGAGACAT
>SXGQ01302493.1_pt1 | contig 15650 bp, 16 predicted proteins | sample 3178371 | NCBI WGS metagenome assembly SXGQ01 (sample SAMN11356859, study PRJNA531348) | freshwater metagenome | isolation source: freshwater sample F1-20 | place: China: Fuxian Lake, Yuxi | collected 2017-12-25
ACAACTTCTTACGTTGTTTCGACAGGACAGAGTGTAGATAGTGCTTGTTCAGTAGAATACAGATATTCAAAAGACAAAAAAAATTATAGTACTTGGTCAGCTTTTGCTACTACGACTTCTCTCAATTTAGAACTTACAAATATAGATTTTAGAATATCATTGACAGAAGGATGGAATAATGCGACAAGCACAAAAGTTGTTCCATATGTTCAAACTCTTTATTACACAGAAGTCACACCAAGTGTAGATTATTTGTTTAGTGATGTCTTAACAACTGTTGATGATATCTCTGAATATATCATTTCTACAAATTATTCAGATACATCTTATGCGAAATTAACTTGGGGGATTTGTAAAGGCGATAGTACAAACTGGGAAGATTTTGAAGAAATTTTGTCAGGTAAAAACGGAGTTATTGCATCAAGACAAAAGTCATATAAATTTACTCAAACAATAACTAAAGAAAAACTAATTTGTCTAAAATCTCCAAATAACAATAGAACATTTTTTGTTTATGATTCTGGCTCAAGATATACTTGGAATTTATCAAACACTGTGTTAGTCTATATTAACGACACTCTTGTTGATTCCAATCTTTACACTATCAATAATGTAAATGGCACTATTACGTTTACAACAGACATAGTTGATATCAATAATGTCAGAGCTACAATAATTACTGGGAATGAAAGATATGAAGCTTTAGGTGAGGGTACAATCTCTACAGATTACGTCAATTATTACGCAGTCAATGGTAGATGGCCTCAAGATAGTAAAGTAGTTGTTTTGGTCAATAATAAACTACTTCGTGGTGGCTATAAATTAGACAGAATCAATGGCAGAATAATTTTCAATGTTAGAAGAGATTCATCAGACATTGTGACTTTGTTTGTAGCTGGAAATACGTCTTACAGAATTGGTTTAAAATTAGAAAAATACAATTCTAATGCAAGTCAAACAATAAACTTTGAATTCACAAATAACACTGTAGCAAATAAAGACGTATATTCTCGATATGTAAATACTCAAATACCATCTTTATCTTCAAACTCACTCAAGGTTGACTCAAGGGCATATAAAGTTTCAGCTGGTGCAACATCTGAAATTTCATCAAATGAAAGATTTTATGCTTCTTATGAATATCTTTCTGAAAATGAAGAATATAGGCCAAGAACTAAGTGGTACAGAGTAAGGACTTCTGGTGGTGGAACTACTGTCAGCGAACTTGATTCAACCCCTAATTACAGAAATAAATTATTACAAAATGAATCTGATCTTGGTCAAGCAAACAATTATTTATTAGAGAACGATCAAGTTTATGTAGTTGTCGAGCCCAATGATAATTTTGATTTTGGAATTTCCTATACTTCCGATCCTGTAATTATCAAGAATCAAAATGCACCTTATGTTTCTGATGTCAAGATAAAGTCATCTTCTCAAATAGTTGACAACAAAGTTTCTTCAAATAATGAGTTGCAAGCATATTACTTCTTTGGTGGAACTTCAGATTTGTCTAAAGTAATTTGGTATGAATGGACAAATGGAGTTAGCGAAAAAATTGCAGAAGGAAGTACTCTCAATTCTTCACTTGTTCTTAAAAATAAAGCAATTTCATTTACAGTATTTCCTTATGATGGACAGTTTGATGGAGTGCCACAAGACAGTCAAATCGTCCACGTTATTTAAAGAGGAGATTAGGAAAATATAACAATAATATTATATTTGAGGTAAAAAAAATGTCCGAAAATATAAACGAAGTTATTGAAGAATTGTCTGAAAACATCCAATTTATTCCTGTGGAAGATTTGGAAGTTACTCCTGTTCCTTTTAGCGCTTTATCTCAGACTCAAAACTGGGGAATGGGATTAGCAGCTATTCAAGATGTTTGGCAAATAGCAAAAGGTGAAGGAGTGACAATTGCTGTTTTAGATACTGGTATAGCTGAACACGTAGACTTATCAGAATGCTGGACGAAAGATGCAGTATACAATTGTTCGGACAGTGATTCTTGGGAAGATAAGGCTTCTGGTCACGGCACTCACGTTGCTGGAATAATTGCAGGAAGCGACAATGATTTTGGAGTTGTAGGTGTTGCTCCAAAATGCAAAGTTATCCCAATAAAAGTCCTAAATGACGATGGTTCTGGAAGTTTTGAAACTATCGCTGCAGGTTTAAAGAAGGCAATAGAATTGAATGTAGACATAATCAATATGTCATTAGGAGCGTCTGTTGAACCTCCAAAATTTATTCACGATTTGATATTAGAAGCAGTGTCTAAAGGAATTGTTGTAGTTGCTGCTGCCGGAAATGATTCAAAAAATGTTAATTATCCAGCAAGATATGATGAAGTTATTGCAGTGGCTGCTTTAGATGCTAGTGGAAAGTTAGCTACATTTACCTCTAAAGATGAAACTGTAGATATCGTTGCTCCGGGAGTAGATATCTACTCTACATTCTTAAGAAATGAATATTGTAAAATGTCAGGCACAAGTCAAGCATCTCCATTTGTTGCTGGTATATGTGCTTTAATAAAGTCAGCGTTGAAAAATCTTAATCTTCTTTCTGAATTTGGAAATCAATTCTGTCAAGCAGATATGATGGTTGCATTGCATAATATTTGTTCAATGCAAAATGCTGTCGTTGAACCAGGTGAAGAAAAAAATTGGGGTCCTGGTGTTCCTAAATTAGCTAATGTTGATTGGAAGTCAATTTTAGTTAAAAAATAATTCTAAAAGAGCAAGCAAAAAAAACAAAAATGACTCTGGCTCATAACACACAAGTGAGGTGGAGTATGGATAAGAAATTTATAGTTTCTTGCTTAATTAGTTTATTAGTTTGTCTATCTTTATATTTACAACCTTACAAGTTAGTTGTAATTGTTGGTCAATCTATGATGCCAACATTACGAAATGGACAAGTTGTTTTAGCAAAGAGAGAAAGCAAATATAACAAAGGAGACATTGTAGTAATAAAAGACAATCCTGAAGATGGAATTATTGTAAAAAGAATAATATTTGCTCCTGGAGACTATTATTATCATATAATTGATTCAGATAATTTTGAAATGATTTATTTACTCGATAATTCATTCAGAAAAATTTTAGAAGCAAAATCCAAATATGGGAATGCTGTGTTGGAATATAAATTGGGCAAAGAAGATTATTTTGTAGTTGGAGACAATTATAATAACTCTGATGATAGTAGAAGATTTGGCCCAATTAAAAAAGAAAATATTATCTACAAAGTTGTGAAATGAATTTTAAGATAGACTGTAACTTATTGGAGTCATTAGTAAAGACTTCACAAACAAGAGATTTAGCTGACGATCCTGTTAAAAAAACAATTAGAACAGGACTCGGCTCTTCTTGTACTATTTATGTAAGATCTGGCAAAAAGAATTGGTCTGGAAGCGGATTTTACATAGGAAACAATATGGTTATTACTGCTGGACACGTAGTACCTAATGATCAAACGTTAACAGAGATTATGTGTACTTTTGACGGTAATAAATATATAGCAGCAACATTTGTCACTTCTGATTCTAATATTGATTCAGGTGCTGTCAAATTAGAATTTACTCCAACAGATATAACGCCATTAAAATTTGGAAATAGCGATGCACTAGAAGTTGGAGATATAGTTGCTGTAATTAGTGCTCCAGAAGGATTTCACGACACAGCAACTGTTGGAAGAGTTTCTAACATTCATCAAAGTATTGCAGATCCAAATATGCCAGCTTGGAATGACATCATTTTTGTAGATGCTGATATTCTTGAAGGTTCTTCTGGTGGTATGGTAATTGGACTTGATAATCTTGTTTACGGAACTGTAATGGGCGTTACTGGACAACACGCTGATATAGGAATAGGTGAAAGTTCCGTTTGCCCATCTAATAAAATTCAGAATATGTTGGCTAAATTAGTATAATGATTTTATGCCAACTCCCTATCAAGTTTTAGGAATTCCAGAAAATTCAAGTGTTGACGATGCTAAAAAAGCTTATAGAAAGTTAGCCAAAGAGTATCATCCTGATGTAAACAAAGATGCTGGAGCTGAAGAGAAATTCAAGGAAATTTCTCAAGCTTATGAAGACATCTTGAATCCTAAGCCACAAAACAATATTCCTTTCCCAGACAATCCTTTCAGAAAAACTCACTTAAATGCGTTTAGAAGAAACTTAAACATTCCAGTTACACTCAGAATAGAATTATCAATTAAAGAATGTTTTTCAGATGTAGTCAAACCTGTATTTTACGAAAGAATGGTTCCTTGCAATGAGTGTAGTGGCGATGGTGGTTTTGGAACAATAAATTTATGCTCAGATTGTATGGGAAGTGGAGAGCATTATATAGTTCAAAATGTAGGTTTTTTCCATATAAGAAATTATGCTGGCCCTTGTCATTCTTGCCAAGGTAGAGGAGAAAGACCAGAAAGAGTTTGTAGTAAATGTTCCGGTAAAGGATTCATAGTAAGCAAAGAAATGTTTGATTTGACAGTAAAGAAAGGTCAATGTTTTAAGAGTGTAATGCTTCCTAATCGTGGAAACTTTGGAGACAAACATCAAGCCCCTGGCCCATTAATGATTGAAATATCTGTTAAAAAACAAGATTATTATGATTTTGATAATAATTACAATATGATTCACGAATTTGAAATAGATCCAATTTTGTCAATACTTGAACCAAACTTCAAATACAAGCATATAAACGGAAATGTTTTAAATTTTAAGTTTTCAAAACCCATTAAAAATGATTACGTTCATATAATCAAGAATAAAGGAATACCAGTAGACGAAAATAATTATTCTGATTTACATATAAAATTCAAGTATAATATTCCTAAAGACTTAAATGAAGTTGAAAAAGAAGCTTTGAAATCTTATATTGAATCAAGAAAAGGAAGACAATTGTTATGAGTATGATTAAGAGAGCTACAGGCAAGATTGAAAAGTTTACAAATGCTGATGGTGAAGAAGTAGATGTAGATAATTCAGTTGTCTGGGCAGATGAAAAAAATGATGCAAATGAAAAAGTTGCAGCAATCAAGGATGAATTAGTTATTCCACTAACTACTGATATGGATTTAGATCCAAATGCATCAGATGAGGATGACACAGTAATAGCAAAGGATTGTTAATATGGATAAATTACTCGTTGCTGCTCAAAACGATTTTATTTTATTAATTCTTTGTTTTGTTTTTGGCTGCGCAGTTTTATTTTTTTACGCAAGATCAAAAGCGCCAATATCTGAAACAATTTCCTCACTTGAATTAGTAAAAGTTTTTTTATCTAATGCTCTTGGGCAAAAAGGCGAAGCAATTTTAGATATTTGGATTGAAGGTCTTAAGAAAATTGAAGATGGTGAATTTTCAAATGAAGATGCCGTAGAACAATTCGTAAGATTTATCAAACTTGGTGCTGCACAAAAAGGTGTTGAACTTAGTGAGCAAGACACAGAAAAGATTGAATTGCTTGTTTTATCTTCTTTAGAGAAATTTATTTCCAAAAAACCAAAGCAAATCAATATTGCAGTTAATAAATTCAATGCTATGAATAGTAGATAAAGAGTCGTAAAGTATCAGACAACCATTTTGTTGACGTCAACAAGATGGTTGTTTTATTTGTGGTATACTGATTATTATGGTTGAAATTGAAGTTTACAATGACCGTAGTGTCCTCATAAATACTGAGGATAGTATGGGTAAATTATCATATCCAATTCAAGAAGCTCTCAGAAACGAACTATCTTACAAAGTTCCAGATTCAGAGTGGTCAGCTAAATTTAAGACTGGTCAATGGGATGGAAAAATTTCTTTGTATGTAAAACGTAATCAAAGCTTTCCAACTGGCTTGACTATGCGTACTGCAAAATTATTTGATGAATTAAAAATCAAATATAAATTTATTGATAAACGGTCCAAGCCAACCAGAGACTACAATCTGACTTGTGATTTTATGGGAAAAGATTTAAGAGATTATCAAGTCTTTTCTGGTGATTTAGCTCTTAAAAATCAACGTGGAATGCTTGCTCTTGCTACAGGTGCAGGTAAAACAATGACTTCGTGTTATATATTTCATAAATTAAAAGTCAAACCTGTTGTATTCATTGTGCCAGCTATTGAACTGCTAAAACAAACTCAAAAAGAATTTGAAAAATATTTACGTCTTGATGACAAGCCTGTTAAAGTTGGTATAGCTGGTGGTGGTCTTTGCGATATAAATTTGGAAGGCATCAACGTAATTACATATCAAACTGCATTGATAGCATTTGATAAAAAATATGTTGAAACAAATAACAAGATAGTCGAAGACAATGGTGAAGGAAGTAAACCAACTGCTTTGTTGCAAAAAGAATTGGATATAGCTTTATCAAATTACAAAAAAGCTAGTCATCTTGCTACAGGCAAGTTATCAGACTTATATGATGAAGTCGAACAAGCAGAACTTAAATCCTTAAAAAGTGCAATTCAGTTACGTAAAAGATACGAACGAGAAAAAGCTGCATCTGTAAAGAATGAATATGCAATCTTGAAGAAAGCCCAAACTGCTTGGGATAATCGTCAAGAAATATTATTTCAAAAAGCTCAAGTAAGGAATGTAATACAAACCTGTAATGCATTAATTATTGACGAAGCGCATCTTGCAGCAGTAGTTACAGAAGAAATCGGAAATCAAGCTAAAAATGCATATTACAGGCTTGGATTAAGTGCTACTCCTTTCCGAACTGATAATCAAGAAATCAGAATAGAAGGTACTTTAGGTGGAAAAATCTGCGAAGTAAGTGCAAGTGATCTTGTTGAAAGAGGGTACTTAGTTCCGCCCAAAATCTTTGTTGTAAATATAGACAGTGTAGAACCTGGTCAAACATATCACGAGGTTTACAACTTAAATATTGTTAACTGTTGGGAAAGAAACTTCAGAATAAAACAATTTGCTGAAGGAATGAAAGCAAAGGGTATACCTACGCTTATTCTCGTTGAAAGGATGGAACACGGTCACATCCTTGAAGGAATGATAGAAGATGCTGTGTTTGTTCCTGGTGGCGATAAAGGTGAAGTAGATCCAACTGATGAGGAAAAGAATTACCGAAGAAGAATGCTAAATGCTGTTGAAAACAATGAAATTGTATTGATAGCAACACAATGGGCAAATGTTGGGGTTGATGCGCCAAAAATTGCTTGTTTGATACTTGCTGGAACTAATTCATCTCCAGTTACCACATATCAGCAAGTTGGGAGAGTATTAAGATGTGTCGGTAAAGATGTTGAGGATTCTATTAAGAATGGAAAACCAGAAGCCATCATAATAGATTTTGCTTCCAGTCATAAGAATTTGAGATCTCACGTAAATATGAGGAAAAAAGTTTATAGAAATGAACGAGCTTGGAAATTATATGAATTAAAATAATCTACGTCATTGTAGATTATAAGTGACCTTACAATTCTACATTGAAAAGAACATTGATTACTTGATTCATCAGTTGTTCAACTTGTTCAAAAATTTTCACAATTAACCTCCTCACACAAAAATAGTCCACTGGCATCAATTATCCGCCAGTGGACTATAATAGTATACACTATTTACAAGACATTGTCCTTATTATGGAAGTAGATAGGTAGATTATAGGGAATAATAAATTGCTCATTAGCACATTGGAGGTGGGCTATGTTTCATCAAACCATCATCGGAAAACCCAAGTGTTGTTTGAACAGAAATTGTAAAACTCAGTTTACAAAATCATCACATCTTGGTTGGTTGCCAAAATCCGAAGTAGAAGTATACGCTATTATGCGTTGCTTGAAATGTAAAGATACTTTTGCAATCATACAACTTATGTCAATGGCTCACGAGTATAGGGACAATTTACCTAAGGACAAAGATAAAAATTTAGCAGTTGGACCAATTACCAAAAATGAAAGTCTTGATTTCAGAAAAAAACTTGAAAACAAAGACGCACTCAAAGAATTGATGGAAGGATATGTGCCTGGAGGTACAGTTTTACCAGAAGAACCTGAATAATGTACAATAATACCTATGGGATATGCTATTGGTATTGATTTAGGTAGTACATTTAGTGTTGTTTCTTATGTAAATAGTAACGAACAAGCAGAAGTTATACCGAATGACTTAGGAGAAAGAATTACTCCAAGTGTAGTCAGTTTCGGAGATGAGATTTACGTAGGGCAATATGCTGTCGATATGGAACAGCATTTGCCCTTTTCTCACACTATACGTGTCGTTAAAAGACATATGGGTACAAATAAAAGATTTACTATTAATGATAAATCTTATAGCCCAGAAGAAATTTCATCTTATATTCTTAAATATTTAAAAAATTGCGCAGAAAGATTTTTAGGCTCTGAAGTAACAGAAGCTGTAATCACTGTTCCAGCCTATTTCAACAACGACCAAAGACAGTCAACAAAAACAGCTGGAGAATTGGCTGGACTAAAAGTTTTACGTATTATCAACGAACCTACTGCAGCTTCTTTAGCATATGGCTTAGATAAGAAAAATGATGCTACTATTCTTGTGTATGATTTAGGAGGCGGTACATTTGATGTTACTCTCTTAAAGCTTATGGATGGAGTTGATTTTCACGTTCAATCTACATCTGGAAATACTTCGTTAGGCGGAGTAGATTTTGATAATTGTTTGAGTAAGATTATTTGTGAAAAAACGCAGAGAGATGATTACGATCCTGTTTTTCTTAGAAATGCATCCGAAAAAGCTAAGAAAATGTTATCTCATATGACAACAGCCAATGTCATTGTAGATAAAGAACCAGTCAAGATTACCAGAGATGAATTTGAATTTTCAATTTCATCATTTATTGATAAAACATTATCTTGTGTAAATGATGCATTACGAGATGCAAATACTAAAACTGATATGGTTGATGAAATTGTTTTTGTCGGTGGAAGTACAAGAATACCACTTGTTGAAAAAGTAATTGAACAAAAGTTCGGAAAAAAGCCAAATAAGTCAATTAATCCTGATGAAGCAGTTTCAATCGGTGCAGCTATCCAAGCATCAGTTTTGACAGGAAAATCAAGCAGAGAAGTGTATTTGATAGATGTTACACCACTATCATTGGGTATTGAGACTCAAGGTGGCATTATGAGTATACTTATTCCAAGAAATACACAAATTCCAACAGTAGTGAAAGAAAAGTTTACTACTGCTTATGATAATCAAACACAAGTTGATGTCAAGATTTTTCAAGGAGAAAGACCCAAAACGATTGACAATTTAAGTTTGGGCGAATTTAAGTTATCTGGGATTGATGCTAAACCTAGAGGAGTGCCAAAAATTGAGGTTTCTTTTGGTGTTGACGCTAATGGTATACTTTCTGTAAAGGCTTTAGATGAAAATACCAATATTGCTCAAGAAATTCAAATTACTGGGCAAGCTTCATTGTCTTCAGATGAAATACAGAAAATTTTATCAGAAGCAGAGTTGCACAAAAAAGATGATGAAGAATATAGAATTTTGACAAATAAGCATGATCTATTGTATGATTTTCTGATACAAATTGAAGAATTGCTAAGAACAGATGCTTTGGAGCCAAATGATAAGAAAGAACTTTTTGACTTAAAGTTATCATTAGAACAGGATGGCAAAAGTCACAATCTTGAATTGCTTTCTAGTTTATTGGAAAATTGTCAAGATACTATTAAAGATATTTCGCACAAAATTCACGAAATAGCTAAAAAGAAAGTTGTACTATGAAGAATTTAGCTAGTTGGGCCAGTATAGTTTGTTTGATACATTGCACCATTTTGCCTTTGTTTTTGATTTTTTTGCCAACTTCAGCATTGTATTTGATGTTGGACTCTAAAATTGAGTTTTTACTTCTTTTTATAGCTTGTGCTGTAAACATATATAATGTTTGTTTTGGAATAAAGACACATAAAAATTATAATATTTTATGGTATTTTTCAGTGGGTATTGTCCTTACCTTGATTGGATATTTTATGCATGGGCACGATCATCAAGTTCATAAAGATATCAATTACTATATGATTGCTGGTTCATTAATGTTGATTCTTTCAAATTATATCAATAATAAAATTTGCAAACTATGTAAAACTTGCAACACAGGGAATTCAAGATGTCAAAAAAAATAGATAGAAATAATGTTCACAACGATGATCGTTACGAAACTATTCCTATCCTTTTAGAAAAAGTAATTGTTGACTCTGAAAGTAGAGTTTTTATTTTGTTAAGTGATGGTTTAAAGAAAGTAGCCTGTGAGATTGCTGCTTACGAAGCAAGTTTGTTGAACTTTGTGATAAAAGATTATCACTTAAACGCTCACGTTATGATTATTCATCAAATGTTTTTGCGTTTATTGAGTCATTACAACTCAAATATTGAAAGTATTTGTATTGAAAATAAAGTGGGAGATGTTATTTATGCATCTGTCAAATTTCTTGATTATAAGAAAAATAATTATTTTTCAGTATGTTCTTTAGTTGACAGTTTGATTTTATCCATATTATCCCATACGAATCTTTTTGTTTTGCGAAATGTATGGGACAATATGGATGAGTTGGATGAAGACTGGGATTATGAATCTTACTTGAGTGATGACATCGAATAATTAGACGACGTAACACATAAAGTCAAATTCAACAGTCAAGATACCTGTGCTAACTGAGAATGCAGTTGCATTGATAATTGACTTGGAAAGACCAATACCTGCAATGAGGTTTTGCCAAGTTGGTGTGCCACTCATATTGTTGCCAGTTGTACCAGCAATTTCAAGTGCAAAGGTCACATCTTCTGAAGAAGCTAAAATAGTTTGTCCTGCAGTTTGAGTTGTGATACCAGCAGTTGTTTCGGAAGCATATGTTGAACCAACAACCACAGCTCCTTTACCTTTTCCAGAAATGGTAATACCGTTAACACCAATGTGTGGGAATTGGCTTCCGTATACAATTGAAATTCCGTTACCAGAAAGTTGTGAAGGTAATGCAGTACCACCGCCACCACCACCGACAGAAGGAACACCGTAACCAGCTGTTGGGTCATTGAAGTTATATGGGTTGATGAAGTAAGTCTTTTGAGTTTCTACGTTTACATCAACACTTGCTTCTTGAATAAAGTACTGTCTACCACCGATTTTTGCACGGAAGTCATAGAATCTTGCAACTCTTGTAGGACCAAAAGCAGTAGTTCCTGAACCACCAGTTCCAACAGGATTCAAAGATGGGTGAGGAGTTGTAGAGTTTACAATATAGAAACCAGAGTTACCAGACCCGGCGTAACCATCTGACTCTAATGTGATAGAAACAGATCCACCACCCTCATTAATTGAGTATGAAGCAGATTTGAGAATCGGTAATGTTGCTGTAGCAGGACTCAAAATCTCATTGATTTTATTTCCAACTAAAGCTCTTCCATCGTAGGCTGCACCACCACCGATAAGGATTGGTGCGGAAATCGAAATGGTCTCTGTGATACCGCCGATATCCATAATTCTTGTCTTAGGGCTACCAGCAATGAGAATTTTTGGCGAAGCATCAATACTTACGTTTCTGTTTGCACTTTCAACAATATATGAAACTGCAGTACCGGATGTCAAAACGTATACTTGCTTATAAATACCAAGAATGTCGTTATTAATAGGCATTTTTTTCAACTCACTTTCAAAAGATTTCTAAATTCTTTTGTTTTTTAGGCTATTCAATTTATTCTTATAATTATTTTGGTTCACCTTTATAAAAAAGTAAACAGTCGATCATCCAACATAGAATCATCAGGTTTATTAATTCCAACCCACTCTGTAGTTCTCCTTATTACTTGAGTTGTTAAAGGAGATTGTGCAATCTTGAAGACTGGATTGTAAAAAGTTGTTCGCAAAGTTCCAAAATCAAGGGTAAGATTTTCGTCGTGCATTAAACCACCGTGGATGAAAGTATAAAGGTCTAATCCATTTCTAATAACTTCTGTAAATTCTCCCGACCATTTTGTTGATTGAACAGCAAGAAGTTCTATTTGATCTTTTTGTTCAGTAACACCTGAACCAACATTTTTGTATGAATAATAAGGCATTAAGAAAACTGGAGTTACTATTTCATTTTCAATGCTTATGGTGATTGAAGAAGTTCCTCTCATAGAAGATTCTTTTCTGAAAGCATTACAATCTGCAAAGTTCAATCTTCTACCTAACAAATAGTCTGAAGAAAAATTAAAAGTAGACTCATTTTCTTCATCCAACATTCCAATGAAATCTACACTAACACTTACATCTCCGCCATCACTTACAGATAATTTTAAGGTGCTTATGACACAAGAGTCTAGAGATAAATTCTTGTTATCATCGGTACCTGGATTTACAACAGTTGTGCTAAAGGAAGAAAGGACATTGTGAGTATCAATTCTCAGGCCTGTCATAGGTTTAGCTGCGTGTCTGAGAATTATTTTAGCTGCATCTTCTAAATTACCATCTTGATCTACTCTTAGCGGAAATGTAAAATTGCCGATATGCTTTTTTGCACCAAGATTGTAAACTGCATAAGCAGGACCACCTTGAATATAATTATTTACGCTATGTTCTTGGTCTTGATTGATATTGCATTGTTCAACTATAAGATATTTACCATTTACACAAATGCTTTTTGTATTGAGACCAGTAGCAAGTTCTGTTCTCGACAATATTCCTGGGAAAGCCATTACCACTCACCACTTTTGACATCAAAAAAACTTTTATATGTTGCTTGAACACTGCCAGATGCTTTCCAAGAATATTTATGTAAGCCTGTTCTAGAAGGTGTCCATTGTTTATAGTAAATGCCAGTTGATATGCCAGCTTGAATTGGTTCTGAATTTCCACTTCCTGATCCTGAACCAAAATAATATGTATATCCAATACCACCAGGTTCAGTCATATAAAATGTTAGTCCTGTGGTTGTAACTCCATATCCACTTTCATCTTTAAGCTCTGCATAAATATTAAGCGTTGTTCCTGTCAAGAATTCATTATTTAGCATAATTACCTTACCTGTTAATATCCATATGGATTTTTTGTGCTATTGAAATTACCTTGAATCTCTGAAGAAGTGAGTGCCTTTTTATAAGCGTGAACTTGAGCAATATGCCCATAAAAATATCTGGACACTGGATAGTCACTTCTACCAACTTCTGTGTAATTTGTTGGTGTGTTGACTCTTGCAGCAGTTCCAGTATATCCAATAGCGCCATTTATGAACACTTGAGGAGTTCTGTCTGATAATATATTTAAGGTAATATAGTGCCAATGATTACTTGACACCGCTATCCCAGTGTTAAACCATTGGCTATCTGCATATCTAACATAAATATTACCTGATGTAATTCCTTCTTTATTGATTGCAAAACCATAACCATTCAAACGAGCTTCACTTCCATTGTAAACAATCATCTGACCAGCAAGAAGATTATTTGATGTTTTTACCCAAGCAGAAAGACTGACATTTGTTGTGTTTTGTGTGATATTTCTGCCAATACCAAAATATGTGTCTGTGCCATCAAAAATGAAAGCTTTTGAATTGCCTGTGCCCGTAATTGCTGCACCATTATAGAAAATACCATTGTTTCCGTAAGAAGTAAGGTCATACCAGTAAAGACCAGTACCAGGATAAGATGATGAGTCTGATGCACGTAAGTTTAAGATTAAATCTGTAGTACTCAAGAAGGTAGTAGAACCACTTCCTGATTCTCCGCCTCCACCACCGCCACCGCCACCGCCTGTACCGCCTGTACCTCCAGAGTCATAAGCTGGTGGAATAATTACTCCGTTTTTAGAGGAATCAAAAAAGTATTTTTTGTGTATCCAAGATTCTATTGTATAGTTTTCCATTGCAAGTCCTTATTATATTTTTCTTTTATGAGCTTGCATTACCTATAAAAAAAGCTGTAGTTTGTATCTACAGCTTGAAAATTTTATTAGCTCCATTATCCCATTGAAGAGTTACATTTCCTCCACTGGGCGTAAATGGTAAGTTAGTAGAATCATTTATGTGCGCAATCAATTTTTTGGAAGAGTCGTGAAAAATTACAAATTGAGTGACAGTTGTTCCAGCTACACCTGATATTGTTATGTCATTAGCATCTGCAACACCAGAACCAGGTACCAAAGTTGTCAATGCGCCAGATATTGCAACTGTTCCACCTATATTGGCTGTCGTTGTATGACTCGATAGATTTACTGAGTATTGAGACGAAAGTAAAATTACTTTGAACGTATCAGAACTCCAATTGAATTCACCCTTGAGGAATCCATCTCTACCACTGTCATACAACGCATTTGCCATAGTTTATTTTATTCTGTGAAATCCTCTTCAAAATCCTTATTTGAAGTTGGTACTACGCTCACAGTTTGAACAGTATCTCCGTCATCAAGCGAAACAATATTGTTTGCTTGTGTGACTTTAGATTTATTCTTGAGAGAGTCAAGACTGCAACGCATCATCTTACCCTTGTTTGTCAGAACAAGAATTTCATCGTTGTCTGAAAGACACACTGCACTCACAATTTTTCCAGAGACTTCTCTCTTAGAGGTATTGATCGTTCTCTGTCCCTTGACTGCTCTCCCTGCTGTTGAACGATATTCAGATGCAAATGTTTTCTTTCCTTTTCCATATTCTGTAATTACAAGAATTGATGGGTCAGCATCTGCATCGATAGCTAATACAGCTGATATCGTATCTCCAGCCTTAAGAAGCATAGAACGACTTCCTTGGCCATTTTTGCCAATACATCTTACTAGATTTTCTGAATATCTCACTGCCATACCCATAGCAGTAACAATCATTACATCTTGTTTGCCGTCAGTGGTCATAACAAAAGCGAGTTCATCATTTTCCACGAGACTTATTGCCTTAAGCCCTCTCTTACGCAAACTTGTATTGTAATCTCGTATCTCAGACCGTTTGATAAGTCCATTCTTTGTAACCATTACAAAACAACCATCAGTGTCAAGAGATTTCAACGTGATTGTTGATGATACAAATTCACCTTCAGTCAAGTTCAAAAGGTTATTCAAGTGAACGCCTTTAGAAGTTCGTGAAGCAAGAGGTATCTCATAACCTTTTTTCTTTAAAAGATTACCTTGATTTGTAAAGAATAGGAATAAATCGTGCGTTGTACCAGTGAAGATATCAGACGCTTCATCTTCTTCACGGGACTTTACACCAATTACGCCTTTTCCCCCACGATTTTGAGTTTTAAAGGTGTCTAGAGGTACACGCTTTATGTATCCATCTTTGGTCAAAGAAACAACGATTTGCTCTTCTTTGATGAGGTCTTCATAATTGAAGTCTTCGATAGATGGAACTATTTCAGAGCGTCTATCATCACCAATTTTTGCTGCTAAGTCAAGTTGTTCTTTAGAAATAAGTCTAAGCATTTTCTTGTCTGATGAAAGCTGATCAGTAAGCCACTCATTTCTCTTAGTTAATTTTGCAAACTCATCTGTCATCGAATTGACATCAAGCTTTGTAAGATTACCCAAAGTAATTTTGAGAACTGCATCTGCTTGTTCTGAAGACTTTACGAATCCTTTGGCAATGAGTTCTTGCTGTGCCACATTCCGATCATCAGCTTCACGAATGAGTTTGATAACCGCATCAATTTTAGTGGTAATGCCAATGAGCCCATCAAGGA
>SXGQ01678984.1_pt1 | contig 15645 bp, 6 predicted proteins | sample 3178371 | NCBI WGS metagenome assembly SXGQ01 (sample SAMN11356859, study PRJNA531348) | freshwater metagenome | isolation source: freshwater sample F1-20 | place: China: Fuxian Lake, Yuxi | collected 2017-12-25
CCTACCCCCCTAAAAAGGGTGAAAAAATGCATAATCGGCGAAAGGAATCACAGTTTAACGTCTCATTTGATGCGTAGCACCTATGAAACGTTCTAGGGAATTCGATAAGTATCTACGAAAACGAATATTTTTGATTTAAAACTTATTTTATTTATCAAAAAAGATGGTAGAGCAGTATGATGAACCTAAACTAGTTGGTGGACAAACATTGAAATACAATGTAGTTTCATATTTACAACAAAATAATGATTTGGCAAAAAAAGTTGCTAAATCATTTGTTATACCATTAGAGGTTGCAGTTCAAAATATTAAGTTTACAAACAATACTGCAATGATAGCAAGAACTTTAGCATGTTTAGGTATTCCTAAATTACATTTATTAGATGATAAAGCATGTGATTGGAGACCTGCTCTAGGTTCTAAAAACTATATCGATATTGTAAAATCTGGAAAGATTGATCCATCAACTTATTTTCAAGAGAATGATTTAATACCTATTCTTATTGAACAAGGTGGCATACCATTAGAAGAATTTAATTTTAAATCTTATATTCGTGAAGGTAAAAAAATATGTTTAGTTATGGGAAATGAATCTACAGGATTATCATCTGATTATTTAAAACAGAAATTTCCAATTGTATCAATTTCTCAATATGGTGTATTAAGAAGTTTGAATGTACAAATTGCTGCATCCATAGTAATGTATGAATTTACAAAACAATGGAGACAAATTGAATTAAGTAAATTATAAAAAGAATTTTCATATATACATATGAAAAATAAAATATATAAATGAAATTTAGAAAACGAATTTTTAATTTAATATTTATAATTTTAGAAAAGTAAAAAAACAAATGAACAAACTAATTTTAGAACACAAAGATGAATTTAATTCTCAATGTTATTTCTTTGGAATTTTATCACCTAATAAAGGAAAACTACGATTTTGGAATGATAAGACCGAACTTATGAATTATTATGATTATATTGGAAAGACAGGTTATCAAAAGATTGAAGATTGGATTAATGATATGGGATATAAACCTGAAGAAGTATATTTCGGGTCAACTAAATACACTATAGAAAAAAACTTGAGTTTAATGGATTTTATTGATAAATATGATCAAATGTATAAGTTTCCTGAAGAAGCGGAACCTTTACATCAAGATGAAGAAATGAAAGAATTATCTTCAAATTTTGGCGGATGGTGTTTCTGTTGTAAGCGAACATGTTCGACATGTTCAAAGAAAAACATGTAAGTAAATATTATAACTTTTTTTAAGTTTGTAAAAACGGACATTTTTTTTATAAGAATTGGTGTTTAGTAGAGATTTGAATACGTAACAAAAACAAGCGTATTGAGAAGATGAGCTTTCTTGTGTCATTTGCATCCATGCTTCCCGGAACAAAACGGGGAGAAAATTGGGCGAAGGCGATGAAGGCAATTGCAGAAGCAGACGCAGCGGCGAAAGCTGTGCGGATAGCGGAGAAGAACGCCGAGGAAGCGTTTCTTGCGCTTTCAGCTGACGAGCAAGTTGAGCTTGTTCACGCGGCGTGGGTGGTGAATGCCACTCCTGAGCCAGTTCGGGCCAAAAAAGCATTGTTAGCGGCGTTATTGCCGTGGGCTGAGAAGAACTTGGTCCCGGAGGATGGGGATGAGGCGATGGAGATTGTTCCCAAGAAGAAAAGGAAGGTGGTGTTTGGAAGCCCCGCCATTAAGGAAGTTCCGAATTGTCTGCTTCAAAGCAGCGATCCGTGGAAATACAAGAAGGCCAAGTTTGGTCCGGATATGGAATACCCAGTAGCGCCACCAATGGCGGTTCTGCGGGCCAAGCGCCTAGAGGCAGAGTTATATCCCGATAACTATAAAAATGGGCATGGCAGTCACATCCATGTAAAACGATAGTGGGGGAAGGTGGTTCAACTACCTATTTTAAATAAATGCTGAATTAGATCATTAGGGTCCGAATATCTGAGGCAAAGTGCCAAGACGAGAAAGGAGTAATGACTAAAATTTTTAATATTGTGGTTTTTCCATATAACCATTTGAAGATAATTCAAATGATCCTTTTAAAGTATTCAAATGATTTGTTTTACCAATAAATCCTTCTTGAAACCATGAAGGTAAAATCCAATCTGAAATTATTAAATCATTTTCAATAAAATAATTTTCGTATACAGGATCACAAACTTCTTTTAAATAAATTTCATTTTGAAATTTAAATTTTTGATTCATAAAAGGATTAATTAATAATTCAAATAATTCATGAGTAAATAAAAAAGAAAGATTATTAAGTTTAGGATTACAAAATACATTTGCGAATGGAATATTATTTTCTAGTGTATGATAAGATTTTTTATGAATATGATTATCAAATATATTCATATAATATTTTCCTGAAGGTAATGGCCACCCAATTCTTAAATATTTTAAATTAGGTATTTCTAAAGACCAATCAATACAAAATTGTTTTAGTGCAAAAGAATTTTGTATTTTAGAAACTAATTCAGAAATTTGATTGTTATTATAATAAGAAGTTTTATTCAAAATAAATATTTCCATTCTTATTTTTAAAGTTGTTTTAGTTTTAATAAAAGATCTTTTCTATTTGAATCTTCATAAAGAATTTCATATTCTTCAGGTGTATACCAAATAATACCTTCTTTTTTATTTAGAATAGCATTACGAAATAATAATGATAAATATTGACATCTATGAATTTTAGTTTTAATATTATCAGGAAAAGGTTTGGAACTTAATAATTCAGCAAAAGAATTTAATAATGATTCAGAATAATTTGTACATGCTCTTCCACCAATATTTTTAGAACGAGAAACGGGTTCTAATTTATCAGAATCAGGATCTAAATTAAATAATATACTTGAATCTTTCATTGTAGCAAATATTAATTTACGAGTTGATAAGAATTTTTGTTTTAGTTCAATTACCCAATTAGTATACAAATCAAAATCATCACCTATTAAAGTAATTTTTTTATTATCTTTATAAAATTGTTGAGAACCTAAAATAAGAATATTATTTTGTAATTTCAGGGGTTTGGTGTATAAAGGTGAATTTGTCCAATCTAAATTTAACATATATTCTAATCTTTCTTCTTTAGAAAATAGATGATCAAGAACATACCAATCCAAAACATCTTTTGAAAATTCATCTTTCAAAAAAGAACTTAATTCTGATTTTTTAGAATCTAATAAATTTTGAATACTTATATTTTTATTAGTAGTTTTAGGAATTTCAATTTTAGTTAAGTCAATCGGATTATCTTCATATGGATCAGTATATAAATCTTGTATAACATCTTTATCAGTTAAAGAAAAAGAATAATAATTCTTTCTTGATATAATATGTCCTTTTTTACCTTGTTTATTTTTAATTATAAATCCTGATTCAATAGCATTTTGCAAAGTATATATAACAACATTAGGATCATAAGATTTTAATTTTTTTGTATTCAAAAGATCAGATTTTAGCCAAATCGGTTTATTATAAAATAATTCTAAGAAAATATCAAGTAACTCATCACGAATATCTATATAAGATGATAAAGGACGTTCATGATCAGGATCAGGTTCTTTTAATGAATTTTTACATACTAAATCAGATTCTTCACCAAAAACAGGAGAAGCTAATTGATGTAAACTTAAACTTAATTCTTTTTGATCTTGTGATCTTTGTTGAGGAATAGGTAATTCACGCCATAATTTAGGTAATCTATTAATATCTTGTTGTAAAGGACAATCCATAGCAGATTCCATAATAATATTTTTTATGAATGCTACTTTCTTAGCTTTGAATTCAATTTTAGTTCTATAATAATATTCATCAATTAATTCTTGTGATTGATTATCTTCTAATTTAGAAATATGTAAATAAATAGTACAATTTTGTTTTTCAAATGGAAGTAATTGATGTGAGCATGTACGAATACCTCTACCAACAACTTGTTCAATTCTACTCATATTCCACCAATAATCTAAAATATGAATTTGTCTTATATTTTTCAAATCAATACCTTCAGCAATAAATTTAGAACCAACTAAGATTTTTACTTGTTGTCCATTAGAATTTTCTTTACGAATTAACATATCAATAGCTTTTTTTTGATCTAATTCAGTTAATTCGGGAGTTAATAAAATATATTTACCTTTTGAACCTTTAGGAATTTCTTCGGATGTTTTTTTCATTAAAGTTTTTCCCATGGCATTAGAATATCCGTGTTCTTCCAAACACATAGAAAATAATTTACATCCTAATTCTTTTAAAGATGAATAAACAAAAATAATTCCATCAGATTTTTCAATTAATGATAAGATTAATGCAAATTTAGAACTATAATTTGAAACTTGTGAAGGTGCTAAAAAATAAGGTGTAGATTTATATTCATATGTACCATCTTCATTATTTGATGAAATATTAAATATATTACTTAAATATTGTTTATTTGATGGTAATGTACAAATAATTTGTGATTGGATTTGTGCGCCCATAGGTTTTAATAATGGAACAATTTCTTTTTGATATCCTTTTAAAAATGAATGACAAAGTGTAAGAATAGCTCTTCTATCTTTTTTCAAAATATGTTTATTAAAAATATCTTTTGTTGAAATTTGGGCAATTAATGAATCAGGTGGAGGTAATCGAAATGGAAAAGTTAAAGGATTATCACCTTTAATAAATGAAATATAATCTTGACACCATCCTCTAAATTTAGTTTCCATACCTTCTTTGAAATTTCCATCTAAATCAAATATTTTAGAAACTTGTAATGAAGAATTAGAATCTTGTTTTTTATCATTCCACAAAAACAAATTCAAATAATAAATAATTTCATCATAAGTATCGTACATAGGAGTAGCAGTTAAAAGAATTAATGTAATATTATGAGCAGTTTTAATAATAATTTCTAAAGCTCTTGATATTTTCTTTGATATATCTACAGAAGTTTCATCGGAATATTTAATATTATGTGCTTCATCAATAATAATAATTCTATTATCATAAGTTTTATGTATCCAATTTTTTATATGTTCAGAATTATTATTAAATTGTTCTTCATTTTCTAATTTATTTGCAAATTCAATATATCCTTGAAATTCATAAAATTCATCAATAATTTTTTTTGAGATATTAGACATACGTTGTCTAACTAATGGACTTGACCATCTTAAAGGTTCTTTTTGGATTCGTTGTAACATATCTAAATATCTACGACCAGTACATTGTTTAGATAATAATAATCCATCATTATCTTCATAAATATTATTTGTATTAAAAATTTGTTTTCTGAAATTTTCTTGGACAGGTGGATTAGCAATAACTAAAACTTTCGAATATTGAAATTCAGGTCTAATAATATATTCTTCAGCAATTTGAATTGCTGAACAAGTTTTACCTGTACCTGTACCATGAACCATTAAAAGAGATCTTGTAGGTGAATCAGGTGAAAGAATTCTACGTAAAAATTTTTGATGACTTTGTAATTTTGAGAATTTATTTGAACACATTTCATTTCTTAGAATTTTTAAAGTTTCAAGAGATGCTATAGGTAATGATTCAACTTTAGTTTCTTGTAATTCTGATTTATACATCCTTATTATACTAAAACGGAAATCTAAATTACTATTTTAATTCTTTATAAACAAAACTTTTGAAGAATGGAAAGATGTTTAAAATGTAAAAAGAAAACTTTACTAACATTTAATTGTAAATGTTTAGGAAAATTTTGTATGAATTGTAAAATACCTGAAATACATTTATGTTTATATGATTACAGAAAAGAACAAAGAGATAAATTAGAAAAATTAAATCCTGTGATTACAAATATGAAAATTTCAAAAATTTAATTTATTATTTTTAACAAGTTTGTTGTACAGGTGGTGTAGCTTGAATTTCTTTAATAGTTTCAACTGTTTCATATATTTGCATTGCTACTTGAACAACCATTCCTACAGGTCCTAGTATTTTTGCTATAGCTGTAATAACAGGTACTAGTAATTTTACTATTTTAAGTGTATTCTTAAAAACTATGAATATTATTTTTATATTAAATCTTGGAAATCTAATGATAGGAGGTTTTATAATTGGTTTAGGTATAGGTTTAGGTATACCTGGTGGAGGCGGAGGCGGGGGTGGAGGCGGAGGCGGGGGTGGAGGAGGTGGTTTAGGTATAGGTTTAGGTATACCTGGTGGAGGCGGAGGCGGGGGTGGAGGCGGAGGAGGTGGAGGCGGGGGAGGCGTGGGGCCACCTAGCTTGGGTAATGTGACAGTATTTACTTTTTTAGGTAAAAATTGGAAAACTTGTGTAGGATTTCCACCTTTTCCACCAATACCTCTTAACACATTAGCACATTCGTTACCAGTTGTTTTACTAGCTACAACTGTCACACCATCAGCAAAAGCACGATCTGAAATACCCATCATAGTAGATGTAATTTTAAATGATTTATTTTGTAATAATTGTATAGCATTCTGAATTGTACCGCCTGTAAACTTAAATGGCAATTTCACACGATCTTTTTGCATTGACGTATCAATTGATTTAATACCATAAATAGATCCAGGTGTACCGTCATTACAATAACCTGAAATAATACTTGCAAACTCAATTTGAATAGCTAATGATGTATTTTCAGTTAATGTTACACCAAGCGTAGAAAATGTTTTATAAATTGGTACACTATTACCTAATCCATCATCTTTATAAAATCCTTCACCATGATCTACAATTTCAAAGTTAGCATATAATTGTGTTCTTTGACTAGTAGGATTGCTAGGGTATGTTGTTGTAGATGTAAATACATCGGGATTATCATCATTGGTTATTGATGGGCCATATTGAATATTCTTGATTTTTATTATTGCAGGTCTATCAGGAGTTATTACTCTTACATTTCTAGGGAAGAATAATGATGCTTCATATAAACTAATTTTTTGATTACATATACTAATGAATTCAGATATTGATTGTAAATCTCCTGATGTATAAAAATTTGAAGTTGGTATTGTAACACTCAACGCATTATTCTCATAATTTTCAGTATAAGTAGTTAAACTTGTATATCCTGTTGTTCCAGTTAAACCATCTAAATATAATTGTGTTCGTTTAGTTTCATTAATTATTCCACATCTATAAGCTGTTTCAACATTGTTTTGAATATAATCTATATAATATGGATTATAATTCTTTTGAATATCGGGTAAAACTGTATTACTAAAATATATCATATATTCTTTTGCCCATTTATATTCAGCATAAGTTACTCTATTAAATTCAACAATTGGTGTAATATCAGGATCTTCTACAGTTTGAGTTAAAATGAATTCATAAAATGTTTGACATCTAGCTAATAAATCTCTAGGTGTTACAGGTGGTTCTATGGCTGTACCAGTTGGATTTAGCAAAAATTTAGACATAGCTCTTTTTTGTCCTGCCATTTCACCAACACTTAAAAGTATACCATTCATTGCTTGAAAATTACCTACTGCTTGAACAACTTTAAATACACCTATCCATGTATCTTCGGATTTGAAAATATTTAAAAACCCATCTCCACCTCCACCTCCTTTTTTATAACTATCAACAATAGTATCTACAAGAACAAGAATAGCACCTAAAATTGGGAAAAAAATTGAAAATATAGCATAAAATTTTTTCTTTTCTGCTTCTGATTGTTGTTTTCTTCTTTCAATTTGAATTCCTTTCAATATACTTACATCTGTAACTTTTGTATAATTGGGTTTAATTTCTGCGCATTGTTGAGCATGGAAAGCATAAGGTAATATAGATTTATATCTATTTTTATATGTAATACTATGCTTACCTTGAGTTAAAAATAATTCGCTATCATCAATAACAATTAAATTGGGTTTATTATATGCCATATTTCCATAAATTCTATCAGCACTTCCTGAACCATAACCTTTAAATCGATCTTCTGATAAATCCTCGGCTATTGCTGCTTCACTATTTCTGTTGTCGTTTTTGTTTATACTTCCATAAGGTTGGTATAATACTTTATTAATTTCAAAAGAAGAAGTTACATTAACTCCTGATGTTCTCCAAGGAATTTGTTGATTCCTATCTGTTAAATTTAATATTCCTGATTGTGGATGTGAATTATTATTTTCTGATGATTTTCTATTTATAAAATTTGTTGTACGCAATAAAGATTCGAAAGTTGTTTCTATAATAGTACTAGCAGTACTAGAATATATTAAATCAAATGTATTTTTAACATCTTTAAATTGATATCTATTAGGATATATTCCTAATGTTTTAAAAGGTTCCGCAAATCCCGTATTATTACCTGAACCAAAATCTCCAAATGTTTTATTTGGCATACCTAGTGTTCCTCCAGGCATATTAAACCATGGAGTAGGATTTGCAAAATCACCAAATCGTAAACTTAATGTATCGAAATCATTTATAGTTAAAATTGGTATAAAAATAGACATATGAGTACCATCATATATTGCGCATTGTTTTTCAAATAAATCTTCATTGATTAAAGAACCTCCTTTATCAATATAATTTCTATCACGCATATAAACTAATTTAGATTGTCCAATAAAATTTGAAATTATACCTGTAAAATAAGCAATATCTTGTGATATTTGATCATATTCAGCTCTTAAGAGTGAATATGAAGGAGATAATTCTTGTAGCGGTATTAATTTACCTGTTGTACCTGATACATCGGCAAACTTTTCAGATAAATAAAATGTATTTGATGCCGTAGGCCCCTTTTCTTCCCCAGTAGTTTTATCATAATATACACCAAACCCCGAATTTCCATCTACTTCCAAGGGATAAGTATATTGTGTTGTTCCTCCATTAGAACTAATATAATTTGTATTTAATTGATATGATTTTACACCAGAATAATCAAATGAAGTTTTTAATGCGAATAAGTTATTATTAATTCCATCATTTGAAACACTTGATAACATTGAATTTAAATTTTCTATGTTTCTTGCATTATCTCCAGGTTTGATAAATACCTTACCGAATGAAGGTGTAGGATTTAATTCTAAATCTTTTGATAATAGTGGTACACCGTCATAATCAGGATAATATCTATCATTCATATAAAATCCTTCATACAATTCATTGACTAATGATAAATTAATATCTTTCCACTTTGTTTTAATTACATTCAAATTTCCATTTAACATAATAATATTTTGTTGGTATTCATAAATATGTTTGAGTAATCTAGAATAATAATACATTTGCGTATCCAAAAATTGATTTTGTAATTTCTCATATGCGCTATTTTCTGATGGTCTTAATGGTAATTTTGTATTTATATAATTTTCAGATGGACCACTTAGAATATCAAATATATTTCCAGGAGTTCCAAGATTTTGAACACCTAAATCTGATAAAAATGAATTTAGAACGCTTGTTTTTGTAAGACCTGTAAAATTTGATTTAATTAAATTATTTAAGCTTGTTGGAAAAGTTATAGAAGTATTTTGTAATCTTTGTAAACTATAAACTAGTTTATTATACATTAATTCAATTGTATCTGCAAATTTTTTACGTAGATTTGTAGCAAAACCTACTTCATGCCATGGATCGAATAATAATCCATTACCCCATTTAGGTTGTCCATAATCAATTATCCATTTACCATCTTGATATTTTAGTCCTTCATAATTATCTCTATCATTACCAGTTGTTTTTAGAGAATAAGTATATCTGCCAACTTCATTTTTTAGTAAGGTACCATTTCTAAGTGTTAATTGAGGAGAATAAGGAAATATTTCTACATCATCTCCGTCTTCATTAATTTGAGCAGTTCCAAATCCCCATCCATTAGCTTTAAATTGTAAAGTTGTTCCTTTAAAATCTACTAAATAATCTACAATATCTCCAGCATTATAAGATGTATTATCATTATATACTCCAGTATAACCTGACATACCTGAAGAGCCATCAGGTAAGTAATCCCATAAAGTTAAAGGTTCAGGAAGAGGTGGAGCAATACCTTTAATAGAAGAAAGATTGGAATAACGTTGTTGTGTTGTTCCTGCATAATTAATATTTAAAGGATTATATGTCCATTCCCATATAGCATTAGCAAATTCTATTTTAATAGGTTGTATTTTTAATATATTGTAATCATAAGCATAATCGTGTTTGAAATTATATCTTGCAGGCAATGGTCCAGTATAACCAGATATACCTGCAACATAATCCCAATATTTAGAATCAATTAAATCTTTTCTTGAAAATGTTCCAGCAGTAGCACCATAAGAATCAATATTTACAGGAATTAATGGTTCAGCAATATTATCATTAATTTTTGAAGCAAATATAAATCCACCATATTCAACTTTATCTAAATATCCATAAGTTATACCTGTATTTGAAGCAAAATTTTGTATATTTTCATTATCATAATAAAATTTATATGCTACATTTTTATATTTAACAACTTCTCCTACATTATAGGTTCTTGTTATACTAAAATTGGGTATACCGGCAATTTCTAAATAAGGATATGCTTTCCATACAGCATTGCCGGCTACAGAACTTATTGTCGGAGGGTCAATTCCTGAAATATTTGTTCCTAAACATGTATATATCTTATTGTCAGTAAACAAAACTAAATCACCAAAATCATATGAAAAATTTGAATTATAGGGATTAGGAACAACAAATTTATTTTGAGAATTTTTAGTTGTGAATGTAGCAGTTAAACCATACAAAGTTGTAAAATCAACAAAATCTTGATTTAGTTCAGGTTCTAATTTCCATACACCATTAGATTCAGGATATACAAATAATTCTGCTCCTGCAGAACCAATAACTTTCCAATATTTATCATAATCATCATTAAATCCAGGAGGAATACCTTTTCCAATTCCACTCAATAATCGTTCAGAACCTAAACATTTGAATGGAGCATTATTATGTATAACAATATCACCTTTAAAATATTCTTTTGCTGGATCGTATAAGGCAGTAAAATAAGGAGTTTCTTGTCCTGTAGGGCCAACTAGTGAATAATTTAATTCATTATAATTAAATTCATCATATTTTCCTTTTTTCCCAGGAGGAAAATTTTGATCAAATTGTGGTATATCGTGATATTCTTCCCAACATAATAATGAACTTAAAGTTCCTGTAATACCTAATGTTCCAGGAGAAACACCTTTAATATTTCCATATCTTTCTGTAGTATAGCATTGATATAATGAATGACCCGTAGTTCCATAATTATTAAATGATACAAAATCACCAACATAATATCTATAATTAGGATTGTATTCAGGAAATGAAAGATTATTTGCAGTATTTCCTGTAGCTGCAGCAACCCAATAATATTTATCAAATGGAGGAATATTCATAATAAAATTTTCATTTTCATCTACATTTGCTATTGGAGGATCCGGTTCTCTAGATAATATATCTGTTTTCATTTGTTTATATCTTGCATAGCTGCTCGATACATCATTCATCAAATTAAAATTATTAATCCAATTATTAAAATCGTTAATCTTATTTGTATAAACTGCAGCTTGATTATTTAGATTTGTTATAGTTGTTGTATATTTCTGTAAGATAGGATTGTTATTATTAACTATATTTTGAACTAATATTAAATCATCATCAATATTACTACTTCCTGAAAATACTTCATCAACTTTATCTCTTAAATCAATCATAGTTTGACGAGCAAAAATATTATAAATTTGATTCACATTCATATAAATATTATCTCTGACATTATATGTTATTCCAGTATTTGACATTAAATTATAAAATATTCCTGATGTTTCACCACCAGTTGGACCATTTAAATATCTATTAAATAATCTATGTTGTTCATTTGAAAAATAATATTCAGTATTTGTTGGATCTAATTCAAATTTGTTTAATAATAAAGTTTTAATTAATGGAACAAATGTACTACTATAATCTCCTATTAATGAATTATATAATTGTGAGGTTGTTGTTGAAGGTGTAAATTTTATACCAGTATAACCCGCTAAGATTGTATTATATTGTGCAATATCATAAATAGCGGTACATCCAAACATTCTTGCATCATTCATTAATGATAAAAATTGATTATTTATATTTGTTAAACCTGTAGCACCAACAATACTTTCATCATATGAAGGTCTTAGAAAAGATGTATCTAATGTTCCATCCGTTGATGTATTATAAATTATTTTGTCCAAATATTTCTTTAATAAATTATAATCTGAATTATTTTGTTGTAACATAGTAGATTCCATTATGGTTATTCCAGCAGAATCAAGAACTTCACTAAAAAATGAAGGATATATAGATTTGGCTATATTAAAACTTAAATTTTGGTTATTTGCTGTTAATCCATCTAGTACATTGGCAATTTGATAAGCTTTATTTAAAAATGACATTAGAGATACACCTGTAGGACCTGTAACACTATCACTTAATAACAATTGTATATTTCCTGTAGTACATTTAAAATTATTATTAAATTGATTATACAAAATAGAATTTCCTGGTGTGTTAGGATAATTCTCTACGCCAAATACAGCCACTAAACCAACACCATTACTATAATTTATTCTAGCATCTAAATCTTTATATAAATAATCAAATACAAATTTACGATTGGGTAATCTATTAAATGGTCCTAATGAATTTGTAGGATTAGTTTTCAAATCTGAATAATAATTTATTAAATTATAGCCATAACTTCCATTAATTACTTCACTTTTAAAATAATCGATAGGAATTGTATAATCCAAATAAGATCCTGAAAGAGTGTCTGCATTACTTAAACTTTGTTCGTAATTTAATCTAGTTCTCCATGCTTCTATAGCTGCTTGTAAAATCGGAATATTCTGTAACATCCGGACCCTATTTAAAACATAAATAGAGCCAATTACATAATTCCCTATGTTTCCTATAATCCCACTAAACATAGGTGTTAAAAAATAATTTAAGAAAAATTTTCCAGTTTGAGGATCCCTTGAAAATATTTTTCGATATGTTGCTAGTCCAGTCGCTGCTGGTAAACCTCCGATTCCTGTCTTAGCCGATGTTACATCATAATAATCAAATGTTGGAGAAGTAGATATGTTTTCAGACATTAGTTTAGCAATTCTACGTAATAACGTAGGTTCATTAATAAATTTAGTTAAAGAATAATAATAATTTTTAGGTATTATTTGTTCATCATTTTGGTAAATAAAACTGGTCATAGCATTTATAAAACCTTGAGGCGGACCAATATATGTAGACATTCCAGGAAAATTTGCAATTCCTGATAATCCTTCACTATTTTTATCTGAATTAGGTACTAATCCAATATATTTCATTTGTGAAATATAATTAGTTTCAGATGTTTTAAATTCAAAATTATCATAAATTGCCTGTTTCAAATCAGAATTTGTATTTTCAGCTAATGCTATATTCGTTATACCTACACTTAATCCACCAGTAGTTTCAGGAGTTGTTCTAATATTCTTAGAAACATTTAAACTAATATTTAATTTCTTTTTATTATAAATTACAAAAGTTTGTAATAATTCAGAATCTTTATAGAAATTCAAGTTTGTTCCATCAAATGTAAATTTAAATACTGTATTCTCATCATAAGTTAATTCATTGTGTGTAGGAGTAGCAAATTGATCAGTTGAGACATTTAAGTTTTGCAGAGCATTTTGATATCTTGTTGTTAATGATGTAGAAATTAAATCGAAAAATTGAAGTAATACTTGTAAGAAAGGAATCTGTTGTAATTCTGATTTAATAGTATTTAGAATTGTTTCATCATAAGAAAGATGATATTCTAATAAACGTAATTTTTGTAAAATTTCTTGAAATTCTTCAGCTTTATCAGGATCAGAAATTTGTGAATAAAGATCTTGTAAATTTAATAATCCTTGTTTTATAGGATAACCAACTAATTTTTCTAATTTAGTAAACGAATCAAAATTATAAGTACCAATATTATTTTGTCTTCTATTTAAAATAGGTTTGTAAAATTTAGTTAGTTCTTGCGAACCTGAAATTCCTTCATAATCATAATTTCCAATAAAGAATTCTTCTTCTAATGCTACAGGTGAAGTAAAAATATTTGAAACTCTTTTAATTTCATTTAAGATTTTATTTAATTCAGTAAGTTGAAATTCATACATATCTCCAAAAATAATATTTTCTGAATATTTTAGACCATCATTTACAACACTGGTTTTATAAAATGCCGTTCCACCTGATAAATAAGAATTAGTTTCAAAATTATAAATTGATCCATCGGATGTTCCTGAATCATTTTTGTAATCATTAATAATAAAATTATAATAATATCCGCTTGAACCTAAATCATCTGAAAAATTAATTGATTTACTTGTAAATTTATCACATGTAAATTCTAATGAAAATGAACTTAGAGCTGTAGATCCTGTAATATTTCTAAAAGTTGTACCTACATAATTACGAATACCACTAGAACCTTGTATAGTTCCTGTTAAACCTGGCAAAGATTGTCCAGTTACACTTTTTACTGCTGAAAGAGTTTGATAACTTCCAGAAATATCATATGATTGATAAGTTATACCATCAAGAGGTTTAGAATTTATTGTACAATAACTATTTACATTTAATCCTGTTAAACCTTCTAAGGGAATTACACCATATGAATAAGCTGCTAATTGTCCGGTTGTTCCGGTAACACTTAATTGAATAATATTTAGTTGATCGTTAGAGTCGCTACCAAAAAATTGCCATCTTTGAAATTGTGAATAGCTATCAGTTCCAGTAAAAACATTTGTAAGATTTGCATTTGTTAATGGTGTTCGTAAACTACCATTAGTATCATAAGTCCAATTTTGTCCATCATCTGTAGAAAACCATACTGATATAGCACCACCATTCTCTTGACCTTTTACCAACCATGTTCCTGTAGAACCCATTTGTCCATTTTGAGAACCAATAGCAACATTCGTTATAGAATCTAATGTAATAACATTTTCTAAAGTATTATTCGTTACAGAAGAAGTCCATACATAAGTTGTAGGATCTCTTTTAAATATTCTTGATGGAGATGTATTTGTTCCTGCCAAAACTGTTCCGTTAAATTGATTTATATCTGCTGTAATAATTGAACCAGTAACACCGGTTACACCTGTCCATATTAATCCATCCTGAGATTCAACTATTGAATAAAGACCAGAAGCGCCAGGATCACCATAAACAATCCATGATGAACCTCTAATAACACCTTTAGGATTAGAAATTAGTTGTTTAGATCCTTGAATGGGTAACCATATTTCTCCATTTGCAGTATTTCCAGCTAAAATACTTATTGAATAAGAAGAACCTTCGCCAACAGCTACACCTATATCTGAAGTTTTATCAACACTATATCCTGTAATTTTATTCAAATAAGAATTATCGTATTTCAAATTTGACCAAGATAATCCATTTGTAGAAGTAATGAAATTTGAATATTGTTGGCCAGAAGCACCAATGTCACCTTCACCAAAAACAATAAATTGATTATTCTTTTTATCTCTATAAGATCCATAAGCTTTATAAATCGAATAAGGATTTAGAGTAGAAGGTGGAACTGCCCATCTTAAATAATCATCTGTAATTAGAATAGGATATTGAG
>SXGQ01490852.1_pt1 | contig 15642 bp, 19 predicted proteins | sample 3178371 | NCBI WGS metagenome assembly SXGQ01 (sample SAMN11356859, study PRJNA531348) | freshwater metagenome | isolation source: freshwater sample F1-20 | place: China: Fuxian Lake, Yuxi | collected 2017-12-25
ATAATATATTATATATTATATATTAATTTTTAAGAGTTCCTATATAATATTTTGGCAAAATAGTTTGTTTTACGTAACTAGGATGATTATTTGCTATAAATAATTGTGTTGCATCTTTTCCTAGTGCTTGCATAATAATTTTTCCACCTGGATGTTTTGGAATCCAAGAAGTAATATTATAAACCTTGTTTTCAATTATTGTCCAAGCATCTTCTTTTTTATTGTGTTTTTTTACTTCTTCTAGCGTTAGATTATTATATTGTTTTATTTTAATTTGTTTCATTTTTTTGCCACCTTTTTTTCTAGTAGCTGTATTATTTGTCATTAGTAAAGTTTCTAATTTAGTTATACAATTTTCAGATGTCATTAGTGCACCTTCGCACCATGCTTGGTATTTAGAATAATTCTCTCCAATAATAAAAACATTTGAGCAAGGATTTAATAGTTTAGAACTTACATAATCAGAATCTACATTCTTTTTCCAGCATGCCACACCGGCGTCCCAAAAATACATCTTAATATATTTACTTTGTGGAATACTTATGTTATATATACTAAAAATTTGATTTAGTTTTATATTTAATTTAGCTTTAACAAACTCAAGTCCTTTTTTGGCTAATAACAAGTTCCAATAGTTAGCATTAGCACTATCGCTATAACTAGACATAATTAATCCATTATTTGGATTAATAGGAATTACAAATTGCACCTGACTATTTGTAATTGTTTTTTCAATATTTTTAAACCATGTTTCACCGTTTGTTTTGTTATAAATTTCGTATATTCTTAATAAATTTATTGAATTTATTGAATTTAAATCTCTCAAAATAGGTTTAAATAACTCTAATTTTTCTAAAGTTTTCTTAGGAACAGCACATATTACGTATTTAGAATAAATATTATATATTTTAGCGGTTTTATAATTGTTTACTTCTATTTTAAATAGATTATTATTTGTATTTTTATTTTTATTTTTATTAGTTATATTTTCTACATTTGAGAGATTTAATAACTTTATATTTTTTAATTTATAAGACCTAGTTTTTTTTATAGCAATTATTAAATGTTCAATTATTTGTTCAAGTCCACCATTTAATGTAAAGAATTTTGTTTTACTATTATAATCATGTTTAAAATATTCAGTAGCATCATATGCATTAAACTCATTTAAATCAGAAGAATATTCAAAAACAGACGCCACTTTTTGAGAGAATGAAACAGAAACATATTTTTTTATTAATTCACATAAATAATATTTTTGCAGTATTGACTTACCTAATTTGGTAATTAATGGACTAAAGAAAAATTTGGTTAATTTGTCCATAATGTAATCTTTGAAGTGCGTTTTATTGTGCAATGTGCCATTTTCTGCTACTTCTATATATGTTTTTGTATTTGGTATGTCAACAATTTTAGGTGTAAGACCAAGTTCATTTATTAAATCATTAATTAATGGTTGGTGATGTCCAAGTCGTCCAGCACCTAAATCCATAATATAGTCTTGTCCATCTATTGTTTCTTTATAAGAATAAATTCGCCCACCATAACGTTGTCCTGACTCTAATAAAAGAATTTTTAAATGATTATATTTTTTAGACAATTTATATAAAGTATAAAGACCCGCTAGTCCGCCACCAATTATTACTAAATCATAAGTTATATGATTTTTTTTATTTTTATGTGTATTATTCATTGTATTATTATTACATTACTATAACATAATAATAATAAAATAGTAATAATAATTTATAAGTCTTATTATTTATTACCTATTTCCAATTACGACCAAGATTCTTGAAGCATTACGAGTATTGTTTATTGCATTTGTTAATACTTCTGAAGTATAGTTATATAAATTAACTATTGTTTGATTAATTGCTTCTGTTTCATCTGCTCCCGTCCAATTTGGTCTGGTGCGTTGGCGCATAGTTCTTAAATTATTATAATATAACGCAGCTTCATTATGGTTTCTTGCTACTCTTCGTTCAATTTGGGCTGCCATTGTTTGATTATTTAATGCTTCATTAAGAGTTATATTTGGAACAGTTGGTGGTTCTGGTAATTGTTGTCTCATAATATCTATTTGATTCTCTAGTAATTGTACTTGTATAAATATTATTTCGAGTTGTATTTCTTGTACTTGTTCCTCTTGTTCCTCTTGTTCTTGCTCCTCGGGTTCAACTATTGGTCTTCTACATAACGGACAGCTATTATAACCGGCATGTAAGGCGTTTTCGATACATTCATTATGAAATCTATGTCCACAACGTAATACTCTAACATCTTGCGTTAACTCTTCATTACATATTGGACATTGTTTACTTAGTTCAATATTTGTCTTAATTCTCTCAAGTATTATTTCTGTTTTTGGTGATAATTTTTTTCTTGTTTGTTTGCCTCTAACCCGTGTTTGAATTCGTGTTGCTGCCGACCTTTCTTTTCTTAATATTTTAGCTCTTTTTCTATCGTGTTTTCCTCTAAGTGTTTTTTGAATTCGTGTAGCTGCCGACTTTTTTCTTCTTGTTGATGAACTTTTACTACGTGAAGGCATTATATTATATAATATTATATAATATAATTATATGTCACTATATTATATAATATGAATTCCACTAAATCAAATTTAGCAAATAAAAACAAAAATAAAAGATCTATCTTTAAAAATGATTTATCACAATTATTTAAGTTAATAAGTGAAAAAAGAGGATTTTTTGCGCTAATTTTAGCAACTTTAGTAGCTCAACTTTCTATTACTTATTATGTAAGTGAAAATGTTAAAATAGAGGATGAGAAAAATGAAACTAAAGATGCTAATAAATTTAATCCAAAACTTATTGGTGCATATATAGCAGTATTTGTCTTAATTTTAATTTTAGCATTTATTACTATGCCTCCATGGTTAAAATTTATATTATTTTCTCTCTTTTCTGGTGCATTCGGTATAATTTTAGGATATAGAGAATCTGGATTAGACCCGAATATTGTTAAAAGTGCTTTAGTTGGAACGGGCAGTATTTTTGTTGCTATGTTTGCTTTCGGAGTAGCATTAATAGCCAGCGGTATTAAATTAGGTTTGACTTTTGGTCTTGGTTTGCTTTTTGCTTTATTGTTTTTAACAATATTAAGCATAGTTCAATTTTTTATTGCTAAATCTTCGCTTCTTAAAAAAATACTAGTTATTGGTTCACTAATGTTATTTTCGTTATATATTATGTTTGACACCAATAGTATATTACAACGCAATTATAATGGAGACTTTATAACAGCATCCTTAGATTATTATTTAGACATAATTAATATTTTTATTTCATTATTAAATGTAAACGAATTAGGTGATTTAGGCGACTAATTAATTAGATTTTACTAATAACTATATTAACTTCATTAGCCAAGTCTTGTACTAATGGGTCATTTTTATAATCGTTTATATATTTAATTTTTATAATTCCACTTGAAACCATAAGTTTCATACAATTATAACATGGATAATGAGTAATATACGCAATACATTCATTACAACTTACGCCTCGTTTTGCACAATCAGCAATTGTATTTTGTTCAGCATGAATAGTAGCAATATTATGATTATCTTTTATAATCATTTTGTGTTGGCAACCAGCAATATAACCATTATAACCTTGTGCTATAATACGATTAGTTTTTACAAATAAGCAACCAACATGAAGACGTTCACAAGAAGAACGAGTTGATGTTAATTCAACAATACTTTTAAAATATTCATCCCAAGATGGTCTAGTATTCATAATAATTATAAAAAATAATATTTATATAATTATTATTATTATTTTTAACATAATTATTTTAAAGTTTTTAAGGTATAGGAATAAATTTCCATCCCAAATCTTCACAAATTTTTTTCCATATTTGGTCTTGTTCTATGCGTTTTTCACGATCTTTTAACATAGGAAAATATGGTAAAAAACTGCGTTCATTTAACAATTCGCATAATTTATATAATGTATAATAATAATTTAAAAAATTCACTCTATCTTTAGGACAATATTTTGAATATGGTTTTTGTAATTCCATAAATAAATTACATAATGTTTCTTCTAGTTCAGCACTCATTATTGGAGGTCTTATTCCTAATTTATCTTTAATAAATGGTATATGTTCATAATATTTATTATAGCCAAGATTTTTCAATATTTCTTTGGTTTTTTTATTTGTTAATTCATTAAGACTTATACGTTCTTTTTTGATTTGATTTTTAATATTTTCAAATACTTCGTCGGGTATATTTGTACTTTCTTTTGCTTGAAATTGTGCTAATATTTCTTTTAAATGATTTATTCTTTTATAAGCATAAAAGCATACTTCTTTAGGTGGTTCTTTATAAGATGGTTTATCTATTTCTATCAAATATTTAATACTATTTGAACAATTAGAGCATATAGACATTCCTTCGCTTTCTACATAAACCATTTCTCCTTTTTTACATACATTACAAATATCTGATGGATAAATAAATTTATCATAGTTTAAGTATTTAGAATCAATATTATTAAAATATTTATCTATAAAATTATTATTGCCTATTTTAACAAAATTTTCGTCCTGTATTTTAGCAGTATTTGTTTCATTATTTATAGAATTATTTGACGGATCTAAAATATTTAATGAAAAGAATTGTTTTACTATATTATTTTTATCTGAATTATCACATGTTTCGCATGTAGATATACTCTTTTTATTTTCAAAATAATCAAATATATATTTAGAGTTATTTAAATAATAATTTTTTTCTTTGATTCTGAGAGATTTTATAATATTTTTATACTTATTAATATTATCTAATATTTCCAGTTTTTTTTTTGATTTATTTAACAGTAATTCAAGTTTTTCAATTTGTTTTAAATATTTAGGAATAACTACTTCTTCATTATGTTTAAAAGATTTTATTATTTCATTATGTTTGCTATCCAATGTTATTTTAATTGTATTAATTTTTTTCATTGATTAGAGATTATATTTTTAATATAGTAAAAATTTATATAATAATATTGTTTAATTATTTATTATTTAATTAAATTAATTATTATATTGTTTAATTATTTATTATTTAATTAAATTTATTATTATATTGTTTAATTAATTTAATTAATTAAATAATTATTATATTGTTTAATAATTTGTTAATTAAATTAAATAATTAATTAAATTAATTAAATTAAATTAAATTATAAAAAATTTTTTTCTTTAGGAATATTATAAAAAAATGGCTGGTGGATTAATGCAATTAGTCGCCTACGGCGCTCAAGATGTTTATTTAACAGGTAATCCCCAAATTACCTTTTGGAAAGTGACTTACCGTCGTCATACCAACTTTGCGATGGAATCAATTGAACAAACTTTCAATGGTCAAGCTGATTTTGGTCGTCGCGTAACATGCACTATTTCACGCAATGGTGATTTAGCTTACCGCACCTATTTACAGATTACTCTTCCAGAAATTAATCAATCGTTAGGAAATAGCAGTGTATATGCTAGATGGTTAGATTTCCCAGGTGAGCAATTAATTTCACAAGTAGAAGTTGAAATTGGTGGTCAGCGTATTGACCGTCAATATGGTGACTGGATGCACATTTGGTGCCAATTAACTCTATCGAAAGAACAAGAACGTGGTTACTATAAAATGATTGGTAACACTACTCAGTTAACATATATTTGTGATCCACTCTTTTCGGAAGTTGATGGTCCTTGCTCTGCTGATGGTGTTCGTCAAGTATGTGCTCCACGCAATGCTCTACCTGAAACAACTTTATACGTTCCATTACAGTTCTGGTATTGCCGTAATCCCGGTTTAGCTCTACCTCTAATTGCTTTACAATACCACGAAGTAAAAATTAATTTAGATATTCGCAATATTGAAGAATGCTTATGGGCTGTAAATAATATTAATGGAACTGGTACTAAAATTACCGATGCATACAAGCAGTCGCTAGCTGCTGCTTCGCTATTTGTTGATTACATTTTCTTAGATACCGATGAACGCCGACGCATGGCCCAGAACCCACACGAATATTTAATTGAACAGCTACAATTTACAGGTGATGAGTCAGTTGGTTCATCATCAAACAAAATCAAATTAAATTTAAATCATCCATGCAAAGAATTAATATGGGTTGTTCAACCAGATGCAAATGTTGATTATTGTGCGTCAACAACTGCTAACGCAGATTTAAATAAATTATTAGGTGCTCAACCTTTTAACTACACAGATGCTTTTGATGCTTTACCAAATGCGGTTCATGCTTTTGGTGGTAAAACCAATATAACTTCATCTGGAACTGGCAATAAGTTTATTAATGCAAGTGGTATGTTCCAAGACCCATTTGCTAACGACATTACTGTAAGTACTGGTAATGCTTGGGGTACTTCTAATGAAACCGACTCCGGTGTTTCAGATGCGGGAACCTTCGTTTTAGCTGAAACTGCCTTAGATATGCATTGCTGGGGCGAGAACCCAGTCGTTGTTGCCAAATTACAGTTAAATGGCCAAGACAGATTTTCGGAACGTGAAGGCACATACTTCGATTTAGTTCAGCCTTTCCAGCACCATACTCGTGCACCAGACACTGGTATTAATGTTTACTCGTTCGCTCTAAGACCAGAAGAACATCAGCCATCTGGCACATGCAACTTCTCGCGAATTGACAATGCCACCTTACAGTTAGTTCTATCTAATGCTACAGTTTCAGGTGTCGCGACTGCTAAAGTCAGGGTTTATGCCGTTAACTACAATGTGCTCCGCATTATGTCGGGCATGGGTGGTCTAGCTTACTCAAATTAAATAATAAATTATTTAATTTTTCAATTAAAGTTTTTTTTATTTAAAACAAAACTTTAATGCTTTAAATATAATATTTTAAATATATAATCATTACTATGAATACATCTTTAGTTATTAGTAGTTTTTATATTACATATATTTTTTTAATTACCACTTCAGTAATTACATTTATTGAAGCATTGCGAAGTCCTATTCCACAAGTTCGTCATATTTTAAATTTAGAAACATGTATTTCTGTTATTGCTAGTTATTTTTATGGATTATTTATAGAACAAATAAATAAATCAAAAAAAAACGAATCTGTAAAAGATGACTTAACAAAAGATGACTTAACAAAAGATGAAAATCTTGATTCTGTTGATAATATTCCTTTAGAAAAAATTAATAACATGCGCTATTCTGATTGGGTAATTACCACTCCTTTTATGTTATTGGCTCTTTCTATGTTATTAGGGTATGAAAATAAAATAGCAGTAAGATTTAAATCGTTCATATTAGTTTTAATTTCAAATCTTTTTATGTTGGGTTTTGGATATAGCGGAGAAATATGTTTACTTAATAGAAATTTAGCAAGTTTTATAGGTTTCCTATTTTTACTTTTAACATTTGGTATAATTTGGAAACTTTTTATGTCAAGTTTGAAAGTAACATATCAATCTAAATTAATATTTTGGTTGTATTTAGGATTATGGTCGTTATATGGTGTATTTTATCACACAAATGAAGCAACTAAAATGATAGGATATAATATGTTAGACTTGACCGCCAAAGCATTTGTCGGAATCTTATTTTGGTTATATTTAACTAAATCTGTAATATTTTAATGTAATATTTTTATATAAATGATTGATATTTCAAATATTATGATAAAAAAAGAAGAAACAAAGAGAGAAAGAAAGCATAATGCTGTAAAATTACCTACTAATATAGAACAATCGAATATACCTATTTATGTTAATTATTATAAAGAATGTTATGACCAAAAAAATAAATGTTATAGAGAATATTTTAAAATAGAAAAACATCCTCACAATATAACCAATAAATTATATGTATCATCAAAGTCAAATAAAATAAATATATTAGAAAAATTAGAAGAAATAAAAAAAATGTTATTAACTATTGAAGAAGAATATGAAATATATAAGAAAAATACACAAGTTGTAAAAGATGAATCACAAGTTGTAAAAGATGAATCACAAGTTGTAAAAGATGAATCACAAGTTGTAAAAGATGAATCACAAGTTGTAAAAGGCGAAAAACAGATAGTTAATATTTCACAAAATAAAAAAATTTCAATTATTTTACCAAAATATATTACTATTAGAAGGCACGAAACATATGCCAATAATTATTATTTAATATATGATAAAAAGTCAGGTACTAAAAGAAATACATTTAGAGCATTATGTTCAACTTCAACATTATTAACTACCAATTTGGAATTATTTATAAAAAAAATTGAAGAAAAATTTACTACATAACACATTATAAAAATTATATAAATATAATATTATTAGTAATCTTGTAATGTTTTTAAAATTAAAAACAAAAAATTATAAATTCAAAATATTACTCTTAAATGATGATATAATATATTTAGTTAATAATTTAACAAAGATAAAATGTCATGTGTGCAATAAAAAATATAAACTACAGCACGATTTTTATAAGAAACAAAGCAAATTTTATTATTGCTCCAAAAAATGCTATCATTTTATTTAATTAAAATGGATTTTTTGCTTCTATTATCCACTGATCACATTGTTTATCCAAAATCCTTGTATTATTAAAATGTTGTTTTAATAATTCAATAATATTTACGCTATGTGGTCCGGGTGGATCGCATTTATAAACTTTATCAATAATACCTATATACACTAACCCATCTGGATTTAAAAGTTCTTTAATTTTATTCATTATTTCATTATATTGTAAATAAGGCATATTCCATAAAAAGCATGTAATTACATCAAATTTATTGGAAATGTCCATAGTTAATAAATTTTGCTTTAGAAGTGTAATTTTCTTATCAACCCACATCTCTTCGAAGTGCGAAGAATCTATATCAATACCTAGCACACTTGATGCGCCAACTTTTACTAAATTTACACAATTTGCCCCATTTCTTGTTCCAATATCTAAGCAAGTTTTATTAATAAAATTACAAGTATTTTTATATAATTGCTTGTAAACTTCGTCAGCATAATAATCACTAATCATTTTTTATAAAATAATTAAAAAATATTTTTTTATTTATTATATCAATTTTTTTTATGCTTTAATAAAATATTAATATTAGTATAAATCATCATTTTTAAGATACCTACAATATATTGAGTCTTCTAAAAAACTTACTAAGCGGTCATAATTAATATCAAAGAAGCATTCTATTTTATCAAGAATTAATGATGCTTCATCGTGTGGCATTAGTTCCTTCGTTCTTGGTTCGCGTAATAATGTATTATATACATAAGTTGTTATAGGAATAGTTTTACAAATTATGCGACCTTTATTTATATATCCAATATAATCACGAGCAAATGACATAGTTATTTGAAATGCTCCATAATCTACTACTTTACTTCTCCTATATTTAAAATATTCATCTATCAAATATTCATCTGAATAAACATAATAAATTTCTCTTATGCATAACTTTTTAAATTGATTTTCTATAAATGCTCCTGTAATTAATTCATAATTAGTTTTATTTATTAGCATTTGCTCAATTGGCATTTATTATTATTCATTATTTATTAATTATTTATTAATTTTTTATCAATTTTTTATAAAACTCATCAATAGTTAATCCAGATTTATCAAATTCATTTTTATAATAATTTGATTTATTATATTCACCTTGATATTTTATATAATAACCTAATTCATTTGAAAAATTACCCTGTGACCATCTAGTTGAACCATTTATATTTCTAACAGAATACATTACATAAGGAAACTCTTTAACAAGATGTAATACATTATTTTGTACCAAATGAAATTTTATTAATTGTTCTAAATTCCAATCACTTGTTATTTTCATTTTCATAAAATAATTATTTGATCTTAACACCAAATTATTTAATATATTTAAATAGGATTCAATATTATTTTTAGATAAAATAACATGTCTATCTGTATAACCACCATAATGTTCTGAATTGGGTATCCATATACAATTTTCATTCATATAGTCTACTTTTGGATGAGGTAATTTATAAATATAATCACTTCTTGTAATAATAAATCTGTCGTATTTATTTATTAAATCATTATCAATTAGATTTTTTAATAAAAACCATCTAAAAAAAATTAATATACCAGCAGAACCAGAGGATGTTCATTATATTTATCTTTTATTCCTCCTAAAAATTGGTTTTTTACTTTCAAAAATTCACGCCAATATAGATGTTTTTTATATGTAATTACATTTTCTTGACTAACTAAATCAATATTATTACTATTTCTAATACCATATACTTGATTTTTCCATAAATCATCTGAAAAATCTTTTGTATGTATAATAACTTCATCATCATTAAAATCATTAATATTTATTATATTTTCATAATTTCCATAATAAGTAATATTTTCATTAGATATTTGTGGCGTTTTTAATTTTCCATATAATGCATTAACATTAGTGAGACATTCATATTTTGGTTTATTTTGAGATATTGTATTATAAGCATATTCAAATGCATCTCCAAAATCGTTTGGTTCGTTATATAAAAATTTATATTTTGCTAATTTATAAAATGGATTATTATAATCGTAATCAGGAGTAACTCCAATACATACACATAAATCAGCATTTAACTCATCTATAACATTTTTTTTAAAACTATCAAAAGTTAATTCACTTGCTCTTGTTTCACATAAAATAATTACAATTGTTTTAGACATATTATATATAATATATTTTAAACAATATATTTTAAACAAAAAATTGATTTAATATTTTATTAAATTTATTATTAACATTAATATTATATTATGGCACTATTTACTCAAGAGGTTGTTGCGATTATTGATCGTTCGGGTTCTATGTCTGGTAAAGAACAAGATACTATTGGCGGAGTAAACTCTTCGCTTGAAGTTATTAAGCAAGATTTAAAACCAAATGAGCAAGTAAATGTATCTATTAAATTATTTGACCATGAAGAAAAAATGTTAATTAAGTCATTAAATATTAATGATGTTAGACCAATTGAATTAAGACAATTTGTTCCGCGAGGGCAAACAGCATTATATGATGCTATTGGTTCTACGCTTACTTATTTTATGGAGAAAAAACTGCATAATCCAAATTGTTATGACAAGTGTTTAATTTATGTTGCTACAGATGGTTGTGAAAATTGTAGTAAAAAATTTAATGCAGATTCTCTTAAAAAACTTATTGACAGCGCACAAAAATCATACAATATTGAACTCCTTTATTTAGGTGCTAATCAAGATGCTATTTTAGAAGCATCAAAAATTGGTATTTTACCAACTCATGCAATTAATTATAGTGAAACAGAAGAACATTGTATGTCAGCATATAGGTCTGTTGGAAATGTTGTAAATAGACAAAAAAGTAGTATGGGAACTGCGTTTACACAAGTAGAACGTACACAATCTTATGTTGCCACACCACCGCCAACTCCGCGTAGTTCTAATTGTGAGCCGCCTCCTTTAAGGCGTCAAAAAAGCGTTAGACACTATAGTAATTAATTTAATTAATTAATTTCTTTGATAAAATATTATAAAGACAAAAAAAACAAAAATCGAAATATAAATAATACATACTACCGCTAATTTATTTTTTTTATAAAATAAATTAAATATTTTATAAAAAATTTATTCATACATTGGGTGGGGTTCGAACCCACGAGGCCGAAGCCATGCGAACTTGAGTCGCACCCCTTAGACCACTCGGGCACCAATGCTAAAAAAATGAATAGATTGCTACAATCTATTAATTTAACTTGTAAAATAGTCTTTATATTAATTTTTTAAATTATAAAACATTTTTTAAAATAATAAAACATATTTTAAAATAATAAAACATTTCTTATAATATTATTAGTTTTAAAAATTAAAGGAACATAAAAAATTGAACATATATTTAGTATGTATAATTTTACTTGGTCTTTTTTTTTCATATACACATAAACATAGACAATATCGAATGTTCCATATGTAGCCCAATAACACCATACTAAATTTGTTAAACATGCAATAAACGAATGAACTAATGTAATGCTTTTAGGTGTATAAATGTTTATATATAAAACTGGTAAATTATGCAAAACCATATTTCCAATATGAAATACAGGCAAAGAAATTTTTTTTCTAATAGACATTCTTGTAAAACATGTATTGTCAATTAAATATGCCCCATTAAATGTAAAAAAAATTAAATGAATCCAACAATAGTTTATACTATATAAATAATCATAATCTATATAATTAGCATAAGGTTTAAAATAACATAAGGCAAATAATGCCAAGTTAAAATTTGTGAAGGGAATAACTTTATCCCGAATTATAAACTCCACAAATAAACCATTAATAAATTCCATAAGTTACTATTAATAAACAAGACATAATATTTAAATTATATTATAAATAATTATAAATAATATTATATTTAATAGTATATAAAATATGGAATACAGGCAAGGAGCACCAAAAAGTGCAAAAAAAACACAAAAAAAACTAGTTCGCAAAACAAATAAAAGACTTAAGCAAACTAAAAAAAACAAAAACCCGGACATCTCAGTAGAAAAATTAAAACAATTATGTAAAAAACATACTATAATAACGTCAGGTTCAAAAAAAATAATGGCACAACGCTTATGGAGAATACGAGGTTCGATGCTTGCAAGCAAAGATTTAGAATTAATTTTTCATTTGTTAGATAAATCTCAGCAAAAAAAAGCAACACTACGAATTATTAATAGAGTTAGTAAACCAATAACTGATTATAAGGGAATGTATGAAGTAAATAAGAAACCAATAAGTTCTATGACACGCGATGAGTTAATAAAGAATTTACAAAAATTTAGAGACAGTTGGGAAAAAATCACTACTAGAAATCAAGATTTATCAGACGAACGTTTAAATGACGAATCAACAGATAATTTACGAAAATTAATAAAATTTTATTATAGTAATAATGCTAAACTCTTGGCCGAGGATTGGTTACGCAAGTAATAATAATATTTTAATATTTTAATATTTTGATAAATTAAAATTGATAACATTTTAATTTAATGTTTTAACAAATAATCATAAACACTATACGTTGTAATGGCACCTATTATTGTATCAATTGATGGAAATATTGGTTCTGGAAAATCAAGCGTTGTGCGTTATTTTGAAAAAAACTTCGCAAATTATTGTGCATCAAAAGATTATATTTGTAAAATCTGCTTTTTACAAGAACCTGTTTCTATTTGGGAATCAATTTGCGATGAAAACGGAAAAAGTATTATTCAACACTTTTATGAAGATAATGAGCGTTATAGTTTTGCATTTCAAATGATGGCATATATTAGTCGTTTGTCTTTATTACAAGAAGCGCTAAAAGGAGATTATGATGTTATTATTACTGAGCGCTCTATTTATACAGATAAAAATGTGTTTGCCAAAAGTTTACATGATTGTAAAAAAATGAATCTTATTGAATATCAAATTTATTTAAAATGGTTTGATGAATTTTCAACTATAATCAAAACTATTAAAATGGTTTATATTAGAACTAGTCCTGAGATTTGTGATATGCGCGTAAAAACTCGCGCTCGATTAGGAGAAACTATTCCACTTGAATATTTAAAAGATTGTCATCATTATCATGAAGTATGGTTAAATAATCCTTTAAAAATGGAAAAAGGTTTAGTGTTAGTTATTAATGGTAATGAAGAGACTAATACTAGTAATTTTATTGAAAACACATTTTATGATGAAGTAATGAGAAAAGTATATGACTTTGTATTTACATTATAAAAGTTTTATTAAATAATAACTAATTGATACTTAAAATTTATAATTTAGAATTTTTTTATAATATTTTGCTATATAATATATGCCATCACCAAGAAGTCTAAGTAATAAAAGTTTAAAAAATAAAAACGCTGTAAAAATTCAAGCAATTTTTAGAGGACGCGCTACGCGACGAAAATTATCAGCCTTAACAAAAGCTAAAATAGAAGACGAAGCCGAGCGTCTCTTCAATAAAGCAAATAAAGCAAAAGCAAAACAAGCTCTTATAGATATGGGGCGCGAGCACCTTAAAAACGATCCTGAAAGTATTGAAGTTATGCTATGGGAATTATGGACTGAACAAAGCAACAAGGAACGCGAAACATGGATAACTAAAGCAAAAAAAAACTTACTAAAACCAAGTAAAACTAAGTCTTATAAAAAAGAAAATGAAACATCAAAGCAAAAAGCAAATTATAAACGATGCCCTAATGGCACAAGAAGAAATAAAATATCTGGACTATGCGAAAAAATATAATATTATATATTATTATGTATGACAATAGTATAATACATAATAATACTAAAAAACACAAATATACTTTTATCATGCTTCATCCAATGTTTTCAGATTCTACATACTTCAATGATTATATTGAGTATTTTAAAAACAATTGTGCAATTACTAACAATATTAAATTTATTTTGCCAGAGTCTCCATTGATGGATATAGATTATCCAAAAAATAAACAATATAATGTTAAATCATGGTATAATTATTATACTTGCTATAATAATCTAAATAAATTAGATAAAATAAATAGTAATGAGTTTTTACTACAAACACACAAAATTGCGTCCATTATAAATAATGAAGCCACACTTTTAAAAAGTTATAAAAATATATTTATATTAGGGGTTTCGCAAGGAGGGACATTATTATTTAATATCTTAAAGTTTTTGCCTAAATCATTGGGAGGATTGTTTTGTATTAAATCTCTCTATATGTATAAATATATACATTTAAAAACCAATAAATATACACCACTATATTTTTTTAGTGGAAATAAAGATGATGTCTATAATTTAACATTTCAAATAAAATGTTCAAAATTATTAGAAGCTAATTATAATATTAGTTGGACAATTATTGATGGACTAGATCATTATGAAAAAACAGAAGAAGAATATATGTTTGTATTAAAATATTTTTTACTAAATATATAATGTTTTAAGTGTTGTTAATATTTGTATTATTTGAATTATTTGCATTATTTGCGTTATTTGCATTTTCTATTTCATTAATAAAATTGTATGTATTATTTGTAAAGTTTTTTAGATTTTTAGACAAATTTTTCAATTTATTAATAATTAAAGTAATTCGCGCTACTATTATGGAATCACTAATATAGGTTATTTTTAATTTTTCTAATCCAAGTAATGCACCATCTATTGCCTCTCTTAATGTTTCTCCTTCTTCATTATGTTGTCCACTAATTATAAAATCGCTTATTTTTTCTATATTATTACTTAATTCTTCTAAATATGTTATGCTTGTTTCTCTATTATAATTATTATACCAACGCGTTATTGGACTAGTGTAACCAAAAGAATCAACACATAATTTAGTTGAACCAGGCAAAGTTAGCACTCCTAATTTATCATTGTCTACTAACTGTTTAATAACTTCTAAATCTAATAATATATGATTAATAGACATTTTATTATTATAATTTATAAAATTATTAATATTAATTATTAAAATTATTAATATTAATTATAAAATTATAAATGCGTTATTTTTTTATATTAAAATAACTGCTATTACTAGTTCCTTTATATTGTAAAATATCTAT
>SXGQ01842342.1_pt1 | contig 15642 bp, 10 predicted proteins | sample 3178371 | NCBI WGS metagenome assembly SXGQ01 (sample SAMN11356859, study PRJNA531348) | freshwater metagenome | isolation source: freshwater sample F1-20 | place: China: Fuxian Lake, Yuxi | collected 2017-12-25
GTACCCGAAGCACCACTCAATTCCCTGCAGCAATACATCCGCGAATTCGTTTGGCCTGCAAACACGAATGGATGGAACGGATTCATGGGATGGATCGGGAACCTGTACACCTACGACCTGATCTTTATGACGCTGGGCGTGCTGGGCGGCATCATCGCCCTGATACAGATCAGAAAACAATCCAACCCCTTTGCGTTTCTTGTGGGTGCCGTTTGGACCCTGCAAGTCGCCCTTTGGTTTGGCATATCACCGGAACCGCGATTCATCGCCGGCGTGTTCGTGGTTGGACAATTCCTGCTCTGGCTACACCTGGTACGGCTGCTACCCGAACGGATCATACAGCCCGGGCGAATCCAAACCACGCTGGTAGCCGCATTCATTTTGCTGAACGGCGGACTCCTGTACGGAAAATGGACGAGCGAACGATCCAATTATGTCAATGGAATATGGCCCTTGGCACTGCCCAAACCCGAAAGCCATATTTTTACCAAGCAAGGGATCGAGTTTCACATACCGGAAAAATGGGATGGGAATTGGAATGCCCGCTGCTACGGAACGACCCTGCCCTGTGTTTATGACACGCTCCCTGGTGTTCGTCCGCTGGGCAATAAAATTGAAGAAGGCTTTTATGTGGAAGAGTACCAACCCAGAAATATCCCATAAGATCAGTTTCATCGTCCCCTGCTACAACGAGGATAAACTGGTTGGCCCCCTACTGGATACCCTCCACCAAGCCACCCAACAATTTTTCAAAGACGTTGAGATCATCGTCGTCAACGACGGCTCCACCGACAATACCCGCACCGTTCTGGAAACCTACTCTCAACGACCCGGTTTTTTGATACTGCACCATCCCGTCAACCGAGGAAAAGGCGCCGCCATCCGCACCGCACTCGAAAAACATAGCGGCACCCTCGTGGTTTTCCAGGACGCTGACCATGAATACGATCCGGCCGACCTGCCCGAGCTGATCCGCCCGCTGCTCGACGACCGGGCCGACGTCGTTTACGGCTCCCGCTTCGGGAGCGGCAAACCCAAAAGAGCCCTGTATTTTTTTCACGCCGTGGGCAATCGGTTGCTCACGACACTGACGAATATTTTAACGGGCCTCACCCTCACCGACATGGAAACCGGCTACAAAGCCATCAAAAGCGAGATCCTTTCCACACTCATCCTGCGCGAAAATGGGTTTGGCATCGAGCCCGAACTGACCATGAAACTGGCCCGGATAAAAAACATCCGCTTCTATGAAGTGGGTATCTCCTACTATGGACGATCGTTCGAAGAAGGAAAAAAGATCAATTGGAAAGACGGACTACATGCCCTTTACTGCCTACTCAAGTATCGCTTCCTGACATGAACGATCCGATCGGATATCAAACGCTACAACACTTGCAAGAAGCACCCGTCTTCAACCAATGGGTGGTGGAACAGTTTATGCCATACCTGAACGGACCCGTTTTGGAGATCGGATCCGGCATCGGCAACCTCACCGCCTGTCTTCTGCAAAAAAATTTGGAGGTCACCGCCACCGACATCGATTCCGAATACCTGGCGCTGTTGAAAAAACAATTTGGCAATCACCCACAGCTAGGCCTCGAACACCTGGACCTCGACCAACCCCTTCCGCCCGACAAAAAGACCTATCAGACTATTTTACTGGTCAATGTTCTGGAACACATCCCCGAACCGAAAAAGGCCTTGGAGGGACTACGCACCAAACTCGCCCCGCACGGAAAGATCATCGTGCTGGTGCCAGCCTACCGTTGGCTCTATTGCCGGCTCGATCGTGAGCTCGGACACCACCGCCGCTACGAACGAAACACGCTCGCAAAGGAATTGAACGACGCCGGATACCACTTGGAAAAAATAAATTCTTTCAACGCCATGGGATTATTGGGCTGGACCCTCTGGGGAAAACTTCTGAACGGTAAGCTGCTCCACCGATCCTTGATCAACACCTACGAGAAACTAATGCCGCTGAATAAGGGCGTGGACAAACTATTTCAAAACCGGATCGGCCTCTCGCTGATCGCCATCGCAACGGCCAAATGATCTTCAGCCTGCTGCTCGGCATACTCACGACCTGGATTCTTTTTTCCTGGGGAGACCTGCTGAACCAATGGCTGCCCGCTTCCGATTCTCCCGCCACTGCATTTCTCACCCGATACCTGATGGGACTGATTGGTCTGTGCTTTTTTGCAAACGCGCTATCACTTTTCATCGGACTGAACCAGCCGATCCTTCTCTTGATACTTTGTATGCCGATCCTGCACCAACTCCCCAACCGAGCTACCCGGCATCGACTCACTGAAACATTTCTTCCAAACAGCCGTCCACTACAACTACTGATGCTGGTGTGTGTGGTGCTCCTGCTCGCGATGCATGCCTGGGAAATAAAACACCCTGATTCGCTGAGCTATCAAAATGAACTGATCCGGTACGCCCTGCGAGCTGGTCACCCCACCGGACTGGTTCAAATACAAAATCCATTCGGATACGGCGGTGCCTGGTACGCCCTGAGCGCGCTGTTCAGCTTCCACTTTTTGACCGGGCAACTGATGACGTTTGTGAATCTCTCTTTTATTGGAGTGATCATTCTCTGGCTGATCAAACAGCTCGATGCGGCGGCCACCAACAAAAACCTATTTGCCCTGACGGGATACCTCTTGCTACTGGGCATCGGCTTCTACGAGTATAGTTTTTTCCGACTGGCACTTACTTCAGCCGCCGCCGACACGCCGGCGGCGTTATTGGGAATGGCCTCGCTGCTCTATTTCCTTCATGAAAAAAGAAGGGGTTGGTTGCTGATGGCAGGATGCGTATCAGCCGTAACGATCAAATTGAGTTTGGCGCCGATTCTATTGCTGCCCGTTTGGCACTTATGGAAAGCCGCGCATCGCCGTCAGGTATTGTCCATGGCCGCGATCGGCATCTTGATCGCTGTGCCATTTCTGGTAAAGAATATACGATCTACCGGATACCTGCTCTATCCGGTGCCGAATACACAAATCCTGTCGGCCGATTACACGCCATCCAAGTCTGCCGTACAAGCCGAAGCCGATTATATCAAGGCGTATGCCCGAAAAGAAAACACGGTACGAAACCAGGATGGTACTTGGTCAACCTTGAGTCCCTCGATGCAACAATGGATGCCTCCTTGGTGGAAACAACAATTGCCATCGGAAAAAGCGATGATGATACTTTTTTTTATCGGGCTTTCCGGCGCACTGATCTACCGCAAAAAACTTCAACTTCCCCAACTGCTCTACTGGCAATTTCTGATCACGGTTTGGGTGGGCTGTCTGTTCTGGTTATATCAAGCACCCGCCATTCGATTTGGCTCGGCTTTTCTGCTGGCACCCTGGTTGTTGTATCTCTATCCGCTAAAAAAAGAAGACAGGCCACCATCCAACTTGGTTCCTGTACATGACTGGAAGATCCGTTTGTTCGAGATCGGGCCATTGCTAACAGCCCTTGCCTATCTCGGGTATCGCCTCTATTATTTTATGGATGTGTCGGCGCTGTGGTGGCCGAAGGGACCGGTCTTTTAGATAGAAGTGTCGCGAAGCCGATCGCCAACGGCTCGGTTCATGACCTCTTCCGTAATGGGTCTTGCTTTTTCTTCCGCTTCTTTCATCAGCGAGGACAGCTGCTCCAGGCTCGCTTGCTGCATAGCAGATTCCATCCGTTGGCAATGAGTGGTTAGTTCTTCTGCCTCTTTCGGAGCGATCCAATCTTGGTTGGTGCGTAACAGTTTTTGCAAGTTGCGCACCATGGTCTGAGCCTCTTCGATCAAGGAGATCCGAGTACGGGCCTCTTTATCTGCTTCGGCATGCGTAAACGCATCCTGTAATTGTTGCTCGACCAGATGGTTGGTCAGTGCTTCGGCGGGATTTACGACTACTTCTTGTCGAGCGCCACTGCGCGTTTCCTGGGCTTCTACCCGCAGCAGACCATTGGCATCGATCTGAAAGCGAACATTCAACTTGGGGAGTCCCGCCGGCATCGCCGGAATACCCGACACTTGAAAGCTGGCAAGTTTTCGGTTGAATTCAATGAGGTCACGCTCCCCTTGGTAGACGGAGATCTGTATGGAGGTCTGACCGTCTCGTTGTGTCGTGTATTGTCGGCTGGCGCTAAGTGGGATCTTGGAGTTTCGGGGGATGAGCACATCCATGAGTCCACCGGCCGTCTCGATTCCCAACGAAAGCGGGGTAACATCCAACAAAAGATGTCCGAGTTCGGTCCCATTGAGCTGAGCGGCCTGGAGGGCAGCACCCCTGGCCACCACTTCATCGGGGTTGATCCGATCGTTGACTTCCAATTGGAAAAATTCGGCAACGCGTTTTTTCACGTATGGCATTCGAGTTGAACCGCCAACCAAGATCACATCCTGTATGTCGTTCAATCTGAGACCGGCATCGGCCAGTGCTTGTTGGCAGGAATCGATGGTGCGGTCGATCCAGGGTGCCGCGAGTTGTTCCAATTCGGTCTTGGTCAACCGATAATTTACCGCCTCCAATGATGCTGAGAACTCCTCGCTTTCACTCAAACTCTCTTTGGCTTTTTTGGCGAGCAACCGCAAAGCGGAAGAATGGGCGGAGTGGTCCGCTGATCCGACCCAATGCTGCATCACCGAGCGGTCGATGTCATCGCCCCCGAGTTGCGTATCACCGTGGGTGGAGAGCACTTCGAATACGCCGGCTTCGACCCGCACGACGGAGACATCGAAGGTTCCGCCACCGAGATCGAATACGACGATGTTTCGGGCTACTGAGGACAGATCACCATACCCATAGGCCAGACAAGCGGCTGTGGGCTCGTTGATGATCCGAAGCACCTCCCATCCGGCTCTTTCACCGGCCTGTTTGGTAGCGGAGCGTTGTGATTCATCAAAATAGGCCGGCACGGTAATGACCGCTTTTGTGATGGCGGTTCCTTTTTGGGTAGCGGCCAGTTTTTTGATATCGGAAAGAATGTAGGAAGAGAGTTCAACCGCACTGTGCCAACGATCTTCCGATCCTTGGATCATCACACCTTCACGGGTGTAGCGGGATCGAGCCAAATAGGGATAACGGGAACGAATGGACTCGTAGTCGGTCGCGGCGATGCCAAGGAGTCGTTTGACCGAATACACGACGCGGTCGCCCGCTTGGTCCAGCGCAGTCTGGGCAGCGGGACCGGTCAGGATCTCCCCGTTTTCAGGAAGGTAAACCAGCGAGGGAAATAAGTTGGATCCGTTGGAGACGGGAATGACCTCAGTGGCATGGGTTTGCGGATCGACCCAAGCGATCAGACTGTTGGTGGTACCCAGGTCGATGCCCACGGCCAGTCCCGCTTGAAACAGCGAGCCCGATTTGATATCGATATTGATCTTTGCCAGGCCGCAAAAGTAAATCAATCTGCCCGATCAGCGCATCAAATACATGGTACCATAGCCTTTGGTATTCATAGAAGTGCCGCCGTTGAGGTCGGTATTGGTGGCAATTTTCGTGCCTCGTTTGCTGATCACCGCCCGGTAGAGATAGACACCGTTGGCAACGGGTTGTCCGTACTGATCCGATCCGTCCCATTTGAATTCGGTGAGGTTGCGTCCGATCCGGATCGGTCCCAATTCGCTCAGACCGATCTCCCGAATGATCTTGCCGGTGATGGTAAGGATTTCAATTTTGAAATAATCGGGGAGCTCGCGTCCGGTGAGCGTAAAGACAAAGGCGGTGGAGGTGGTGAAGGGGTTGGGGTAATTCAGCAACTCGGAGACCTGTGCGGCATTGATGACCCGGAAACTCACGCGGTAGCTCAATTTACCGACGGAATTATCGGACAGGTCCTTAGCCTGTACGATCAGCTCGTAGATGCCATCTTGCCGGAAATCGGGCAGGAAATCCACTACGGCTTCGTTGTTGCTCGTGGGAGCGGATGCGGCCGGGGGATAGAATTTCAAGGTATCGCCGGCAAAATAGAAACGCCGGAGTTGTCCGTTCGGGAAACGGACCTGCACTTGCATCACGGCGGTATCGTTGAGCAACATCCAACTCGACTGGTCCCGTAGACGGGCTTTGATGAGCGGCGTGGCAGAGACGATATCGTTGTCCAGAATATGGATGCCATCGAAGGTGACGTCGAGAGTAGGTGCCAGGCTATCGGCGCGAACGAAGAAGGGTCGCGTCAACAGATTATTGAAATGATATTGTTCCGGCTGGTCGTTGTTGGGGTTGACCTCCAACCAGAATTGATTGTTGCCGGGGAGTTGACGCGTGTCGATCGAACCGGTGTACTGCAACGTGTCGCCGGCGGGGAGCGGACGGCGGCGTGGCGTGGGAATAATGTGCCGCACATTGTTTCGATCGATCACCCAACGGGAGGCCAGCAAACTATCAAAGGGCAGCGTTGATACATTTTTGAAAGCCACGCGGCTTCGATAGGGTTCGCCTTGGTTCACCGTATCGGAGAACGACCCAAGCAGGTTGGGCGCGATAGCGCCTTCGGGCACTGGCTGACCGGCCAGGCGCCACAAGCGCAGGTTCCAGGGCGTTCCGCGAGCGGTATCGGTGGTACGCAGGGCAATCCGCAAATACGGATATTGACTGGCATTGATGGAACTGATATCCCGGGTACCGAGTTGGGTGACGTAGTTGACCAGGGTGTCCAGGGTTTGTGTCTGTGCGTTTTTGCCGATGATGGAGAAAACGGCGGTTTCAGTGGAGTTGCCCATGTCCAATGACTTCCCATCCCAATAGGCTTGGGTCCAGCTGCGCATGGGACCAAACCAGGGAGAGGATAATGTACCCGTGGTGTCGGGGGTGACGTACACGGCGGTCGTTGCGTATCCTTCGTAGATACTGGTTGAGAATCCCCATTTGGCCGGGTGGATGGCAGAGCGATCCTTTGAAAAGAAAAGATTGAAAGCCTTGGGAGCATTGAAGGAATCGACTTCCGCAAAGCCCTGATCTTTCAGTTTGTGGTAGAGGGAATTACCCGAACCATACACCGTGGTATCCGCCATCCACTGTGCGGCATAGGTATTTCCGCTCATGGCACTGTTGGCATTGGTGCGGGCCACCACGAAATAGCCGGGTGGGATCAGGTCGATGAAATCCATCGCGGCTTTTCTTCCAAGGGAGCTGCCCAGGGGGAAACGAAAATTGGTTTCGCGGTTGAATCCTGCTCCGCAGTTGCCACCACTTCCGTATTGTCCACCGGCACCGCCATTGTTCACCCAGGGCTTAAGGGTAAAGGGATGTACGACGTTAAAGATGATCTCATTGTAAGCACATCCGGCTCCTCCAACGATACGGTTGTCGACGGACGTGAAGTAATACCCGCCTTGCGAAGAGGCAAAGGGGAAGATGCCATTTTGAGCAAAGAAGAGTCGATTCACGGGATTAAAACGAAAAGCACGATCGGCCGAATCCAATATCATTTTTACGGAGGTGGATTGCGTGTGCTGATAGAAGTGGCTTTGCTGGAATCCGCTCGGACCATTCTGGATGTACACAAAGGAGAAGGTGTTCCAATTCAGGGGACCGGAGGGTGGAACCGGTGCCACGCGCCAGTAGTATACCACACTGTCCTGAAACGTTACCCCGGGCAGAAACTCGAGGATGCCGCCGGTGGTGGTGATGGACTGAGTATATTTCAGCGGCGAATTGAACAGGGCAGTCGTATCTAACTCCATACGATATTGCCGGCTGGTGGCGAGCGGATTGGCCGTGGATGCGGTGAGCCGTATGTTTTGGGATGCCACGATGGAATAGTTCACGGGCCATACGGGACGGGCTTCGTCCTCGTAGATCACAAAATCCTGACCGGTACAATTGTTCGTCTCAAAAAGCTCCTCGATGGTATTGGCGGGATCGATACAGATCTCGATACGGTTGGTACCTTTATCGCGTGCCGGCACGATGGGGATATCATAGGTAACCGTATCACTGAAACGAACACCGTCGATGCTATCGCGCAGAATGACGACAGAGGATTGGTCTGGGTAGGTACGACGCACTTCCAACACCGTTTTGGGGGCGATGGCCTTTCCCAGGTTATGAATGACGGCCTGTACCCTAAAGGAGGATTCGGCCACAGAAATAAAAGAGGGTGTCACTTTTACATAGGGCGGCTCGATGGCGTAATCGGGTTTGGGAGCCGAAGCATCCAAACGAACTGCCGGATCGCCGTGGAGCGAGGTCTGTTCGCAGGTCACGCGGGCAAAATAATCTTCCTGCCCAACCGCCTCAAAAACCTTGTAGATACCGCCCTGCACGATCTCGCCGATCGTTCGACCATATTTAAGAGAGGTGGCCGACATCATCAAGCGGGAATGATACAGGTCGAGGTAATTCACGATACCCAATCCCGAGCTGGCCATGACCCCGATCCCGCCACGGTCGTTGGCGAGTACGAATTTCTCGGATGTGGTTTCTTTGGATTGCAGCCGCACGGTGTTGAACGTAAAGAAATTACCGGCGTTGCAACCCAACAGGAACATCATCGGGTATTTACCGGAGTTGTTGTAGTTGGCGGGATTGTCGAGGTTGAATTCAAGCGTTGTGGCTGAACTATGTCCGAAATAGGTCAACAGACCGATCCCCTCTTCAAACAAGCTATACAGACGAAGCGAACTGACTTGTTCGACCGGAGCGGTACTCAGTTTACTGAAATCATGAACCTTGGCCCCCATCAGGGTATCCGAAACGATCTGACTGAACCCGCGCAAGGAAGAGGCCAATATTTCTCCCAGAGTACCGTCGCCGGATCCATTGACATGCACCACGTTTTTGGTCCACGCCTTATCACGAATCAAAGGCGACTGGAACGCCAACTGTTGTTCATATTGGATAACCTTGTTGAGGTACGCGGTGACCTCGGCCGGATCGATGACCGATAAACGTCCGATCGACACCTTCGGTGTTACATCCATTCCCGGATCGGCGGCCAGTAACATATCCGAGGCGGGGGTGCCGAAAGTCGGTATGAGCGACAAGCGGCTCAGGTCGGCGTTCGAAAGATTGTTGCGGTTGCTCACATATTCCACTCCTTTCCCGACGAGTAAAACATTCCTGACCGCCGGTGAATAGTTGGCGCGGGCGAAGCGGATAAAATTGCGCACGGACAACGGATGCAACCGGATGCCAAAGGCAAATTGGTCGACGAGTTGATCGATCTGATAAATTTTTGCCTGGTGTGCGCCCCCCGCCGCCGAGCTGCGGTAGGCACGATAGTCTTCGACGGGGTTGCTGCCACCGGATCCGTTGAGCAGGGCCGGGTGCGTGATGATCAGATAGTTTCCGTGGTTGGAGGCGGCACCGTAGTTCACAAAATTGCGGGACTGCAACGTGGTCACCGATTGAACTTGCCCCGTAGCCACCGAACACAACAACAGGTTTCGCATACCACTCAACGCCAACAATTGCACACGCACCAGCGTGGGCGTGGCAATGTCGCAGATATACCGATGACCGTTGGTGAGGTCATATAACACGGGGGCCACACCGCCGTGATTGAATCCGCTGATCTCTAGATAATTTCCGGCACTGCCGGCATCGACTTGAAACGAGAACTGAGTAGCCCCTCCAAAATTGAACAGGCGCGGATAGGTCAGTTCCCATTGTGCAAGTGCCATGCGATCGGAGTTGACGGTCGACAGGTTTCGAACGGAGACGGCAGCCGCACCGGTGGCGAGTACACTGACCGGAAATGTCACTTCCCGGCGTTTGTAATCAAAAAAATCCATGGTAGCCTCATCATACTGCGTACCGTTCACAAAAACGGAAAATCGTCGTGGGTTCATGGCATTGCCCAACGCGGTTACGCGAAGTATCGGCGCATTGGCCCCCGCTCCGGTATACGGGAAAAGGGCGGTCAGGTTCTCGGTTCGGTTCCCATTGTATCCAATGTCGGTAGAGGCCCACCCCTCCCCCGGATCATAGTTGGAGGAATAGATGGCAGAGCCAACGATGGCGGCATAGCCGGGATTGATGCGCTGTTTGTAATAGACACCCTGGGTATGATAGAAGAAGGTTTCGGGTATGGCACCGGCAACCAAATTATTGGGAGCATTAAAAAGCCGAAGGTTGTTGCCCGCCGGGTTGATCGTCAGAAAATAAGCTGCGGTATCGGTTTCCAGGCTCCAGACCTCGTTTAAATGATTGTCGGGATTTCGGTACAGAGGTTTGTCGGGCCGGCCATCGTTCATCGTGCCCCAGAACTCGATGAAATCGGCGGTGCCAAGCGGACCATTCAACACCGAAGTATGCAACGGAACCTGTTGTCCGTTTCGCCAGAGTTGAAAATGCTCGGCGGGGGTATTACTCAAGCCGAGACCGGCCAGCACCGGTTGTTGGATCCGATACAACCCGTTGGTCCCGATGAAAAATTTGTAATAGGTCTTGCTATAATCGATCCATTCATTGTTGAAGGGCTGTGCCTGGATGAATCCGCTCCAGATCAATATTGCTACAAAAAATATGCGTTTCATGGATGGATTCATTGATCAAAGGGGCGTTTTCGCTTACCGGTCTTGAGGTCGAGCCGAAAAGAAAACACGTGCGTGAACAATGGATTGGATTGGTTGGCGAGATTGATAAAGGCATAATCGATCGTTGCCTGTTGCAGCTTGAATCCCACCCCGGCACCGGGCTGAAAGATCCAAACGCGTTTTTGGTTGAGGGTATCACCGTCCGCCAACGCCTGTTGGAAATTATTTACGCCGGCCCGAAGAAAGAATTGGTCCTGGATGCTCAACTCCAGTCCCAACCGCGGATCGATGCTGAAAAGATCGGTTCGCAGGATGGTGTTTCGTTTGCCATCGAACGTGAGATCGGTATTCAATTCGGCCAGCAGGGATGATTTTTTTCCGAAGTAAAAACGCCGGGCTACGCCGAGGGCCAACCGGGGGGCGGTGAGCTCGGAGGAACGGACCGGGATCTCATTATTGGTCAGATAGAGCACTTCTTTTTCCTGCTCGGTAAATCGAAACGACCAGGCGTTGAAGGTGGTCGTTATATCCCGGGCGGTGATGCCAAACTGCCATTTTTCACTTTCGTATTGAATACCGAGATCTGCCCCGAATCCCCATGCCTTCGCGAATTTGCCCACGCTTCGGTGGATCACTTTGGCGTTGGCTCCCAACCGCCAGGTACCATCTTCACTTTTCGTTTTTAATCCCTGCGCGTAAGAAAATAAGAAAGCATAATCGGCCGAGGAAAAAGCCTGGATGTTGTTGTAGTTGAGCGATCCGTCCGGTTCCACCAGGAACAGCGTATTCATGATATCATCCACCGCAAAGCGAAGGGCCGTCACGGCCAAGGCCCGTTTTTTATCGGCAGTTCGTTTCGCAAAACTCAGGTAATCGTACTTGCCGATGCCGGCAAAATAGGAGGCATGCATGAGGTTGATCTGCGGGTCGTTGCCGATCTGGACCAAGCCGGCCGGATTCCAATATCCGGCAGTACCATCATCCACGGAAGCGACCTGTGCCCCGCCCATGGCCAACCCGCGGGCGCCGGCCCCGATGTTGAGAAACTCATTCGAATATTTTCGGAACTGTGCTCTTGCTGGCGACATTAGAACAATAAATAATAGCAAAGAGTAGCAATATTTCATCCTCATATCATTGACTTACAGCAAACAAAATATTAATTTTGGCAATCAATTGAATACCTCAAAAATAAACACAAAAGGCAATTCAAGGTCTATGAATCTGATCAGTGAACAAACTACCCAACTTTTGACGAAATTCGCCCTAAGTCTTATCTAGAAATCTGTAAATCATCGTATTAAAACCATGACGCTGCTCGAAGAATTACGTTGGAGAGGGATGATCCAGGACATCATGCCCGGTACCGATGAACAGCTGAAGCGGGAGATGACTACCGGATATGTCGGATTTGATCCGACGGCGGATAGTTTACACATCGGAAGCCTGGTCCCCATCCTGTTGCTGGTACACTTGCAACGGGCCGGGCACAAGCCCATCGCCCTGATCGGAGGTGCCACCGGAATGGTGGGGGATCCCAGCGGAAAAAGTGAAGAGCGTAACCTGTTGGATGAGTCCACCTTGGAAAAAAACATTCAGGGCGTGCGGGCTCAGTTGGAAAAATTCCTAGACTTTTCTCCCGATAAACCCAACCGTGCTGAACTGGTCAACAATTACGATTGGTTCAAGAACATCGGCTTCATCGATTTTCTTCGGGATGCGGGCAAGCACATCACCGTCAACTACATGATGGCCAAGGATAGCGTGAAAAAACGCCTCGAAGGTGATACCGGCATCAGCTACACTGAGTTTGCCTATCAATTGATGCAGGGATACGACTTCTATTGGCTATTCCAACATAAGAATTGCAAGTTGCAAATGGGCGGAAGCGACCAGTGGGGAAATATGACTACTGGAACGGAATTGATTCGCCGAAAGTCTGGCGGGCAAGCCTTTGTCTTCACCACCCCGCTGGTGACCAAAGCCGATGGCAGCAAATTTGGCAAGACCGAATCCGGAAACATCTGGCTCTCGGCCGAAAAAACCTCTCCCTATCAGTTCTATCAGTTCTGGCTGAATGCCAGCGATGAGGATGCCGGCCGCTGGATCCGACTTTTCACCTTCCTGGACCAGCCCACCATCCAACAACTGGAGCAAGCCCATCAAAAAGATCCGGCCGGGCGGGTCCTCCAAAAAGAACTGGCTCGATGCCTAACTGAATATGTACACGGATCGGAGGCCCTGGAAGCGGCCAAATTGACCACGGAGAAATTATTTGCCCAACAAAATGCCCCCATTGAATCGATGAGCCGGGCCGATCTCTTAGCGATCGAAGGGGTAGTGAATTGTCCGATCGATCGGACTACCCTGGAAAACGGGATCGATGCGGTCAGTTTTCTGGCTACTACCGGTATTCTGCCCAGCAAGGGAGAAGCCCGCAAACTGGTACAGGCTGGCGGGATCAGCATCAACCGCCAAAAGATCGATCAAATCGACTTCCCAATCAATACCCGCCTGCTCTTGCACGAGGAGTTCATTCTCGTGCAAAAAGGAAAAAAGACCTATTACCTGGTTCAGGCGAGGTAATCGCCCCCAAAATGTTTGGGAGAAAGGCCACCCCGCACTATTTTTGCATCCTTTCCGGATTGACCCATGGTGTAACGGTAGCACTACAGATTTTGGTTCTGTCTGTTAAGGTTCGAATCCTTATGGGTCAACAGCAAACGGCCGGCGTACGCCGGCCGTTCTTTTTAAAACCATCACCCATCGACAATTCATATACTTGATATCTTTAATGCATTAATTGCACCCTTGAAAAGAACTAATTATACCCTTTTGGGCCTTCATTTTTTCAGCATCCTCGCCCTGGCACTACTGGTGAATGCGACTACTTTTTTTTTGACACATGAATTCTGTGTAGCCTTCATGGATTGGTTCGACGGACAAAAACCACTCTCCAAATTTCTGATCATTACCCTGACCTCCGTATCCTTGACGGGTGTATTGCTGATCGTGAGCTACCCGATGCAGTGGCTTCGTAACCGGGTATTCGGACGGTTGCCGATGAACAAGTTCATCGAAAGCACTTACTACTTTGTTCTGTTGGTGAATTTGATCTGCGGGCTGACCTATGTCTGGATCACACTCCCCTCCTCCAATTACTGGTCGCTGGTAGAGATGCTGCTGCTTTCCATGATGCTGATCCAACTCAACTGGTTCTTCCTGTACGAACCGGATGAGGAGTCGGACTACAGTTGATCACACCAGCTTAGCTAAACATTCCTTCAACGCTTCCTTCCAGGAACGAGGAACGATGCCATATACCGAACGGATCTTCTCCGTACTCAATAAGGAGTAGGCCGGTCGCTTAGCGGGGGTTGGATACTCGCTGGTCGGGATCGGCTCTACGCGACAGGCCGATCGGATATGCTGTTGAATGGCGACCGCAAAATCATACCAACTGATCCGCCCGGCATTGCTGAAATGATAAATGCCCGGCACCCATTTGCCCGACACAATGATATCCAAAATAGCCTTGGCCAGATCGGGCGCATAGGTGGGTGACCCGATCTGGTCGTTGACCACGCGCAAAGACTCCTTCTCCTTCATCAGTGACAGCATGGTTCGAACAAAATTCTTTCCAAACGGGGCATAGACCCAGGAGGTTCGAAGGATGATACTCTGATCCAAATATTGAAGTGCTTGCCGCTCACCCTCTAATTTGGAAGCACCATAAACGGAACGGGGACCGGTCGGGTCTGTCTCCACATACGGCTTTTCGGAGTCGCCGTCGAAGACATAGTCGGTAGAAACGTGAATGAATCGGGATCCGTGCTTTGCACACCAGGCCGCCAGCACGCCCACCGCTTCTCCATTCACCTGAAAGGCCAGATCTTTTTCCTGCTCGGCCCTGTCCACCGCCGTATAAGCCGCGGCATTGATCACCACATCGGGACGAATGCCCTGCAAAAATTCCCGCACCAACTCAAAATGATGGATCGGCATGTCGGACCGCGACAAAAAGACAAACTCCAACGCCGGATACGAGGCCGCTAGTTCATGGATCGATTTTCCCAATTGGCCCTGTGCCCCGGTAACCGCTACGGTGATTTTTTTCATGGGATCAAAACGGGGAGTGAAATGCGGCCAGTGTCGGAAGGGTCCGATCCTTTTCAGAAAGGATCACCTCGCCGGCCGGTATGTTCCAATCGATACCCAAGGCCGGGTCATCAAACAGCAAGCCGCCCTCGGAATCTTTATTATAAAGCTGGTCACATTTATAGAGCACTTCTGCTTTTTCGGACAGCACCGAAAATCCATGCGCAAAGCCCGCAGGGATCAAGAATTGTTTTTTATTGGCGGCGGATAGTTCAATAGCCACGTGCTGTCCGTAGGTGGGCGATCCGTTGCGGATATCGACCGCCACATCCAGAATGGATCCCTGCAGCACCCGGATCAATTTGGTCTGGGCATGGGGCGGTGCCTGATAGTGCAATCCGCGGATCACCCCGCGGGTTGAGGCGGATTGATTGTCTTGCACCCAGCGATACAAAAATCCTTTTGCCGCAAAGACGGATTCGTTGTAGGATTCGAAAAAATAGCCTCGGGCATCTTCAAACACGCGGGGTGTTACGATGTATAGTCCCTCAATATGGGTGGATTCAATTTGCATTATAAGCTCCAATAGGTTCGACTCGTGATGCGGTGTCGGTAGATCCCTTTCAGGTCTGCGATCAACGCATGCGGCTTGGTTATGGATGCAAAATACGCATCATCCAGCTTTCGATACGCTTCGTGGGGTACGGACAGGATAACGGCATCGTACTCAGCTCCGATTTTTTCGACCAGCCCAAATCCGTATTCCTGCATCAGTTCGTCTGAATCGGCATGGGGATCGACTACCTCCACCAGTACAAAAAACTCTTTCAAGGCATGAATTACATCGCTGACCTTGGAATTTCGGACGTCGCTGACATTCTCTTTGAAGGTGGTGCCTTTGACCAAGACCCGGGCCTGACGAAGATCGCCCACGTGTTGGATCAGGTGCTGCATGACCTTATTGGCAACGTGACGGCCCATCCCGTCATTGATGTTTCGTCCGGCCAAAATCACCTCCGATTGATAACCTAATGTCTTGGCCTTGTGCGTAAGGTAATAGGGATCGA